>OJDL01000338.1_pt1 | contig 18333 bp, 17 predicted proteins | sample 1592681 | NCBI WGS metagenome assembly OJDL01 (sample SAMN05416885, study PRJEB24817) | seawater metagenome | isolation source: Sea water | place: Canada:Atlantic | collected 2013-11 | reverse complement strand
GGAGTGGGTTGGACGATTACTGGCAACGGATTAACAATCAGCTCTAGACTGGTTAGTTTCTCACAGCCTGTTACTGGATACTCAACCCGGACCCATACCGTCTGTGGATTACTAATATTACTATAAGCTAATGGAGTACTTATGGCATTGTTTGAAGAGGAAGCGTTTGCTTCGGTCTCATAAAAACTAATCACAACATCCGATAATTCTATTCCATTCAATAATTCTGTAACGCTATCACTTAAGTCAAACTGAACAACCTGGTCAAGGTTATCATCGCAAAGCTCTAAAGCTGTAGGGGTTAATAATTGTGGGGTTGGATAGACATTTAAAACTAAATCTATAATCGTAGCGCAATCAGTGACTACCGTAGCGCTTTCTACTCGAGCATAGATTGTTTGAGTGTCTATAACCACATTGTTATAAGGACTTGCAAGCGGGTTGGCTCCGGTATTAGCATCCGATAAAGTTTCGTGGTATGTTACAGTAACTCCTGCTGCTGAACCGGTAATTAAATCATCTGAATCTGTTAAAATAAATTCTCCATAACCATCGTTATCCGGATCACAAAACTCCATTGGAGGCGGAGCATTAGCTACAGCTGCCTGAATAACTCCTAGCTCTAAAGTTGTAGTGGTAACACAACCAGTGTTAACATTTTCACCCCTAACAAAAACTGTCTGAGGGTTACTAATGTTTGTATAAGGAATAGATAGTGAAGCAACACCTAAATCAGCATCTGACTGTGTTAAATAATAACTGATTGAATAGTCCGGGTTACCTCCGCGAATCTCGTCATCCTTGATTGATAAGTTTAGCTCTGTTAATCCATCTGGAGTACCATCATCACAAACTTCTAAAGGCGTTGGAAGCACTAAAGACGGTAATGGATTGACAATAATATCAAATTGAGTAGTACCATAACATTGTGAAAACCCGTTTTGACTTACACGAACATAAATTGTTTGTTGATTGATTATTGTATTTAAGTAAGGACTAGTTAAAGGCTCAGTCATAGCATCCGCATCTTGTAAAGAACTGTAGTAACTTACTAAAAAGATAGCTGGATCTTGACCGCTAAGAATAATATTATCATATTCCGTAAAATCAAATAGGGTATATCCGTCAAAATCATTATCACAAATAGCCAAATCTGGGGGTGTAACAGCTAAAGCTGCCGGGTCAACAATTAAATTAAATAACGCTGTGTCTGTAAAAGAATAACAATCTGAATCATTATTACTTTCAACACGGACAAAAATAGGTTGAGAGCTTAATGTATTAACAAAAGGACTAATAAGGCCTCCAGTAGATGAAGCTGCATCCTCAGAAGAAAGATGATACGTAACAGTATATAGATCAGATGCTTGAGCTCCTAATATGTTTAATGAAAGATCCTCTAAATTAAATTCTTCAAAACCGTCATTAGAAGAGTCATCACATAACACTATATCAGCTACCCCGTTAATCTCTGGACCATCGCTCAAACTAATTTCAAAAGCGGCTGTTTGATAACAACTTCCCGTAACAGCGTCTTCAATTCTAACGTGTACAACTTCGGGGTTTGTAATATTTGAATAATTCTGTGGTGTACCAATAGAATTAGAATTGTTTTCTGCATCTGTTTCACTCATGTGATAGCTAATTATATACCCTGTTGAAGGGAGCCCTCCTAAAACAAATTCGTCATTTAAGGTTAAGTCAAAAGTATTGCCTGGAGAATTACAAATAATAAGATCTTGAATATTTGAAATTACTAGTGGAGTTGGAATAAACTCAACAAAAACAGTATCTGAAACAATACAATCCTCATTATAAATTATATCTGCTGAATAATTTCCTTCTTCAGTAACGTTAAGAATAGAGGTTGTTTGATTGGGTATTTCAACACCTTCAAAATACCAAACATGAGCTGCTGACGGAAGCTCAGTGTCAAGAGTTGCTGTTTCGCCATAGCAAAGTGCATTTCCTGACTCAATGGTAATATCGTCTCCTATACTACCTCCAACCTGAAAACTTCCAGCTTCTAAAAAAACTGCTGAATCATAATTGGTGTCTCCGTCGTCCGCAATTACTAACTTAATTGTGTATAGATTGTATGGAGTTACTGCACTTTCTGCTACCATACTAACGGTATGTCCTCTAAAATCTGTTGGACTTTCATTTACAGGTAATCCAACATCACCAACGAAGCCAGTATCACCATAATAAGCACCAAAATACGTGTCATTTGATGAGTTACAGCCTGAATTATAGGCATTATCTCTTACAGATAAAACAGAAATAGGGTCCGTAGTTTCAGGAACAATAGCTAAATTAGTGGTAGTTCCCGTATTAACATCTGTCAGTAAGAAAGCAAATGCATCTGTAAAAGAACACTGAAAAGTCCCATATTCTTCAGAGGCGAATAAAAAATTAAAGCTAATATTTTCAGAGTAAGGAGTGAAATCAAATTGAATATACGTTGCATTGTTGGTGTCTCCGGCAACTAAGTCTGGAATAGCATTCTCTAGATCTATATCTCCAGGCCAATCAAAGCTTCCGTCTCCAATTGTTCCTTGTTCAGGACCTTCTGCTGACATAGCGTTTCCTGTTGACAAGACAATTCCTTCTGTGAAAGGGAAATTTTCTCCATTACTCGAAAAATATGCAATTCCGTTGGTGGAACCAAAATCAGATCCTGTAGAGGTTAAAATATTGGATACGTCAGCACATGGAGAGTCAATTAGAACATCTTCAACCAATTCGGTAGTTGTAAAGGTTGTATCATCTACTTCAATATAATCACCTAATACTTGTACTGTTAATGTTGTATCATCCAAACAACCAAATGGGTTGGTGTCTGTAACAGTTAAAGTAACAATAAATGTGCCTATAGTATTAAAAGTATGGTCAACTGAGTTACCATTAGCAGGGGTTCCGTCTCCAAAGTCCCAATCATAGCTAGCTCCAGTTCCATCAATGGAGAAATTGGCATTCCCCTCAAAACTAACGTTGTCTCCTTGATTTATTACTAACACTCCAGTAGGGCTAATCTCGGGCACCACGTTTTCTATAAGCGCTTCAATATCTTGACAAGGCGATTCACATAGTATATTAGCTTCGAAACCCGCCAAATTAACCCCGCCATTAGTGACAAACCTTAACGTTAAACATCCTGATGTATTGGATGCAGTTATGGTTCCTATCGTTTGTGTTCCAGAATATACCCCTATTATAGGATCCGCTGTTGTAGAACCATTGTATATGGTCAACTCATCAGCTCCGCCACCTTGTGACACAAAAGACATAAACTCTAAAACGGTAGAGGTTCCACCTCCGTCGGGACAAATGGTTAATGTAAAGTCTTCATTACTTGAGTAGTTCCCTAAATTTCCTCCAGAGTCATATAAAACTCCTTCGCATTGATTAAAGGTCCCATTAGTCATATTGATATTTGAGCTAGATGACGTACAGTCGATGGTGTCGGGAAGTATTTGGTTTTCGAGTACATTCAAATATGCTTGAACGTCTGTTAGCTGTTGCTCTGTAAACATATACATACAGGCGTCATCTGTATAATCCATATAATTCATTGTAAGCGCTTTTTCACCAGCTTCACAAGCGTCTATAGAACCTGCGGCTGGACAGCCATAATTTGAATTTATAATATTTGGAGTATCTGTAAATCCATCATCTGTGGAACAACTCCCTGAAAAAGTGTGTTCTAGAGTAAAAAAATGTCCAAGTTCGTGGGTTAAAGTTCGACCTAAGTTATACGGAGTGCTAGAAGTATAACCAGCACAACCAGATCCTGTTGAGCCAATAGCAAAAGTATTTAAAACTACACTGCTACCAGCAGCTATATTGCCTCCTAGCGGAGAATATCCTAGGACACCATCGCCAGCCTCTTTGACAAGTATATTTAAATATCCGGCCCAATTAGAGTCGGAGTCATTACCCCCTCCAAAATCATAACCTATGGAAACGGCGCGACCACCCTCAACTAAGTCTGGGTCAATAATGTTACCGGCAGCATCTACAGGGTGGTTTTGAGTGGCTATACAAAATTGAACATCGAGAAAACCCGACAATGTATTTGGATAAAGATCACTATTTGTATTCCAGTTTGATATGTCATCATTGACCCCTTGGTAATCTGCATTAACACGATCTATTTGATCTTGAGCTAACGCTTCTAAACAGGCTCTGTCAGCCTCATCTGCTTCAGGAAAATGGATAGCAACAGGGATGAACAAAGTATTCATTTGTTGGGAAGCGTTAAGTCGTACAGATAGCTTTTCTGCCTTAAACCTACGTTGATTAGAGTTATATTCTTTGAGTCGAACAGGATCTTGTTTTAAAGACTCCATGAAAGCTTCCATTCCGCATGTACGTCCTTGAGCATTTAGCGTTGAGCAACAAGAAATTATCACAAAAAATATAGGAATGAAATATTTGACAGCAAGGAGGTTAAGTCTCAAGTATAAAAATTATTTTGTTCAGAAATTTAAACCACTAAAATAAACAAAAAATTATCCTTCTATTATAATTTAAAAACTAAAATCCTCTAATTAGTTTATTACCTTTGTCAAAAATTGAATAATGACATCATTTACAGTTACAATTCACCAGACAGCTAATCCTAAAATCATAAAATTTGAAGCAGATTCATTTTTAACAAAATATGAAAGCTTTGAGTATTCGAATATAGATGAAGCAAAAAACTCCCCATTAGCACAACAGCTTTTTCATCTGCCTTTTGTGAAAAAGGTATATATTTCAGGAAGTTTTGTTGCTATCGAGCGCTATGATATTGTGGAGTGGAGTGATGTACAAACTGAAGTTGGTGAACAAATTGAGAATTACCTGAACCAGGGTGGAGCAATTATAATTAACGAAGAGAAGAAGAAAAACCCCGTAACCGTTTATGCAGAAAGTACGCCTAACCCCGCAGTTCAGAAATTTGTAGCAAATAAAAAATTAGTAGCCCAAACATTTGAATTCACATCAATAGAAGACGCTAAATTATCTCCTTTTGCAACAGCCTTATTTCAGTTTCCTTTTGTAAAAGCCATTTTTATTGACAAGAACTATGTATCCATTACTAAATACGATATTGTAGAATGGGAATCTATTACGCTTGAACTAAGAGAGTTTATTAAATCTTTTGTTGAGGATGGGAAAGAAATTGTTTCAGCATCTGCCGCAAAAACTTTAGAAAAAACAACAACTCAATTAGATAATGCATATGAAGCATTGGATGACACTTCAAAAGAAATTATAAATATTTTAGAAGAACATATCAAGCCTGCGGTGGCTAGCGATGGAGGAAATATCGTATTTGAATCTTATAACCCTGAAACAAAAACCGTAAAGGTTATTTTACAAGGAGCCTGTAGTGGATGTCCATCATCAACCTATACATTAAAGAGTGGTATTGAAGCTATGTTAAAAGAAATGCTCGCTGGGAAAGTAGAAATCGTAGAAGCTATTAACGGTTAATTGAATTTTTGAGATTAAAAAAATTCAGAAACTTCTTTTCCTATTAAACTCCCTATAGCAACACCCATACCTCCCATGCGGACGCCGCAATACACATGGTTAGATAGTTGTTTAACTATAGGCTTTTTTTGAGACCCAACGCCCATAATACCAGACCATCGTTGCTCAATTTTAAAGTCTATTTTGGGTAATATAGTATATTTCAATATGTTTTCGAGTGACTGTTGAATCTTTTCCGTCTCAGCTAATTTGGTTGTGGTCTCCCCCTTAATATCCAGGTTTCTACCACCGCCCAAAAGAATACGGTTGTCTACATTTCTAAAATAATAATACCCGCAATCTAAATGAAATGTGCCTTTAATCTGAAGGTTTTTTAAAGGCTTAGTAATTAAAGCCTGAGCTCTTGCCGGCTGTACATCCTCGTTTATTAATTGCTTAGCAAACCCATTTGTAGTGAAGATTAACTTTAAGGCTGAAAGCTCAAAATGGGTCGTTTGAATTTCAATTTTATCCGAATGCTCAAAATACCTTTCAACCTTCGTATTATTTAAAATAATGACGCCTAGTTCTTGCACTCTTTTTATTAGTGCCTGCATCATTTTTCCCGTATCAATTTGACCTTCAAATTGATTTCGTATATATTGGTTTTGAATTCTAGAGAAATTAAAGTGGTTAGAAACCTTTGAAAATACATCCGCCTTAAAAACGGGTTTCAATAGTGAGTTTACGTCTTTCATGTTTTGAGAACAAGTATCAAACAGAAGTTCATCTTTTTCTAAAAACAATTCATAGCCTCCTAGCTGTTGGTAGGAAAGAGCATCATCTCCAAGAGTACTTCTCAATAGCTGTAGTCCTTTATGACGTTGACCAACAAGCTCCAAGACATCAGATTCAGTGTGTGACTCCAGGTCTTTTAAAATTTCACTTAAACTACCAAAACAGGCAAAACCTGCATTTTTAGTGCTTGCTCCCTGCGGGAATAGTCCTTTTTCAAGAATTATTATTTTGGCATTTGGTTGTTTTATTTTTAGGTGAAGTGCAGTGCTCAATCCAACGATTCCACTGCCAACAACTGCATAATCAATATTGTTTAACCAAGTTTTTTGTTCCCAATAGGATAAATTCATGGCTTAAAACTACAATTTTTTTTAACGAAAATGATAGAGGATTGGGTATAAAAAAACTCCGAATTAAAATTCGGAGTTTTTTTATTTAGGCTTTATTAATGGGCTTCATTTCAAAGTCTTCCATAAATTTAGTTGTATAATTTCCAGCAATATATTCTGGATGATCCATTAACTGACGGTGAAATGGTATAGTCGTTTTAATGCCCTCAATTACAAATTCATCCAAGGCACGCTTCATTTTATGAATCGCTTCTTCTCTTGTTTGAGCCGTTGTGATCAATTTAGCGATCATTGAATCATAGTTTGGTGGAATGCTGTAACCTGCATAAACATGCGTGTCTAGTCTGACTCCATGACCTCCGGGTGAATGTAATGTTGTTATTTTTCCAGGAGACGGTCTAAAGTCGTTAAACGGGTCCTCTGCATTAATTCTACATTCGATAGAATGCAAACTTGGAAGGTAATTTTTTCCCAAAATAGCAACCCCTGCTGCCACTGATATTTGCTCGCGAATCAGGTCAAAATTAATAACCTGTTCAGTAATAGGGTGTTCAACTTGAATACGAGTATTCATTTCCATGAAATAAAAATTTCGGTGTTTGTCAACCAGAAATTCAACAGTCCCAGCTCCTTCATACTTGATGAATTCTGATGCCTTAACCGCTGCTTCACCCATCTTTTTTCGTAGTGCTATTGTCATAAAAGGAGATGGTACTTCCTCTGTTAATTTTTGATGACGACGTTGAATTGAACAGTCTCTTTCTGACAAATGACAAGCATCTCCATTAGAATCTCCTATGATTTGAATTTCAATATGACGTGGTTCTTCAATGAGTTTTTCCATGTACATATCGTCATTACCAAAAGCAGCTTTGGATTCTTGACGTGCAGAGTCCCATGCATCCTTTAGGTCTTCTTTTTTCCATACGGCACGCATCCCTTTTCCTCCACCTCCGGCAGAAGCCTTTAACATTACGGGGTATCCGGTTTCCTTGGCGGTTACCTCACATTCTGCAAAAGTTTCAATTACACCTTCACTTCCAGGAACACAAGGGACCCCCGCTAATTTCATCGTTGCTTTTGCATTGGCCTTATCGCCCATTCGATCAATCATATCTGGAGAAGCTCCAATAAATTTGATGCCGTGTTCTTCACATATTTTTGAAAAGCGCGCATTTTCAGATAAAAAACCATATCCCGGGTGAATCGCATCCGCATTAGTGATTTCTGCTGCAGCAATAATATTAGATATTTTCAAATAGGATTCGCTGCTGGCTGGCGGACCGATACAAACGGCTTCATCTGCAAATTTAACATGAAGGCTTTCAGAATCTGCTGTCGAGTAAACAGCGACTGTTTGAATGCCCATTTCTTTACACGTTCTTATAACTCTTAGAGCTATTTCACCACGATTGGCTACTAGTATTTTTTTAAACATAACTTTTAAGCTTTTAAAATGTCAAATTCCAAATTCCTCAAAAAGGATTTGTTTTTGGAATTTTAAAATAAGGTTATGATGGATCTACTAAAAATAATGGCTGATCAAATTCTACTGGAGATGAATCATCTACAAGGATTTTTACAATCGTTCCAGTGATTTCAGATTCGATTTCATTAAATAATTTCATCGCTTCAATCACACATAAAACATCACCTTCTGAGATTGAATGTCCAACCTCAACAAACAATGGTTTGTCTGGAGATGGTCTCCTGTAGAACGTTCCGATAATAGGTGATTTAATGGTGATGTATTTAGAGTCTTCAACAACTGGTGCTGCTGCGCTAACTGGCTGCGTTTGGGCAACCTCAAGAGGAGGAGCAGAAGCAGTAGGTCCTTGAACGATAGGGGCAGCGACTAACTGCTGTACCGTGGTGTTAGCTGTTGGACCAGTTTTGATCGTGATTTTGAAATCATCCGTTTCTAATTTCACTTCACTTGTGCCAGACTTGGCTACAAATTTGATTAGATTTTGAATTTCTTTTAAATCCATAATTGTAGTTTTAAGTGTTTAGTTAGTTTTTGTGTTTAAGAGTTATAGGCCCACTTTAAGTAAATAGACCCCCAGTTAAATCCACCACCAAAGGCAGCGAATATTAAATTATCTCCTTTTTTTAATTTTGATTCGTAATCGCTTAAAAGCAACGGTAAGGTCCCGGAAGTCGTGTTACCATATTTTTCAATATTCATCATTACTTTATTAGGATCCAAGTTAATTCTATTAGCAGTCGCATCTATGATACGCTTATTTGCTTGATGGGCAACTAACCAATCTACTTTGTCATTGTCTAAGTTATTACGGTCTAATATTTTTACGGCCGCATCTGCCATATTAAAAACAGCGTTTTTAAATACTGTTTTTCCATCTTGATATATAAAGTGATTTTTTTCTTTAAGTGACTCTTCTGTAATTGCATTGGATGAACCGCCATGAGTGCCTCTTAAGAATTCTCTTCCTGTGCCGTCACTTCTTAGGAGTTCGTCTTGCATTCCAAGACCCTCTTGGTTGGCTTCAAAGAGAACGGCGCCAGCGCCATCTCCAAATATGATACAAGTGGCTCTATCCTCATAATTAATCATTGATGAGTTTTTATCCGCTCCGATTAAAAGGATTTTTTTATAAATACCAGACTCTATATAACGAGCCACAATTGACATTCCAAACAAAAAACTCGAACAGGCTGCATCAATATCAAATGCAAACGCATTGGTCGCACCGATTTCTGAAGCGGTGTATGCCGAGGTTGAAGCCGCTTTCATGTCGGGTGTCGCCGTAGCAACCACTACGAGGTCTATAGTTTTGGGATCAAGGTTAGTTTTTTGAATCAGATTTTTAGCCGCTTGGATTGCCATAAACGAGGTTCCCTTGTTTTCTCCTTTTAGGATTCGACGTTCTTTAATACCGGTTCTTGAAGTAATCCAGTCATCGTTAGTGTCAACCATTGTTTCCAATATCTGGTTGGTTAATATAAAGTCTGGCACATAGCCACCGACAGCAGTTATTGCAGCTGATATATTGGTCATATATGATTTTTAAATTCAGTGTTTTGATTCAAATTCGACCAAAAACATCCAAAAACATGTCAAAAATACTCATTTTTGATTAAAAAAGGCTAAAAAGTTGTTTTTTTTAGAATACTTATAAACAACCGCTTTTAAAACAAAAAAAACGCTCTTAAAAGAGCGTTTTTTTATTAATTTCCAAGCAAAATCTACTAAGCGGCGTTTTCTTCTGCTGCTGTAGTATCAACTAAAACTTGTCCTCTATAGTATAATTTTCCTTCGTGCCAGTGAGCTCTATGGTATAAGTGCGCTTCACCAGTTGTTGGGCATGTTGCTATTTGAGGAGTTGTTGCCTTGTAATGGGTACGTCTTTTATCTCTTCTTGTTCTGGAGATTTTTCTTTTAGGATGTGCCATTTTCTATATTATTTATCCGTTATTAATTTTTTTAATGTCTCCCATCGAGGATCCATATCTTCTTTTGGGTTATTATCTTCTAAGCTTTTTGGGCTTAAGTCTTCTAGTTGTTTTAAAATATCTGAGCCTAAGGTTCCGTCTTCAACTCCAGGGTGAACCCTTTTTTGAGGTAATGAAAGAACAATTAATTCATAAATATAATGTGCAACGTTAATTTCATATTCGGCATGAGGTAAAATTAAAATAGTCTCATTATCGTCGTTATACTCATTACCAAAACTTACAACAAGGTCAAAACTAGAATCTAGCTGTTCATTATAGCGTTCGTTGGTTAGGTCACAGTTAACATTTATTGTTCCGCTAGCTTGAAAATTCAACTCCAAAAAGGTTGACTTTTTAACTAGATTTAAAACAATTTCAACGTTAACGTCGCTAAACTCATTATACTCAAAGTGCTCAAAGAACTTATAATCTATCTCAAACTTGTAATTATGCTTTCCAATCTTAAGCCCTACGAATTGTATGTCAAATGCTTTTAGTGGCTTCATTATCTCGCATATTTGAGCCTGCAAATATATAAAATTTTATTTAGGCTGACCGCATAGCGGCTTATTTTTTATTATATGCTTTTTTAGGCTGTTTTAATAGGGGGTTAGATGTGAGTATTTGGTTCATATTTCGGTTTCTAAAAATAGAGATCGCTGAGAAAATAGCTTCTTTAAAAGATGAGATATCAGCCACTCCTTTTCCTGCAATCTCGTAAGCAGTACCATGATCTGGAGAGGTTCTAACTTTACTAAGTCCTGCAGTGTAATTCACCCCATTCCCAAACGCTAAGGTTTTAAAAGGAATCAAGCCTTGATCGTGGTAAGTTGCTACGATAGCATCAAAGTTTTTGTAATTTTTTGAACCAAAAAAACTATCCGCTGCGTACGGGCCATATACCAGCTTCCCTGATTTTTTTATAGATTCCAAAGCAGGTCTAAGAACTTCATCATCTTCTGAACCAATAACGCCATTGTCCCCTGTATGAGGATTGATCCCTAAAACAGCGATTTTTGGTAATCGTATATTAAAGTCTTGAATTAAGGAGTTATAAATAATTGATATTTTCTTTTCAATTAATTCCGGTGTAATGTGTTTAGAAACCTCGCTCACAGGGACATGATCTGTTAACAATCCAACTTTAAGATCGTCTGAAACCATAAACATCAGGCTATCACCTTTAAGCTCTTGTGCCAAATAATCAGTATGGCCTGGGAATTTAAAATCATCTGATTGAATGTTATGTTTATTAATTGGTGCAGTTACCAGAACGTCTATTTGATCGTTTTTTAAATCTTTAACAGAAGCTTGTAAGGATTGAATGGCATAAGATCCAATTTTCAAATCTTCTTCCCCAAAGTTAATCTGTACGTCATCTTTCCATACCGTAACCACATTTACCTTAGTATCCAAAGCTTGGTCTGCGTCTTGAATGCTGTTAAAGTCTAGCGTACTTTCAAAATGTTTTTTCAAGAATGAAAGCGTTTTTACAGAAGCATAAATGACAGGCGTACAAAAATCGAGCATCCTGCTGTCTTCAAAAGTCTTAAGGATCAACTCTCCTCCAACGCCATTTAAGTCTCCTATAGAAATACCTAATTTTATTTTTTCTTTATTTTCCATTAAAAGTGCCGTGTTGTTTGTAATTTTGAATTTACAAATTTAACGAATTAAAAGCATGTTTACGGGAATTATTGAAGATTTAGGTATAGTAAAAGGTCTAGTAAAGGAGAATGACAACTTACATTTGACAATTCAAAGTGTGCTGGCTCCAGAATTAAAAGTAGATCAGAGTGTGTCTCATAATGGCGTGTGTCTGACTGTTATAGCACTGACGGAATCAGACTATACTGTGACCGCTATCAAAGAAACCTTAGATAAAACAAACATCAATGCTCTAAAACTTGGAGCGACTGTCAACTTGGAACGTGGCCTAAAGCTTGGAGCGAGGTTAGACGGCCATATGGTTCAGGGTCATGTGGATCAAGTTGGCGCGTGTACCCAAGTTGAAACCGAGAATGGAAGTTGGGTATACTCCTTTAAGTATGATGCTTCTCTTGGCAACCTAACTATTGAAAAGGGATCTGTTACCGTAAACGGTGTGAGCCTTACAGTTGTAAACTCTAAAGATGATGGCTTTAGCGTTGCCATCATTCCTTACACCTACGAGCACACTAATTTTAATGGATTTGAAGTGGGCACTGTGGTCAATTTAGAATTTGATGTGATCGGGAAATATGTCGCCCGTCTTCATGGCGCTCGTTAAACTATTTACTTAGTTTTTCATTCTGAGCTTCGAGCAATTCTTTGATATCTGATAACAACTGAATATCTGCGGGTGTAGTAACCGTGACATCGCTCACATCCTCTGCTTTTGCTTGAAGCTTGTTAACGAATTTGACCACGATAAAAATGGTAAAGCCAACAATTAGAAAATCTAAAACAGTTTCTGTTAATAAGCCATAATCGATGGATACTTGGCTAGTTTTTTCAGTCGCATCTCTTAAAATTAATTTTTTTTCTTGGAAATTAATCCCATCCGATAAGAGTGATAATGGCGGTAAAATAACATTTTTTACTAGTACGTTAATAACCGCATTAAAAGAAGCTCCAATAATGATTCCAATCGCCATATCAATCATATTACCTTTCACGGCAAAGTCTTTAAATTCTTTTATTAGTTTCATGTTATTCTGTTTTATTAGTTAATGAAGGATCAAAATTAAAAAACCCCAACCAAAAATGGTTAGGGTTTTTAAAAAAAATTAAAAACGATTTATTTAGCGTAACCAAAAACTTTAGCTTCAGAGTTATAGCCTCCAATGAAAATTAATATTTCATCATCGTGACCTTCTACCACTGACCAAAAATCTTTGCCTGCCTGATCCATTGGACCTCCAATATTAGCTTCCTCATAAGCTGCGAAATCTGACCAAGCACTAAAAAATTGATAGGTATGGAAATCTGCACCAGAGCCGTACAGGTGTTGACTAGCGTAAGCTGCAGCAGCGTGACCACTTTCTTTTAAAGTTTTTAAACTTCCATTTATAACTCCTTCTGAAAACGCTTTGGTTTTACCCCATTTTACTTCGTACTTACTAACGACAACAACTTTTTTGGTTGACCAGTCTATAGTTTCTAATCCAAACATCAAATCCTCTAAGCCAGCACTCTGTCTAATTTGATCAGAATGATTATCAGCATACATTCTAGTATATGTCATGTAATCTTGCATCATTTGTTTTTCACCTTCCTCATCGAGGTTCATCGCATCAACATTCGCTTTAAATGCTGCGTCAGCTAATGCTGCATCTTTAACTAAATCTTCAGTAGAAGCATAAAAATCATAAAGCGCAAAAGAATAGTCTCCTGCAAAAGCGTGTGCAAAAACACCTGCACCAGTAAGAGTTCGGTCATCTGAAACTGATAGATTCATGAATTTTTCGTGTAACTCTAAAAACTGATCAGACTCCTCTCTAGGAACTGTCACATAGGTAATGTTAACAATCTGTGCAGACATTGCAAATCCGACACATAAGCATACTATTGTAATTAAATTTCTCATTATAAATTATTTTAGTGGTTATTTTTTAAGTAATGAATTACCTTTTGATCGTTTTTTTAAATTGACTCCAGCCCGTTACTTTGCCGTCAACAATGTGGTAGTACTCGTAAATAACTTCTGAATCAATTTCTGAGTCTGGACTAGAATTTTTTGACGTAAATTGAGCATTTACCCAATCTCCTGTATCCATGGATGTAGAGTCATCCCCGTCATCAGTAAGTGCTAGAGAAAAAGCGTAATCGGTAGTCCATTCGTAGTTATTTCCTTCAGCTAAAGATTTAGCCACTTGCGCTTTGATTTTATCTACAAATTCTTGAGGACCTGTAGCAACAAAACCATCAGCAAAACTAAATGAAGCATTATCAGCAATATATGTTTTCATGGCATCATAGTCTAGTTTTGCCCAAGCAGCGTCTAATTGTTTAAAAACTTCTACGGCATCAGAAGAACCCATTTTTACTTGAAAATCGGTATCTGTTAAAAAGCCATTTGTTGAAGTCTCACAAGGGGCTGTTTCGTTACAAGAGGTGAACGAAAATGTGCAAACTAATGCTAAAATTAGGGTAGTGTTTTTCATGTGTTTATTAAAATAGTTAGATTCAAACTTACGTATATTAATTGTACAATACAAGTTATATTTTAGTGTATCTTTTACTTACATGATTAAACATACCAGGAAATATTGTTTAAAAGGTGTTAATCAAAAAATTGATTTAGGTTTTTTAGAGTATTCTTTTAAATATGGGATAACAGAGCCTTTATAAGTAGGATTTAGGCAGTTTAGGCTCATTGCGTGAATTGTTTAGTATTTAATTCATACATTTAAAAATAATTTTAAAAAAAGTCTTATGAATAATGCGTCAATTTTAGCCCAACTTATAGTTTCTATTTCTGTTATTAGCGTTTGGGTATTTAGGTATGATAATATTGTTTTAGAATTTAAGCAGTATGGTATTTCTAATTTACTAAGAAATATTGTTGGTGCTTCAAAGATTTCATTAGCAACTATTTTAATTTTAGGTGTTTGGTATAAAGAGCTATTGGTGGTATCATCGCTGTTAATGGCTGTTTTAATGATCTGTGCGCAATTTTACCATATCAAAGTAAGAAATCCATGGCTTAAATATATCCCATCTTTTTTTCTTTTACTACTGTCCTTGTTTATTGCAGCCGTGAACTATGGTTTAGTATAGCGAATGGACTTAAACATAATAATCCTAGTTTTTTCAGCACTTTCGTTTATTTTTTATGGTATCACATCTTTTTTTTCAAAGAGAATGGTTTCTGAATATGCCCGTTGGGGCTATAGCAACCAACGTATTTTATTAGGATGTATGCAATTATTAGGCGGTATTGGTTTGCTCGTTGGACTAACGAATTCTGTCTTGCTTTGTGTGGCCTCCTTTTTGCTAACCTTTATGATGATTACTGCTGTTCTAGTAAGAATTAAAATAAAGGATTCCTTAATAAATATGTTCCCAGCGGTATTTTACACCGTCTTAAACTTTATTATCTTATATAACTCATTGATATAAAATACTAGTTTTTATTAATACATTTCTTTAAAAAGGCTGAATTGAAGCAGGAGGATATGCCTATGGTTTAATTGCAGTCAGAACTTAATCTAAAAAGTTTTTGATTTGGTAAGTGTCGTATACCCCAGTATTTCTACTTATCAAAACCCAAACGGCTTGCTTAGCACCCGACCAATGCGGCATCCCTCAAGAAAAACCTCGTGTGCGTGTTGCATCAAGTGGTTTACGCTGCAATCCTAACTCGGATTGTTATTAGTATTGTATATAGATTTTTCATGTACCAAATAGTTGCCAAGAACTAAGGAAGAAGATATACCTGTAGTATAGTATTACATTACGCTTGGTATTCAAGTAAGTTTTCAAGACTCACAAAATCGAGAGTTATAATGTTTGTAGATTCTAATAAAAGTTTAGGTGCGCACCCATTATTGTAAGCCTCAACCCACCTTAAAGCGCATAAACACCACTTGTCACCTGCTTTCAAACCTTTAAAATTATATATCGGAATATCTCTTGTTAAATCATTTCCTCTTTTTTTTGAAAAAAGTAAAAATTCATCAGTGATAATTGCACAAACTGTATGTGTTCCAATGTCATTATTACCTGTGTTACAAAACCCATCTCTATACACACCAGTTACAGGTTTTAAACAACATAATTCAAGGTCATTACCAAAAACGTTTAACTGTCCCACTTTGTGTGAATTTTATTTGAGAATATTGTCCTAAATAATGTTACAATTAAAACTAGAATTAATGAAAAAGAAATATACTTTTCTATCAGGCCATGTTCTGATAATGATATCAATATTAGAGCTGAAGTAATGATGAGAATTAAGTCAAAGGCTCTTTTTGCTGTTTTCATTCAATTTGGTTAGTACTGCAAATGTAATAAATGTAGGGTCATAACCTACTTAAAAGGGTTAGAGATAGCTGAATTGAAAGAAAAAGATATGTTTATGAGTTTACTCTTCTGAATAATTAGTAAGCCATCTAAAAGTGTTTAAAACAAAATTTTTCCAGTCGTATCCTACAGTGTTCATTCCAGCATACATTTTAGTTCCATCATCCATATTGAAGACCATTGCAGTAAAACCATTTGAATCCCCAAAAGCAGCAATTTTTCCAGAGCCATACATACCTGCTAACCCTTGAGAATTTCCCTTTCCCTCAGGTCCTAGGCCTGTAGAGTGTTTTACATTAAATGAACTTTCGTCAAGTTTTAGTATATTTTCATATTTAGAGCCTGAAAGAGCACTTCCTCCAAATGAAACTAATTTTTCTACTTTATACTTTCCGTTTACAATAGGGTGATTAGTGTTCAAATTTTTGTTTTCGAATTTTATCATTCCTGGACCGTATTTACTTTCGTAATTAATTGTATCTACAGTCGTTCCAATAGATGACTCAATGTCAAATTTTCGTAATAATGGGTTTATGGCCTGGTCAAATGGAGCGTGTTCGCTGAAGGCTAAAAGTGAGCCTCCATTATTCACCCAGTTTTGTAATTCATTAAGCTCATTTTCAGAAAAAGTGTTTTTATCTGCTGCTGAGTTTTCAGTAGCAAAATCAAACGGTAATGCCGTAATAACGACTAGAACTTTAGCTTGACTTAAACTTGATTTAGAAAACTCTTTATCAAGGAATGATACTCTGTACCCATCATTTAACAATAAGTCCACAAGAGGTTTTATTAAATGAGATTGTATAAAAAAGTTTTTGTGAGTTGAGTCAAACATAATTAACGGCCCATCATTAATTTCAAATGAAGGGTCTTCAACCTCTAAATTGACATTAGTGTCATTATACATAGGCCATTTATAAGGGTAATTTTGTTGCTGACCTAAAGATAGAAGTGGGACAAATAACAATAGCAGGATTAGTTTTTTCATAACCCAAATATAACTCTTATTTTGAAAGTGATATTGCCAAATATTAATATATCTCATTTAAAAGGGTTAGAGATAGCTTAATTAAAGTAAGAACATATGCCTATAGTTTAGTTTCTGGAAGCTTTATTTTTGTCCAACCTTTTCTCATAAAGTAAGGGTTTGATATTTTAAGCGTGTTGTTGTGCTTTGTTTCAAACTTGTCAATAATTTTCAGGACCTCATCAATATTTTTTCTAAAACTCTTCTCAAATCGCAAACAAACTTTGTCGTTGTCACCAATAAACCAAATAGCTTCTGTTGTATCTTTGCCATATTGCCCATCATATATTTCATCAACATCTACATAGTACTTTATTTCTCTCCATGTTTTTCTTTTTAGAACAATTGGAATTGAAAAAAGTTTTTTAGTTATTCCTATTCTATCAACGATTAAGACATTTACAGAAATAACTATTACAAACAACAGTGATCCTATAACATAATAGATATTATCTAAAACAAAGCCATAATCACCTTCCCATAAAGAGCGTAGTGTTTCCCATAGATTGATAAGTCTAGATGTCGTGTGCCTTTTATTGTTTCCAATAATTGAACAAAATCCAACTACCCATATTATAATTGGCCAATAATTATATCCAATTGATTTAAATTCTTTCATAAATCAAATATATAAAAACTTTCATACTGCAACCATTTTTATATATTGTAGAAAATTAACTAAAACTTATATTATGATTAAAGCAATTAAATTATTAGCTATTTGCGTTTTGGCTGTATCATGTACAACAGGAAATCACGCTGATTTTGAAAAGAATACAGCTACAGCAAAAAAGTACTTTGAACTTCATCAAGCTGAAAATTCAGATGCGATGTTTGAGCTACTTCACGACGAAATAGAATGGCATATGCCTGTTTATGGTTCTGAGATGGCTGATTTAAATCAATTTAAGAACGCGATTCTTAATTACCAAAAAGCTTTTGATAACATGAACTTTACAGCTGATTATTGGCTCCCTGGTGTTGACCCCGAAACTGGACAATTAGATGGGAGTACTAGAACTTATGGAACCTGGACAGCTAACCATGTTGAAACTGGGAAACCTGTCAAATTAACTGCATACCACGCCTTTTCATTTGTAGATGGTAAGATTTCTGGTGGTGGAGATTGGTTTGATTTTGGAGGAATGATGAATTCTCTTGTTGTAGATATAGCTGATTTAGAACTGTCTCTTATACACATCTCCGAGCCCACGAGACTCCTGAGCATCT
>OJDL01000323.1_pt1 | contig 18883 bp, 15 predicted proteins | sample 1592681 | NCBI WGS metagenome assembly OJDL01 (sample SAMN05416885, study PRJEB24817) | seawater metagenome | isolation source: Sea water | place: Canada:Atlantic | collected 2013-11 | reverse complement strand
ATGCTCGAGCTGACGCTTGTTGAGCCCGGTCAGCAAATCGCTACCGACGATGCTGACCGCATAATAGCGTTGAGCGCACAGCTGCGCGATGACTTCTCGCAATCAACTTATGCCTCGTTCGGCGCCCTCTTTGCTGCGTCTCAGCATGTAGCGAGCAATGATCTCGAGGCGGCAGAAGCCGATCTGCAGTGGATTATCGACAACCACGGCAAAGGATTTATGGCCAAAACCGATTCGGGCTTGCTGCTCACCGCAAACCTGAGGCTTGGAAGAGTAATCCTTGCGAGAGGCGATGCAGAGCGCGCACTTGCGCTAGTGAACTCAGTGGCGCCTCAGTCTTTCGAAGCAGGCTATTCCGAACTGCGGGGCGATATCTACCTTGCGCTAGGTCGACGCGCCGATGCTCGTGACGCTTACCTTGCGGCTCAAGAAGCGGGATCGTTAAGCGATTCGCTGCGCATGAAACTCGACGACCTCGCGCGGGTCGAAAGTTAATTCGAAGCAGTGCTGCTAAACAGAGAGATTATGACTTCATCTAAACACAGTCTGGCGTCTAGCCAATTGAACCCGAGCAATCGATTGACAGCGCGCTGGTCTGTGTTGCTTGTGCTTGCGGCGTCGCTGACAAATTGTGCGGGCTTCGATACAGGCAAACTAAATCCGTCTAATTGGTTCGGCGACGATGAAGTAAACCCACCTACCGAACTAAATAGAATCGATGCCGAAGTCTCGCTAAGGCGAGAATGGGATGCGAGCGTCGGTAACGGTCAGGGAAAAATATTTAACCTCATTACTCCCGTTCTTGATGGCGCACGACTTTTTGCAGCGAGTGCGGATGGGACAGTGGCCGCCTATTCGGCGAATGACGGCGCGTTACTGTGGCGTGAGCGGTTAGATGAAACAATTACAGGTGGCGTAGGCGCCGGATTTGGCCTCGTATTGGTCGGTACCGAAGCGGCTGAGGTGGTAGCGTTAGATCAAGAAACCGGCGCGCTTCTCTGGGCCATGCCTGTGTCAAGCGAGGTGCTGTCAGCGCCAAAAACCAATGGTGATATCGTGGTGGTGCAGACTGTCGATGAGAAACTCGTCGCGCTCGAGGCAACTAATGGCGAGCAACGTTGGACCTATGAGACAACGTTACCCGCACTAACACTTCGCGGCACAAGCAGTCCTGTGTTCGCCTCTGGAGGCAAGGTGCTTGCTGGATTTAGCAATGGCACTCTAGTTGCAGTCGAGGCGAATGACGGCGTGTGGAGTTGGGAAGAACGCGTCGCAGTGCCCGAAGGCCAATACGATATAGATCGTGTGATCGACATAGACGGGCAGCTACTCGTCGACGGATCACGAGTCCTTGCTTCGAGTTATCAAGGCAATCTTATGGCGCTCGACGTCAACACCGGTCGCATCGTATGGGGCCGCGAGGCCTCGAGCTATCACGGTATCGAGCGCGGCTTCGGCAATCTCTATTACGTAGATGATGAAGGGATTATCACTGCGGTCCGCGATAACAGCGACGACGTGGTTTGGGAGAACAGCGATCTTAAATTTCGCAGCGTTTCTGCGCCGCGCGCAGTCGGAAACTACATAGCTGTTACCGATTTCGAAGGCTATGTACATTTGCTCTCGCAGATCGACGGACGCATTGTCGGTCGAACGCGCGCCGACGGCGATGGCGTTCGCGCGGCGATGATTAGCGGCGGAGGTCTGCTCTATGTGTACGGCAATAGCGGAAAGCTCTCCGCTTTCAGGCCAAATTAGTTATTAGCGCCGCGCGGGCGTCAAGCCGCGCCGCCTTTTCTTCATCAATATTTCACACTAGCTCGACTACTGTTCCATTAGGACACTCATGAAACCTGTTATCGCACTCGTTGGTCGCCCGAACGTTGGCAAATCGACGCTGTTCAATCGGCTGACTAAATCACGCGAGGCAATTGTTGCTAATTTCCCTGGGCTTACTCGCGACCGCAAATATGGCGAGGGTGAGGTTGAGGAGCAGTCGTTTATCGCGATCGACACCGGCGGTATTACAGGAGATGAGGAAGGCATCGATTTGGAGATGGCCGCGCAATCGCTTCAAGCTATTGCCGAGGCGAATATCGTTTTATTTATGGTCGATGCTAAAGACGGGCTCATGCCCGATGATCACGGCATCTTAGATTACCTGCGCAAGCGCGAGAAACACACGTATCTCGTTGCCAATAAGATCGATGGACTAGACCCTGATATCGCGCTTGCCGATTTCTATAGCCTTGGCTTTACCGAAGTGCATCCTATCACTGCGACTCAGGGTCGTGGCGTGAAGTCTCTGCTGCTAGGCATACTCGAAGAGTTTGCCGAAATCGCTAAAAAAGAAAAATCCGAAGACGATTTCGATATCGATAATGTTGCCGTCACCGGCATAAAAATCGCCATTGCAGGTCGCCCGAACGTAGGCAAATCGACTTTGGTAAACCGCATGCTCGGCGAAGATCGTGTTGTTGTCTATGACCAACCCGGCACAACGCGTGACAGTATATATATTCCATTCGAACGTCGCGGCCAGCGTTATACCCTGATTGATACAGCAGGTATTCGCAAGCGTGGACGCACGCGCGAGACCGTAGAAAAATTCTCGGTGGTTAAATCGCTGCAGTCGATACAAGATGCCAACGTGGTCGTACTTGTAGTCGACGCGCGCACCGGTATTGTCGAACAAGACCTCCATCTGCTGGGCTATGTAATCGATACCGGCCGAGCGTTGGTTATTGCATTGAATAAATGGGATGGCATGGACCAAGAAGGCAAAGAGAAGATTAAGTCGGATATTCAGCGCCGCTTTACCTTTGTTAATTTTGCCAAAATTCATTTTATCTCTGCGTTGTTTGGCACAGCCGTTGGCGACTTGTACGAATCAATTCACCGTGCCTATGACTCTGCGCGCAAGCAACTCACCACTAACGTGCTTACGCAAATACTGCAAGATGCTGTGGTTGATCATGCGCCGCCCATTATTAATGGTCGCCGTATTAAGCTTAGATATGCTCACGCCGGTGGGCAGAATCCGCCCATCATCGTCATTCATGGCAAACAGACTGATAAGGTGCCGGGAAACTACACGCGCTATCTCGAGAAGACGTTCCGTAAGGCGCTGAAACTTGAAGGCACGCCGGTTCGAATCGAGCTACGCAGCGGCGATAATCCTTTCGTTAAATCCGAAGAGAATCTCAATGCACAGCAAGTTGCGCGCAAGCGGCGCCTTGCAAAAAACAAAGACACGAATAAAAAGCCGTCTTCTTCTAAGAGGCATTTGACCTAAGGCGATTTGAGAGGCGTCTAAAGGAGAGCATAGAATGCCCATTACCCTTCAAGATATAACCGCCGCCGCAGCACGCCTCGAAGGTATCTCTGTGCGAACTCCGCTTCTCACGAGTCCCGAACTCGATCGGCGCATTGGTGCCCGAGTCTTCTTAAAAGCCGAAAACCTCCAGCACGTAGGCGCGTTCAAATTTCGTGGCGCCTACAACCGGCTAGTTCAATTGACTCAAGAGGAGCGCGAGCGCGGCGTCGTCGCGTTCTCCTCGGGCAATCATGCGCAGGGAATTGCGTATGCTGCGCGTCTGCTGGGGATGAAAGCAACCATCGTTATGCCAACCGACGCCCCCACGATTAAGCGCGAAGGCACCGAGGCTCTCGGCGCTGCAGTGCGTGCGTATGACCGTAAAACCGAATCCCGTGAAGAGATCGCCGCCGAGATTGCCGACTATTCAGGCGCAGTCCTTGTTCCGGCTTTCGACGACGTAGCCGTGATGGCAGGGCAGGGGACTTGTGGTTTGGAACTGGTGCAACAGCTGCGCGAACGTGGCTGGGAGCCCGACCTAGTGTTGAGTCCAGTCGGTGGGGGCGGCCTGATGTCTGGGGTTGCTACTGCGGTGCGCGGTCTTGCTCCGGAATGCCGCGTTGTCGGCGTGGAGCCAGACGCCTATAACGACCATGTGCAATCGGCAGAGCAGGGAGCGCGTGTGCGTATCGAGCCTCAAACTGCAACGCGCTGCGACAGCCTGATGGCAACTCAGCCGGGCGTGCTTACTTGGGCTGTTAACAGCAGGCTAGTTGACCGGTTTGTCAGCGTCTCCGAAGACGAAGTGGCACAGGCAGTTAGCTTTGCTTTTCGCTACCTCAAGCTCGTTGTCGAGCCGGGCGGCGCGGTTGGACTTGCCGCGTTACTCAGTGGGCATATTCGCCCAGTGCCGGGGGCAACGGCGTGCGCTGTGTTGTCGGGAGGCAATATTGACGCCAACACCTTTGCCGACTGCCTCGCTCAGTTTCCTGCGCCTTAATAGCCTGTTATCTTTGGCTCAATTTGTGCTATTTCAACTTTAGCCATCAATGCCGCGTGGCGGCATATCGGAGTTGCGACAATGTCTCTTAACCAGCCTAAAAACCCTCGTGCCTTGGGTGCTATTGGCGCTCTATTATCGCGCGCAGCCATTGCCGCTATGGGCGCTAGCTTCGTCATCAATGTGCTGTTCTCATCGATTGCCTTGGCGCAAGAGACGTGCAGCGATCGCTTAGACTGCGCTTCTAGCTGGGTGGGAATATCCGCAGACGAGCGCGCCGAAGTGTTTGCCTTTGCCGAAGACTATAAGGATTTTATTGCCAAGGCGCGCACCGAGCTGAGCTTCGTGACCGAGGCTATAGCCTTTGCCGAGGAGAATGGTTTCGCCGAGCTGACGCCTGCGACTAGGCTAGTGCCGGGTGCGAAGCTGTATGAGGTTAATCGCGATCGCACAATTACGCTGATGGTGATTGGTGAGAATGGTCTGCAGGAAGGCTTTCATGTGGTCGGCGCACATATCGATTCCCCACGGCTCGAACTCAAAGGCCGTCCGCTCTACGAAAACAGCGAATTTGCGCTGTTTCAAACGAATTATCATGGCGGCATTAAATTTCACCAGTGGACAAACCTTCCGCTCGCCTTGATGGGTCGGGTAGATAAAAAAGACGGCACGTCTGTGACAATCGAGATCGGTCTCGATCCAAACGATCCTATCTTCATGATCCCAGAACTGTCGCCTCATGTTGATCGCTCGCGCAACTCGAAAACCTTGAGTGAATTTTTGGGGCCGGAGGACTTGGATCCGGTTATCGCGCATATCCCCGATACGCAGGAGGGTGGGGGCGTAGGTGATCAAGTGCTCGCTTTTTTGGCCGCCGAATACGGTATTAGCAAAGCTGATCTGGTGTCTGCTGAGCTTTCGCTCGTGCCTGCTGGCGCGCCGCGTGACATGGGCTTTGACCGTGGCCTCATCGCAGCCTACGGCCAGGACGATCGCCTTGCTGGCTACGCAACGCTGCGTGCAATCGCTGCAGTCGAGCGTCCGCAGACAACGACAGTCGCCTATTTTGTAGACAACGAAGAGGTTGGGAACAGAAATAATACGGGCGCGGGCTCCGATTATTTCGCCGACCTACTGTCGCGCCTTCTCTATACCGAACTGGGCAGTGATTATCGCGAGCCGCTATTTAGACAAGCCCTGCGTGCCACTAAATTCATTTCGATCGATGTGAACCCTGGCGTGAATCCAATGAATCCGGGCGCCTGGGAATTAGGCAACGCGCCTAAGCTTAGCTATGGCGTTAACCTTAAGCTCTACGGGCAAGGCAACACGGCTAACAGCGAGTTTATGGCGTGGACGCGAGCGCTTCTCGATGACAATCAAGTGCCTTGGCAAACGGCGACCTACAAAGTCGGCAGCGCAGGTGGCGGCACTATCGGTGGAGAATTCTCTAGTCAGAATATCGAGGTGATCGATTTCGGCGTGCCGCTGCTATCCATCCACACGCCTTATGCAGTGAGTTCGAAGATCGACGTTCACAGCCTCTATAAGGCAGCGCGAGCCTTCTATGCCTACAGAGACTAGCAGCGTTATCGATAAAGAATCCTCACTCGGGCTATGGGCCAAGCTTTGTTTGCGACAAACGGAACCCTGCCCCTGGCCTCGGTAGTGCATAAGCCGCTTGTTTAGGATGTGCTCCTAAGAGATTGCGGGTTCATTGATCGATGCGTCGTCGGTGAGTGGGTCCATTTCTGCTTGAAACTCTTCGATCTGGCTCGCCGCAGCGCTGGTGCTCTCAAAGCGTGCAACGTGAAACAGCGCCTCACCTTCGTTCACCAATGGCAGGTTTGTCTTGCCGATTATTATCCCGCCAAACGGCGCGATGGCTTTATGTTCCGAATCACCAAACGGGTCGGAGATGATGCCCAAGACTTCATTTTTAGAGACGCGCGCACCCAGTGGTTTGATCATGCGTAAGATGCCGCTATGCGGCGCACGAATCCACGATGAGTCGGTAGCGACAACGGGAACGGGGTCGCTTTTGCGCGCTTTCTTTATGGGCAGCATGCCTATTTCACGCATCACCGAGTCTACGCCCCTGACGCCTGCGCGTATGGCAACCTCGTTGAAACGCAGCGCCTCGCCTGCCTCGTAAACTATGACACTAACCCCGAGTTTCTCTGCCTCTTGTCGCAGTGAGCCTTCGACTATTTGCGTGTTGAGGATCACCGGCGGTATGAAGGCGCTCGCCATACGCTTTGTCTCATCGTCGTCGAGCACGGCGCGAATATGGGGAAAGTTCTCGCGATGCACTGCGCCCGTGTGGAGGTCGATGCCGTGTGTGCAGCGTGACACGATTTCATTGAGAAAGAGGTTGGCGATGCGACCTGCCAACGAACCTGATTCAGAGCCTGGAAACGAGCGGTTGAGATCGCGTCGGTCGGGTAGGTAGCGGCTCTGGTTTATGAAGCCAAAGATATTAACAACGGGGATGGCAATGAGTGTGCCGCGCAGCCTGCCTATGCTGCGCTGGTGCATAACGCGCCGGATGATTTCTACGCCATTGATCTCATCGCCGTGAATGGCGGCAGAGATGAAAAGTGTCGGTCCAGGCTTTTTGCCATGGATAACCTGAACGGGCATTTCGAGCGCCGTATGGGTGTAGAGGCTAGGCACGGGGAGGTCGATTGAGGCGCGCTCTCCGGGCTTGATAGTTGTGCCTAATATGCTGATTGCTGTTTGCTTGGTCTGTTCGTTGCGTGCCACTCTCGTTATCTCAGGAAGCTTCAGAATAGAAGCGTAATTTATTGATTATTAACCTTTTCCTCGGGTTTTCGTTTTGCCGCGTTTCGCGTTTTTTTCCATAAACTGGATAATGAGCCCGGCAACGTCTTTGCCCGTGGCATTCTCTATGCCTTCAAGACCCGGCGAGGAATTCACTTCCATAACGAGGGGGCCGTGCGCTGAGCGAAGAATGTCCACACCGCAGACATTGAGCCCCATTGTTGTGGCCGCGCGTACTGCAGTAGTGCGCTCTTCTGGGGTTATCCTGATTAATGATGCGCTGCCACCACGGTGAATGTTCGAGCGAAATTCACCTTCTTTGGCTTGTCGCTTCATTGAGGCGACGACTTTGCCGTCGACGACGAGGCAGCGAATGTCGGCGCCGCCCGCTTCTTTAATGTATTCCTGAACGAGTACCGAGACCTTGAGGCCGAGAAACGATTCGATCACGCTCTCTGCAGCCTTGCGGGTTTCGGCGAGCACCACACCTATGCCCTGAGTACCCTCTAACAGTTTGATGACGAGCGGGGCGCCGCCCACCATTTTGATCAAATCTTGAATGTCATCGGGCTTGTTTGCAAAGCCGGTGATCGGTAGGCCGATACCCTTACGGGAGAGAAGTTGTAATGACCGAAGTTTGTCGCGCGAACGCGAAATAGCGACAGATTCGTTGAGGGGATAAACGCCCATCATTTCAAACTGACGCAGTACCGCGGTGCCATAGAAAGTTACCGATGCGCCAATGCGAGGAATGATCGCGTCGAAGTCTTCGAGTATTTCGCCTCGGTAGTGGATAGTCGGCCTGTGTGAGGTAATGTTCATGTAGCAGCGCAGTGCGTCGAGCACACGCACCTCATGACCGCGTTCTGTTGCAGCCTCGATTAGGCGTCGCGTGGAGTAGAGGTTGCGATTGCGTGAGAGCACGGCGATTTTCATAGCTGACTTTCCTTGCTGGCAGTGGGTTTCTTTGCAGCGAGTTCCTCGCCTTGGGTAAAGGACCGAGCTGGGTCGACAATTAGCCCGCCTCCGACCAATGAGGTTCGTCCCAGTAGCATTCTAAATGCCATATTTTCTCGGTTAGTTAGGCTGAACTCAGCCTCCCAATGTTTGCCCATAAATTCTACGGTGGTAGAGATGAACAGTCTTTCTTCTTCGTGGCCGCCTGAGTCTCGCACTATGCGGCGATCGACAATAGGGGCGCGACAGGTAATCGAATTGCTCAGATCATCTTGCATAGGATGCACCTGAAAGATAGCGAACTCTTGGCCCTCAATTAGCTCGGTCTCAATACTGTAAGCGTGAATAGCAGAGGAGCGTGCACCGGTATCTATCTTGGCTTTGATCGCATCGATACCAAGGCTGGGTAGCGTCAGCCACTCCCGCCATCCTACAACATATTTCTCTTTATTATCAATCATATGCAATTATTACTTAAACTAATTTTTGAGCTGCTAGAGGCCATTCGCGCGCGCCGGCCACTTGATTCGCTGTCTTAGTCGTAGCGCCGGATAAGCGCCTAACACGTTGATTTCGAGGCGCTTTGCCAAGGCGCGCGACTATAGCACAAGTCATTAGTTCTGGCGCTCACAAGTTACCTGATTTTTTGTTGGGCTGCGCGCCTTGCCTGTTTCAATTAATCATAGTCCTGACGCGCAATTCTTGATATTTTTACCTTGATAAATACCAGTGAAATTAGCTAGGCATTGCAGGTATCAGTTCTGTTTAAAGAAGAGAGAGAGTTATGCGATTGTTAAGTAGTAATTCGATGACCCGCAGCGTGCTACGCGGAATGACTTTAGGGGCTATCGCCCTGGGTGTTTCCGCCACAGCAACCGCTCAAGATCCCGAAGAGTGGTTCACGCTTGGCGGCGACTTCGCGCATACGCGCTATTCGCCAGCCGATGAGATCACTGCAGAAAATTTCGCCGACCTCGAGGTTGCATGGGAATGGGACGGCGCCAGCTTCAAGGCTGTTAGCGGTCGCTCTACGCCGTCACTAATCGATGGCAAGCTATTCACCGTTGCGGGCAATAAGCGCCACGTGGTGGCGATTGACCCCAAGACGGGCGAGACGCTCTGGTCTTACCGTGAGCCCGACACGCCCCGAGGCGAGTATTCGATGCGCGCCGATTACGGCAAAGGCGTTGGCTTTGCACGCATTGATGGCCGTGGCGTTGTCTACATAGCCTCCCCAGGTTTCTTCCTTACGGCGCTCGATGCCGACACGGGCGTGCCTATAGAAGGTTTCGGCCAGCCGGTTCCTATCGATGGCTTCCCTAAAACAGGCGTCGTCGACATGCTCGCCGACTTGGGTCATCCGTACGACCCCTATGAAGGTCTCCCACTCGAGACTGGCTACATCACGTCTTCGTCTCCGCCGATCGTTGTTAATGACACCGTTGTCGTTGGTAACTCAGCAGAGCAGGGCTATCACCAGTCGCGCGTAGAAAACGTGCCAGGCGATATCCTCGGTTACGACGCCCGCACTGGCGCGTTCAAGTGGAAGTTTAATGTCATCCCCAAGCCAGGCGAATACGGCCATGAGACATGGGAAAATGACGCATGGGAATGGACTGGCGATGTCTCGTCTTGGGCGCCGTTGTCGGCAGACCCCGAGAACAATCTCGTTTACATTCCGACCAATAGCGCAACTATCGACTACTACGGCGGTTTCCGTCCCGGAGATAACCTCTACGGCGCGGCGCTTATCGCACTCGATACTCGCACCGGCGAGCGCAAGTGGCATTTCCAGATGGTAAAACACGAAATCTGGAATTTCGATAATCCCACAGCGCCTGTCTTGCTAGACCTAGACATGCCTGGTCGTGGCAAAGTGCCTGCAATTGCGCAGATCACGAAACAGGCTTGGGTCTATGCCTTCGACCGCATTACCGGAGAGCCTCTGTGGCCTATCGTCGACAAGCCCGTGCCGGCCTCTATTGTGCCTGGTGAGGTGCTGTCGCCAACGCAGCCGCATGTAACCAAGCCTGCGCCTTACGATATGCAAGGCATCACCATCGATGACCTTGCGGACTTTACGCCTGAGATTCGTCAGCAGGCGATCGACGCCTTAGCGAATTACCAAATGGGTCCTCTGTTTAATCCGCCGATCCATGCCGGTAACGATACAGGTAAGTTTGCTGCGATGAACTGCCCCGGTGGCGCCGGTGGCGCAAACATCACAGCGCCTGCTGTTGCCGACCCCGAAACAGGTAAGTTGTTCGTGTCTTCGCACAAAGCGTGTTTTGCGCTGCGCCTGATTCCTGGCGAAGAGGCTGATCTGCTTTATCCGAACACGACCGGCGTTACGCTGTCGGAATGGGCGAACGCAGGTCCGGGTGCAACCTCGCGTCCACCTCGTCATCCGGCCGGCATCCCTCTTTGGAAGCCGCCGTATAGCCGCATCACTGCTATCGATATGAACACCGGCGATCACTCTTGGATGATTCCGACGGGTGAGACACCTAACCGTATCAAGAATAATCCTGCGCTCGAAGGGGTAGACGTGGGCAACACGGGTACTGGCGCATTAGTGCCAATGGTCGTGACGAAGAATATGTTGGTCTACTCTGATGCGGCGAGCGACGGTACGCCAATGCTCTACGCGATCAATAAAGAGACTGGCGAAATCATGGAACAGATCGAAGCGCCTGCTCGCAGCAGCTACGGGATGAGTTCATGGGTTCATGACGGCCACCAGTATATTATTCTGCAAACCGGCTCTACCCTCACTGCGATGGCGCTACCTGGCGCGCAGGCGCAGAGCAGCGGCGGTCACTAATACGCCCTTAAGTGATTAATTCACTCGCCATTTAGCGCGGCATAAAAAAAGCCGAATGACAGCCTCGTCATTCGGCTTTTTTTTATGCCGCGCTAAACGATCTTATCGATTCCGGTTGCCAGCAGCACCAACGCTCCCGCCCATGTTGCGCATGACAGTGTGTCGATGAGGATGAAGCGTTTCGGCATGAATCCGCTTGTCCCAAGCAGCGCCGGAACAATGCTACGGATCGCGGGCACAAAGCGACCGATGGGAACGGCGATGCCGCCCCAACGCGCGATCATGTCTTCGGTTTTCAGAATCCGGTCTGCATGGCGAATGAAGAGCCGAGTATGATGAAGTCTTGGCCCTAAAAAACGCCCGAAGAAAAATCCCACATGGTCACCGAGTATCGCGCCACCCGCTGCGGTTATCGCGAGTTGGGTGCTCGAAATAATTTCTTGCGAGAGTAAATAGGAGGCGATCCCAAGCAGGAAAACACCGGAGACAAAAAGACCAATCCCGATGAGTGATTCGAAGCAAGCGAGCATAAAAACGACAAGTAACGCGGTTTGTGTATTCGCGAGAGTCCACTCGCCGCCATTCGATGAGAGCAATGACTCAGGCAATGATGAGAGCAATGAGAGGTCTATGGCTTTTCTCCTGCGCCTTAGCGCTCGGTCTAGGTGGTGTTAGATCATATCATCCAGTTAGCAATAACGTTGTGAAGTCTTGTTTGGTCTGCGCTGTTAGCGTGCACTTTGAGTGGAGCTATTATGTGGTTGCTCAGTTTCGGTGCGCCCTCACTGCTCTATTGTGTGGATTCGTGCGTATTACTCGTTGGTATAAGGCTTGCAAGTAGCTGAATGGCCGTCGAATTTGCAAGCCGACGATCACCACTTGTTGGGCATATCGCTACAGCTAAAACACTGTCACGACTTGTCTCGCGATTATGGATTTAGATGATTTAAATCAACAATTTAAGTATGCATCGGTAGTGACAAATTGTGACCCGGTTCGACTTTCGCTTGGCGTCGCATCGCGTTAAAGTACACGCTTATTAAAATCATCACATTGGACCTCGAAAATCAGCAGTAGGAACACACTATGAAGAAGTTTGTGTCGAGACGAGAAATCCTTGGGTTAATAGCTAAGGCAGGTGCAAGTGGGGCCGTTTTACAGGCAAGCAACGCACTTGGTATTGTCCCCGATTCCTATGTAGACATTCCCAAAATCCCACGAGTCGACTCAGGCAATCGCCCGAGTGTGGTTGTGTTGGGTGCTGGCGTTGGTGGTTTGACCGCGGCGTTAGAGCTTAAAAAAGCAGGGTACAGCGTCGTCGTTTTAGAAGCGGCTGGACGTGCCGGTGGCCGCAACATGACGGTGCGTCATGGTGACCTCATAGATGAGGTGGGTAATCCTCAGATTTGCGACTTCGACGACGAGCCGCATATGTATTTCAATGCTGGACCTGCGCGCATTCCAAGCTCGCATCGCAATGTCCTGCATTACTGCAAAGAGTTAGGCGTTGAGCTAGAATTTTTTATTAACGAAAACAAAGAAACCTACATTCAAGACGACGCCATGCTCGATGGCAAGCCGATCAAGAATCGCGAATTTACAACCAATGCGCGCGGCTTCATGGCAGAGATAATGGCGAAGAATTTTACAAACGCCGAACTCGACCAACCGTTCGACGAGTGGGAGATCGAGGCGCTAATGCGCTCTCTGCGCCGCATGGGTGACCTCGACGAGGACATGATCTACCGAGGAAGTACACGCGGAGGCTATTCGCACGGCGGATTCCTCGAACACGGGCATGCCCACGAAACCATTGCTCTGCGAGACTTACTTAAATCAGCGCTCTTTAGCGAAGCGCTGAGCCAGAACGAAGGTGAAACAGGCCCGATGTTGTTCCAGCCCGTCGGCGGTATGGATCAGATTATCAAAGGCTATTTGCGCAAACTCCCGGACGAGGTGTTTTACAACGTCATGGTGACATCCGTGATGCTCCAAAACGACGGCATCGAGGTAGTCTACGAGCATAAAGGGATTAAGTATAAGATCGAAGCAGATTACTGCTTCAATAGCATTCCAACGCATTTAATGACCGGTATCGACAACAATTTCTCGGCCGACTACAAAGAGGCCATGGCTTATCCTCGCAGAGGCGAAGCCTACAAATCCGCCTTTCAGGCGAAAGAACGTTTTTGGGAAAAAGACGATATCTTTGGCGGCATTTCGTGGACCAATCAGCCAATCGAACAGATCTGGTATCCGCCGCACGGCATGTACAAAGAAAAAGGCATTATTCTCGCCGCCTATAATTACGGTGGAGGAATGCATTTTACTCAGCTAACCCAAGAAGAGCGCATTGAGACGGCGATTCGCCAAGGTGAGAAAGTTCACCCGAACTACCGTGGACTGGTCGAGAAGGGTATTACTATTGCCTGGCATCGAATGAACCATATGCTCGGTTGTTCGGCGCGTTGGCAAAAGAGCCGCAGCGGTTTTACGCAGGAAGAAGAACGATTGTTCCAAACTTTGCGCCAGCCGGCAGGCAATAGGCATTACACAATCGGCGACCAGATGACCAAACACACAGCGTGGCAAGAGAGTGCGATTCTTTCTGCGCACTGGGCGATCAACGACCTGCTTGCCCGAAAGTCGGGTAGCACAATGCCTGGTCAGCGCGTTTAACGCGCGAATAGATTTTATCCTTATTCGACAATAGCACTTTATTTAAGGTTATTCGTACATGCAGAAAACTAGATTATTGGCCGCCCTTACTCTGGCGACCTCGATTGCAGGATTTTTTAGCACCAACGTTGTCGCACAACAGTACGCCGTGGTCGACACGACCAATCAGCCGCTCAGCAACGAAGTCTGCGCGACGTGTCATGGCGGTGCGGGCCAAGGTAACCCAGTCGTGGGCGGGCCAAGTCTCGCCGGACTTGAGCCTTGGTATCTGCGCAAGCAGCTCGAAAATTTCAGAGCGGGTATACGCGGTTCCGAAAAAGACTACATTCCGGGCAATGAGATGCAGGCATCGGTTGCCCGGCTTAGCGACGCGGAGATCGATGATCTGGTCGAGACTATTGCTGGCTGGAAGGTTATCGAGAACGACCATACTATCGAGGGCGACCTAGGCAATGGCCAAGCACTTTATGCTAACTGCGCCGCGTGCCATGGTGCTGACGGCGAAGGCAACGAAGCTTTGGGTGCGCCGGGATTAGTCGGGCGCAATGACTGGTATATGTTTAGGCAGATTAAACTATTTAAGTCGGGTTATCGCGGTGTGCATCCAGACGATACCGCGGGTCGCCTCATGAGGCCCTCCACTCAGTCTCTTAAGAGCGATCAAGACGTGAACGACGTGCTTGTCTATATTAACTCGCTAGATCGCTGACTGCGGCGGGGCGATGATTTGAGTGGCCGAAGCATCAGTGTTTAATGCGAAAAGTAGGTGAGGGCTAAGCCCGCGAGTCAGCTGGAGAAGGATCGATGTCCGAACAAGAAGTGGGTTCCCAAGACCAAGTAAACGAGCCGGCAACACCGGCGATACAGGCTGAGAAGAGCGGCATGAGCGCGCTGAATAAGGCGGTCATCGCGGCACTTTTGCTGCTTGGCATTGTTCTGTTGGTTCAACTCAATCTCGGTGATGAGCCCGACATGCCGGTTGCTGCATCGTCGCTAAGTGCTTCTGAGAATGATGCACTTGAAACGACGTCGGCCAACGTCGCAATCCTCAACAGGGATGAAGACGGCATGGTCAACGTCGGTGGCATCGAAAGACGCGGCGAAGGACGACATTTTTTTACAACCATTAAGGTGCCAGCCGGTGCCGAATCGCTTTACCTGAGCGGTTCGGGTGCTTCGCCCTTAGAAGACGGCAGCTGGGGCGAGATGGAACAGCAGGTGGTTGATACCTTCGAAAGCTTCAAAGAAACGCTAGAGAGTCAGGGATGGTCGATGAGCGATATTGTTCAGGTTCGCGCGTTCGCTGTCTCCGATGAGTTTGGTTACCTCGATTTCGATGGTTTCAATCGCGGCTATCGCAAGTTTTTCGGCACCGAAGAAAATCCACTAAAACCAGTGCGTACTTTCGTCGAAATTCAAGGGCTGGTGGTGCCTGGTTGGTTGGTGGAAATAGAAATTCGCGCGGCACGAATGCCAAACTAGCTGAAAGAATGCAGCGGTGTTCTAGCCGCTGCAGAATCTACCTAGCTTTCATTAGTTGCCTCTCAGGCTGCAGGCGTCACTGAGTTAGCTTGCAGCCGCCTCGACCGCTTCGAGTATCCGCGCCCGATTTGGGCGAGCAAGCTGACGCCCTTCGATGAATACTGCTGGCGTCCCTCTCACTCCTGCAGAATTTCCCCCGCGCTGATCAGCGCGAATCTTTTCGACAATCGACTCATCAAGCATATCCGCATGCAGGCGCTCTAGATCGATATTGAGTTCGAGTGCATAGCTATCGAATTCGGCTTCTACCGATCGCAGCCCCGACCACAAGGGTTGTGTTTGAAATAGGGCGTCATGCATCTCCCAGAATCGCCCTTGGCGCGCTGCCGCTTCGGCATAGAGTGATGCTGTCCAGGTATTGGGGTGTGCGGCGGTAATGGGGAAATGCCTGAAAATAAGGTGTGCGTCCTCATTAATCTCGGGCCAGAGCCGCATCATCGTTTCGTGTTCGGTAGCGCAAGCAGGACATTGGAAATCGGCATAGACCACGATGGTTACCGACGCGTCGCGCTCACCCCTAAGATGGTCGTTGTCGGCGATCTGTATCGGAGAGTAAGTGGGTGCCTGATTGAGGAGCGTGTAGGCGGTAACAAGCGCGATAACGGGGAGAACAAAGAAGACGCCAAACTTCGTAAGAAGCTTGCGAGTTCCTTGATTTTTCTCTGCTGCGCGTTGTTTCTCTTCGCGGCGCCTGCGCTGTTCATCTCTCTTGTTCATAGTAACTCCCTAATGCTGTGCGTTAATCTGCGAGGAAAAGCGCTGGATCGATGCGTGTATTATTAAGATTGACGCTCCAATGAAGATGCGGCCCCGTTACTCGGCCGGTCTGGCCTACTCTACCTATTTGTTCCCCGGCGATAACCTGTCGCCCGACTTCGACATCGATCGTGTTCATATGGCAATAGAGGCTAATTAGCCCGTGGCCATGGTCGAGGATAATGGTATTGCCGTTGAAGAAATAGTTTCCAGTGGCGAGTATGCGGCCGGCAGCGGGGGCAACAATTGGTGTGCCCTCGTCTGCGGCGATATCCATACCCGAATGGGGCGCTCGCGGCTCGCCATTGAAAAAGCGCTTGAGACCGAATGAGCTACTGCGAACGCCGTCGACTGGCGGGATCATCGAAAAGGTTGGCGCAAGTGCTTCATCCCAGCTTCGAAAGGCGGCCTTCATCACGGCGCTCTCGGCTTGAATTCGCGTCATATCCGTCTCGTTCGGGTTTACCTGGCGTTGGTTTTTGATGGTAAGACGCTGTTCTGTGTAGGTTTTGTCGGCAATACTAAAACCGAGGGTTTCAGTCTCGCCCGCCCGGTTGTCGAGTGTGAATGTCTGGAGTCCCGGTTTTGCTGAGAGTGGGATACCAATAATCGCGTACTGCTCGCCTTCGAATCGCGCGAGCAACACACGCTCACCTTTATATTCGCCTCGAATCGCGTCGCTTGCCGTCGGCACGACCGCAGCACCACCGGGGACTAGCAGGGCAGCAGGAAGGCGTTGAAGCACCGCGTCAGCACCAAACAGTGACGGACTACAGAAGGCGAAGAGGCAGAGGACTGTACTCGTCAGGTAACGAAATCGGAAGATAAGAGAGGCTTTCTTGCTCACAGGTCAATCCTTTGAGGTCGGTCTATTTTAGACTATCAGTTTCTTTCTCTATCGTATCGATTGTCGAAACAATGAGCCCGTCGGCAATTTTGGTGCGCATTTTTGCGCCGAGTGCAGCTTGATCACTGCTACGCAGAAGTGCGCCGGCGGCGTCGTAACTGATGCTGTAGCCGCGTGCGAGCGTGGCGAGTGGGCTTACCGTGTCGAGACTCCTCGTGAGCTGGCCAAGCCTCGAGGACTTCTTAGTTACAAGCGCGCGTATCGCCCGCGTAAGACGCTTCGATCTGTCGAGAAGCTGCTGCTCAACGTTTAGCAGCCTCTGGCTAGGTGACTGAGCCTGGAGTCTGCGCTCGAGCAGCGCAAGCCTGTTGTCGCCGCGCTGTGCCTGCGCGCGCCATGCGCGCTTTAATTGCGACTCAAGTCTGTCTAGGTGCTGCGACTGCTCTTGTAGCAGGCGATCCGGGCGTTTCAGGCTTCGCGCCAGCCAAGTCAGCTGTTTGGTGGACGCTTGTAGCTGGGTCTGGATAAGTGACAGCAGGCGCGCTTTTGCCGCAGTGAGCAGCTGTAGTTGATCCTCTTGGTTTTGACTCAAAAGCTCTGCTGCAGCCGACGGCGTAGGCGCTCGAAGGTCTGCCACAAAATCGGCGATGGTAAAATCGGTTTCGTGACCCACAGCGCTGCATATAGCGAGATCGCTGCCAGCGATTGCCCTTGCCACAGATTCTTCGTTGAACGCCTGCAGGTCTTCGATAGAGCCGCCACCGCGTCCGACAATCAGCGCTTGGATGCCGAGTTTATCCGCAAGCCTATTCGCGCTAGCAATGGCGCGCACGATCTCTTGTGGTGCCTGTGCGCCCTGCACCGATACTGGAAATAGCGTAAGAGTGGTGGTGGGTGAGCGTCGACCGAACACGCTGATAATGTCTTGAACTGCGGCTCCCGTAGCCGAGGTGATAAGCCCGATATGACGATAATCGTCACGTAGGGGGTGTTTCGTGTCGGCGCGGAATAAGCCCTCGTCTTCGAGCTTTGTTTTGAGAAGTTCGAACGCGCGCTGCAGAGCGCCGGCGCCTGCTTGCTCCATCGAATCAACGATGAGCTGATAGTCACCTCGACCCTCGTAAATGCTGAGTCGACCGCGGACGGTAACCTGCTGACCGCTGTCGGCTTTGAATTGCACGCGGCGATTATTGCCCGCAAACATCGCGCAGCGTAGCTGAGCCGATTGGTCTTTTAAGGTGAAATACCAATGCCCTGAACTGGGCCGTGAGAGATTAGAAATCTCGCCTTCGACGCGCACGGCAGGAAAATGTCCTTCTAATAAGGATTTAGCGAGTCGGTTGAGACCGCTAACGGTGAGGACATTTGATTCTGGGACTGATTGCATAGTTTCTCTTTTCTGCATCCTCATCTTACGGGCTAAGCACGAAGCGGAGCAAGAAACGGTCGGTATTGCGGGCGAGCATCGGGTCGAAGACTGGACGCCTGCGTCGATCGCGCGGATTGGCTAAAAGAGCTGATTCGCTCTCCAGCGAGAAACCTGCAGCCTGAGCGATACGTTTGGCCTCTTCAATCGGCATTCTATGCAGGCGCTCATTGTCCTGATTAGCATCGCCTGCATGATCTATCACGATCAAGGCGCCGTCGGGTTTTAGTAGCGTTCCGAGCTGCTGTAAAAGCGCTATAGCGCCGGCGTCGGTGCTGTTGGCGAAATCGTGAAGAATTTGCGCGAGCAGAATAGCATCGAGTGAGCCCGAGTCGATTGGTAAGGCTGCGAAATCGCTCCGGGCATGGGTGACTGTCGTAAGCTTGGCTATCGCGATGCGCTCGTCGAGTGCATCGGCGAGTGAATACATTTGACGTACGTCTTCGAGGTTATCGGTCGCGATAGGATTCTGCGCGAAAACACGCCCACCAGACCCCGCAGCAGCTGCAAGTAAATAGCTGTAATAACCGTCGGCGGCATAGAGATCCAATACGCGCGCGCCTTCGGGTAAGCGCATAAATTGAATAACCTCGGCGGGTCGGCGTATTTCGTCGCGTAAAACGTGGGCTACGGAGCGCGTTGGCGCTGTAATTGCCGAGGTAATTCTCAGCGTCTGGTCAGCCTGTACCAAGGCGGCCGACGGTTGCTGCTCTTGCGCAGATGCTGCGGTAATGAAAAAAACGCTACTGGCT
>OJDL01000322.1_pt1 | contig 18897 bp, 15 predicted proteins | sample 1592681 | NCBI WGS metagenome assembly OJDL01 (sample SAMN05416885, study PRJEB24817) | seawater metagenome | isolation source: Sea water | place: Canada:Atlantic | collected 2013-11 | reverse complement strand
AGTTTTTAAATTAATTTATAGGATTAAAGATAAACAATACTTTAAAGAGAAAATATAGAGTAAAATATTTTTTTTTCAAAAAAAAGGAATAGTGCTTTTATGTATTAAAAAAAGATATTATATTTGCACTCGCTATTGGAGAAATGGCAGAGTGGTCGAATGCGGCAGTCTTGAAAACTGTTGAGGGTCACACCTCCGGGGGTTCGAATCCCTCTTTCTCCGCAACTAAAAACCTACGATATTTTTTATCGTAGGTTTTTTGCTTTTATTTAATAATTGGTGTCAACATTTCTTTATACATTTAAATAAAAAATGTTATCAATAATTCAAATTCCTAAAGAAGTACCGCATCCTGTAAACAATTCTGCAATCGACTTAAGTAATCCAGCAGATTTGATATTATATGTTGTTTTACCAATACTTTGCGTAGTCTTATATTTTATTTACAGAAATAAGCGAAAAAAATAAACCCTAAAGAAAACTTTAGGGTTATGATAAATTATTTAATGTATAATTATTATCGCTTAATTGTCTGCGTTCTGTCTGGACCGACTGAAACAATTTTAATTGGAACTTCTAACTCATCCTCTAAGAAGTTTATATAATCATTTAATGCATCAGGCATTTGTGAAGCTTCTGTCATTTTTGTTAAGTCTGCTTTCCAGCCTTTCATTTTTTTATAAACAGGAGTTACATTTTCTGCTTCTATATTAAATGGAAGATGTTGTATTTCTTCTCCTTTATATTTATAAGCTGTACAAACTTTAAGATGATCAAAACCGCTAAGTACATCACCTTTCATCATCATTAATTGTGTTACACCGTTTACTTGTACTGCATATTTAAGAGCTACAAGATCTAGCCATCCACATCGTCTTGGGCGTCCTGTTGTAGCTCCAAATTCATTACCTACTTTAGCCATTGTTTTGCCATAGTCGTCAAATAATTCAGTTGGAAACGGGCCAGAGCCTACACGAGTAGTGTATGCTTTAAAAATTCCAAATACATCTTTAATCTTGTTTGGTGCAATACCTAAACCGGTGCAAGCTCCTGCGGCAGTTGTATTAGATGATGTTACGAAAGGATAGGTTCCAAAATCAATATCTAATAAAGAGCCTTGAGCGCCTTCAGCTAATATAGATTTTCCTTCTTTTTGAGCTTGGAACAAATATTCTTCAGAATCAATAAACTGTAATGATTTTAAAACCTCTACAGCTTTAAAAAATTCTGTTTCTAGTTCAGCTAAATCATATTGAACATCTACATTATAGAAGTTAATCATAGCTTCATGCTTATCTGCTAACTTTCTGTATTTATCTTTCCAGCCGTCTAATTCTAGATCTCCTATGCGTAAACCGTTTCTTCCAGTTTTATCCATATAGGTTGGACCAATTCCTTTAAGGGTAGACCCAATCTTTGCTTTTCCTTTTGAGGCTTCAGACGCAGCATCTAATAACCTATGTGTAGGCAGTATTATGTGAGCTTTTCTAGAAATTAAAAGTTTAGATTGTAAGTCTAAATTAAATTTTTCAAGATTGTCTAATTCTTTTTTAAATATTACAGGATCTATCACAACACCATTACCAACTAGGTTAATTGCTGTTTCATGAAAAATTCCTGAGGGTATGGTATGCAGTACATGTTTATGGCCATCAAACTCTAAGGTATGACCAGCATTTGGACCACCTTGAAAGCGAGCGATAATATCATAATCTTTTGTAAGGACATCTACAATTTTTCCTTTTCCTTCATCGCCCCATTGTAGGCCGAGTAGCAAGTCTACTGCCATAAGTATTTATTTAGTTTGGTTTTTGGTTCCGTAAAAGTATAGTGAGTGTTTATCTATAGAAATATCAAATACTTCTTCGATAGTTTGTTTGATAGATTGAATTCTAGGATCACAAAATTCTATGACCTCACCAGTATCCGTAAGTATAACGTGATCGTGCTGTTTGTCAAAATATGATTTTTCATATTGTGCATGACCATTGCCAAATTGGTGTTTTCTTACTAAACCACAAGCCATTAAAAGCTCTATAGTATTGTAAAGTGTTGCACGGCTAACACGATATTTTTTATTTTTCATTTTAATGTAGAGTGACTCTATATCAAAATGTTCTTCACTATCGTAAATTTCTTGAAGAATGGCAAAACGCTCTGGTGTCTTACGATGACTGTTGTCTTCTAAGAACTTGGTAAAAACGTTTTTAACAACCGCTTGGTCGTTTTGGTGTGAGTTTGATATTTCCATAATAAGGACACAAATTTAGTCATTATTCACGGGTAACTTTGTCGATGCCGTTAATTTTTTTAAGGTTATCCATAAGTGCCTTGAGTATGGTTTTGTTTTTAACGACAACTGTGATTTTACCTGAGAAAATTCCATCGTCACTATCAAAACTTATATGTTTCATGTCTACGTGCATTTCTCTGGAAATTTCTTTAGTGATAGTGTTTACAAGACCTAAATTATCTATACCAGTTAATTTTATAATTGCTCTAAAGTCTTCTTGTGTTGAGTCTATCCACTTAGCAGATATTATCCTATAGGCGTAATTACTTTGTAATTGTATTGCATTTGGACAGTTGTTTTTATGAACTTTTATACCATCACTAACTGTAATAAACCCAAAAACAGAATCTCCAGGAATAGGATTACAACAATTTGCAATTTTGTAATCCATTTTCTCTTCTTCCTTTCCAAATACTAATAGGTCATAATTAGTAGTGATTTCATCCTTATTAATATCTTGAGAAGAAGGTTGTCTTTTTATTTTATTTTTAAAGAATGATACTAAGGCATTACTACGCGAAGCCGCAAATTCTTTTAAGCTATGATTATCTATACTACCATTTCCAACTCGGTAAAATAAATCTAAACTTGTTTTCAGTTTAAAAAATACAACTAGCTCATTTATAGTTCTTTCATTTAAAGGAATTTTTTGAGCTCTAAGTTTTCTAGTTAAAACAGCTTTTCCTTCTTCGGCAAGTTCTTTTTTAGACTCTTTTAATGCGCTTTTAATTTTACTACGAGCTCTCGCTGTAGTGGCATAATCTAACCAGTTGGAGGTTGGTTTTGCACTATTAGAGGTTATAATATCTACTTGGTCTCCACTTTTTAAGGTATGGCTTAATGGTACTAATTTACTATTTACTCGTGCGCCTCTTGTTTTTAAACCTACTTCTGTATGAATGCTGAAAGCAAAATCTAATGGAGTTGCACCTTTAGGGAGCGATTTTAAATCTCCTTTAGGCGTAAATACGAATATTTCTTTTGAGTATAGGTTAAGTTTGAACTCTTCAACAAAATCAACAGCATTACTTTCTGTGTTTTCTAAAGCATCTTGTAATTTGTTAAGCCATTGCTCTAATTCTTGCTCATTTGTTTCACCTTGCTTGTATTTAAAGTGCGCAGCATAACCTTTTTCTGCAATCTCATTCATACGCTGGCTACGTATTTGAACTTCAACCCAACGGCCTTTAGGACCCATTACAGTAATGTGCAATGCTTCATATCCGGTAGATTTTGGTGAAGAGATCCAATCGCGAAGTCTAACAGGATTAGGTCTAAAATGGTCTGTAACTATTGAATAAATTTTCCAAGCTAAGAATTTCTCGTTGGCAGAATCACTTTTATAAATAATACGAACGGCAAACTTATCGTAAACCTCATCAAAGCTTACATTTTGTTTTTCCATCTTAAGCCTAATAGAATGTATAGATTTTGGGCGTCCTTTTATTTCGTAATTTAAACCTTCTGCATTAAGTGAATTTTCTATAATGTTTGAAAACTCTCTAATATAATCATCCTGTTCTTCTTTAGTCTCTTTTATTTTATCGTGAATATCTTGATAAACATCTGGTTCAGTATATTTTAAACTTAAATCTTCTAATTCAGTTTTAATTTTATATAAACCAATTCTATGTGCTAAAGGTGCATAAATGTATAAGGTTTCAGAGGCTATCTTAACTTGTTTGTCCGCTCGCATACTTTCCATAGTCTGCATATTATGTAAGCGGTCTGCTATTTTTATAATGATCACACGAACGTCATCATTAAGTGTTAACAGCATTTTTCTAAAATTTTCTGCTTGCAATGAAACGTCTGTTTCGCTTTCTAAGCTTGAGATTTTAGTTAGGCCATCTACAATACGAGCAACGGTTTCTCCAAACATTTTTTCGATGTCTTCTGAAGTATATGTAGTGTCTTCAACGACATCGTGAAGAAGAGCAGCAGCAATTGAGGTAGCATCCATACCAATCTCAGATGCAACTATTTTGGCAACGGCTATTGGATGAAAAATATAGGCTTCGCCAGATTTTCGGCGTTGTTCCTTATGGGCATCTACGGCAACTTCAAATGCCTGCCTAATAAGTTTCTTGTCTTCTTTGGAGAGCATTCTATAGCTAATGCGAAGTAATTTTTTATACTCACTCGCAATTGCAATGTTCTCTTGTTCTATTTGTAAGTCTGTCATCATATGCTATGACTAAGATAGCAAACTATATAGAATTATGTAGAAGAAATATTACGAAAACGCTGTAATAATGTTGGATGTGAATAATGCATAAAAACATAAGCAGGATGTGGTGTTAAATTGCTTAAACTATTTTTAGACAGTGTTTTTAATCCAGAAATTAATGGCGCTCCAGCATAGGTTTCTTTGGCAAAGTTATCTGCTTGATATTCAAAAGCTCTTGAAATAAAATTCATAAGTAAGCTCGTGATTTCTGAGATTGGACTATATAGTATTCCAAATGCAATTAAGCCTATATGAAAACTTGGTGTAGCTACTCCTAATGCCTGTGATAATAATGGACTACCAATACACAAAGAAAGTAACCAAAGCGTAAGGCCTGTTAATGCTATGGAGGTGATTAAATTAATTATAATATGGTTTTTCTTATAATGCCCAACCTCATGTGCAAGAACTGCTACTATTTCTTCTTCTTCTAAATCATTTATTAAGGTATCGTACAGTGTAATGCGTTTTTCACGACCAAATCCTGAGAAGTAGGCATTTGCTTTTGTACTTCTTTTAGAACCATCTATTACAAATATGTTATCTAACTTAAACCCAACTTTACTTGCATATGCTTCAATTTTTTGTCTTAGTGAACCATCTTCTAAAGGTGTTTGTTTGTTAAATAATGGGACTATGAGTTTTGCATAAAACATATTCATCACAACAGAAAATACAGCGATAACTGCCCAAGCATATAACCAGAATGAAGATCCTGCCCATTGGTAAAACCAGATTATTAGCGATAAAAGTGCGCCACCTACTATTATGAGCATAAACCAGCCCTTAATTTTGTCAAGCACAAAGGTTTTTTGCGTTGTTTTATTAAAACCATATTTTTCTTCGATAACAAATGTGCTGTAATATGAAAATGGTGTAGTTAGTATGTCGCTACCCAACATAATAATACCAAAAAAGATAAGCGCTATTAAAATGGGATGATCTGTATATTGTCTTGCTAACTCATCAACAAAAGCAAAGCCATCTAGGAAGAAAAAAGCTAAAAGCAATACTAAGGAAAATACACTGGAGACCATACTAAATTTAAAACGCTCTTTTTTATAAGCCTGAGATTTTAAATATTCCTCTGTGTCGTAAACATCTTGTAATGGTTCCGGAAGTTTATCACCATAGTGTTTAGCATTTAAAACATCTAAAGTTGTATCGATAACAAACTCTATAATGATAATTGCAATTAGTATAAAAAATAGGGTAGTAGGAGTCATATAGTTTTCTCTTATTTAAACTTGCGTTGTCGTTTGGCTTCATAAATTAAAATTCCTGCAGCTACTGAAACATTCATTGAGTCTATCTCACCTTGCATTGGGATAATAATATTTTGGGTTGCATTTTTACGCCATTCGTCACTTAATCCTGTTGCTTCTGTACCAACTACAATAGCAGTGGCTGTTGTAAAATCTTGTAAATGGTAATGTTCTGAAGCTTGTAAGGCTGCACAGTAAATATTTACTTTTTGCTTTTTTAAAAATGAGATTATTTCAGTTGTTGTGCCTACGGCCACTTGATTTGTGAAAACGCAACCAACACTACTTCTTATGATATTAGGATTGTATAAATCTGTCTTAGGGTTAGCAATTATTACAGCATCTACATTTGCAGCATCTGCAGTTCTTAGTAATGCGCCAATATTACCAGGTTTTTCAGGAGCTTCAGCTATAAGAATTAAAGGTGTTTCAGATGTTTTAATATCAACTAATTGATGTGCTTTTGTTTTAACAATTGTAATAACACCTTCTGTACTGCCTCTATATGCAACCTTTTGATAAACTTCCAAAGACAATTCAGTATAACTTATAGGCGCTTTAATTAAATTGTTTAAAGTGTCTTCAGACACTAATTCTGGGCAGAAGAAAACTTCAGATATGTTATAGCCTCCTTTAAGGGCAAGCCTAAGCTCTCTTAAACCTTCTACTACAAAAAGACCTTCCTTACGACGGTTACGCGATTTTTCTTGTAACTGAAGTAATTTTTTTAAGGTAGGATTACTTGTGCTGGAAATAAATTTATTCATCGTGCTGCAAAATTACGTGTATTCCTCGTATTTTTAGACAAAGTACAGGTATTATGAAGACACTATTTTATTTATGTACTGCAGCTTGTTGTTTATTAAGTTGTAAAAACAATGAAAACCAAAAGGAATCTGATCAAGTAGATCATTCTAAAATGAATCATGATGCAATGTCACAAAGTGATCATCAACATATGGATCATTCCGACCATAAGATGAATCATCCCAAATTACCATATCCTAAACCTGTTAAGCATATATTTAATGCTCACGGTGGCATTACGACTTGGGATGCCATGAATAACTTATGTTTTCAAATTGATGGTAAGAATGGTACAGAAACTCATACTACAGATTTAAAAAGTAGAAAGGCAAAGATACAAGCAGAACAGTTTGCTCTTGGTTATGATGGGAATGAGTATTGGCTATCTCAAGAAGACTCAGTTTTTGATTCTGGCAGAGTGAAGTTTTATCATAATCTTATGTTCTATTTTTATGCTATGCCATTTGTTTTAGGAGTTAATGGAATCTCTTATACAGATGTTCCTGATATTGAAATACAAGGTAAAACCTATAAGGGAATTAAGACTTTCTTTGCAATGGGTGTTGGTTTGTCTGAGAAAGATAATTACATAATGTATCTTGATAAAGTAACTAGCAGGTTAGAGTGGCTTGCCTATACCGTTACTTATGGAGAAGATAAACTCTCCAACGATTATAGTTATATAAAATATGACAAATGGCAGGATTTAAATGGGTTGCGCTTACCAAAAACACTTATTTGGTATAGTACTAAAGAAGGTAAGCCTTTTGAAGAACGAAAAGAACTTACATTTAAGAATGTTACTATTTCTGAGACTGTATTAAATGAACGTATTTTTATAGCGCCAAAAAACGCAGAAACTATAAATTAAACTTAACCTGAGTTAAATAATGACCACTTATCTTTCTATAAATCTTAACGATTGTTAGAGAGGTAATTTCTTCCATAATATCGTATTTTTAATAAAATGAAAAAGGATTTAAAAAACGGTATTGTTTTTACGCATCATAGCCCAGAAGAGCAAACTCCTTTTGAGCGTCTTTTTGATGTGTTTCAAGAGCTTATCACACATACCTCTGGAGATTTTGATGAAGCTATGGATTGGCTGAAGCAACTAGATGACGAGTATGAGTTAACTACAGAAGATTATACCTTAGAAGATTTTGTTGAAGACCTTAAAAAGAAAGGCTACATACGAGAAGAGGTAAAGCCAGACAAAAAAGGAGGAATGGCTATTACATCAAAAACAGAACGCCTTTTACGAAAACGAGCATTAGAGCAAATTTTTGGAAAAATGCGTCGTGCCGGTCAAGGCAATCATCGTACAAAGCATAGTGGCATTGGAGATGAGCAAACGGGTGAATTTAGGAATTATCAATTTGGAGATGCTTTAGAGCGCGTATCGGTAACAGAAAGCTTACGTAATGCACAAATTAATCATGGAATTGGCGATTTTCATTTAACAGAAAATGATCTTGTTGTAGAAGATACTACGTACAAAGCACAAATGAGCACTGTGTTAATGATAGATATTTCTCACTCAATGATATTATATGGCGAAGACCGTATTACACCTGCTAAAAAAGTAGCTATGGCTTTAGCAGAATTAATTACAACACGATACCCAAAAGATACCTTAGATATTTTAGTGTTCGGTAATGATGCTTGGCCTATTAAAATTGAAGATTTACCATATTTAAATGTAGGACCATACCACACAAATACTGTGGCTGGTTTACAGTTGGCAATGGATATGTTGCGCAGAAAGCGAAACTCCAACAAACAAATTTTCATGATAACAGATGGAAAGCCAAGTTGTATACAATTGCCAGATGGCCAATACTACAAAAACAGTAATGGCTTAGATTCCCATATAGTTAATAAGTGCTATGCAATGGCACAACTAGCTAGAAAGCTAAGAATACCTATTACAACTTTTATGATAGCTAATGATCCTTATTTACAGCAATTTGTAGATGAGTTTACAGATGCAAATCAAGGGAAAGCATTTTACACAGGATTGCAAGGTTTAGGCGAAATGATTTTCCACGATTATGAGGCGAATAGGAAAAAACGCATACGATAAGGTTAAAGTAACGTAACACGAAAACTCTTGTCATACTGAACTTGATTCAGAACCCATTCAAGAGAGAATTTTAAAATAGTTTCTGTGGTTTTTAAACAGAAAGAGAATATAAACTATGAGTAAAGAAAATATAACAACATTAGGCCAGCTTAAAGCTTCAGGCTACAAGTCAAAATCAATAAAGGATGAGCTGCGCGATAACTTAATAAAAAATATAAAAGCAGGAAAAAATTCTTTTGAAGGTATTCACGGTTATGAATATACAGTAATACCAGAATTGGAACGTGCAATTTTATCTAAACACAATATAAATCTATTAGGACTACGCGGACAGGCAAAAACACGTTTGGCGCGTTTAATGGTTGGTTTGTTAGATGAATTTATTCCTATTGTTGAAGGTTCAGAAATTAATGACGACCCATTTAATCCTATTTCAAGAACTGCAGTGGAGCTTATTGCTGAGAAAGGCGATGATACGCCAGTTTCGTGGCTTCATAGAGATGAACGTTTTGCTGAAAAACTAGCAACACCAGATGTAACAGTAGCCGATTTAATTGGAGATGTAGATCCTATTAAAGCAGCAAATTTAAAGCTAAGTTATGCAGATGATCGTGTTATTCACTTCGGAATGATTCCTCGAGCAAACAGATGCATTTTTGTAATTAATGAATTACCAGATTTACAAGCGCGCATACAAGTAGCTTTATTTAATATTTTACAGGAAGGTGATATTCAAATTCGCGGATTTAAATTACGCATGCCGTTAGATGTACAATTTGTATTTACGGCAAACCCTGAAGATTATACAAATAGAGGAAGTATCGTAACTCCTTTAAAAGATAGAATAGGATCTCAAATACTAACACATTATCCAGAAACTGTTGAGATTGCTAAAACCATTACACAGCAAGAAGCTAAGGCAGATGTAAGAAAAGACACCGTTCATGTTCCTGAAATAGCTAAGAATTTATTGGAAGAACTATCATTTCAAGCAAGGGAAAGTGAGTTTGTAGATATAAAAAGTGGCATCTCTGCCCGTATGAGTATAACTGCTTATGAAAATTTACTAAGTACAGCAGAACGTAGAATGTTATTATCTGGCGATGGTACCACAGCAGTAAGATTCAGTGATTTTATGGGTGTTATTCCTAGTATTACTGGTAAAATTGAATTGGTGTATGAAGGTGAGCAAGAAGGCTCTACTGCAGTGGCAATGCAACTATTGTCTAGAGCTACAAAACAAATCTTTATTGAATATTTTCCTAAAATTGAAAAGCTTCAGAAAGCAGATGATGTAGATCCCTATCAAAATTTAGTTGAATGGTTTTTTGAAGAAAGTAAGTTTGAACTTTTAGATAATTTTGCAAATGATGAATATAAATCTCAGTTAGATTCAATTCAACCTTTACAAGCATTAATTGAAAACCATATAGATGATGATGTTAATGAAGATGATCTGTATTTTATAAAAGAACTAGTCCTTTGGGCATTAGTAGAGTATAATAAACTTAGTAAATACAGAATGACAAATGGTATGCGCTTTAAAGATATTTACGGCGGTTACATAAGTGGACTGTAATAATTAAAAATAATTGGCAGTAGGTATGTTTTGTAGAGTAGGTTACTATTGTAATCGTTTAAACTCAAATTTAATATTCATATCGCTGCCACTTACGCTTGCGTAAAATGTATTCCCTTTATTAATATAATTTATAATATTAGGAAATTCGATATCTGGATTTTCAAAAGTGAATTCTTCCTTAGTAAGTTGTATGTTTTTAAATAGTGTGGCTTTTTCTTCTTGAGGAGATTTAATAGCTAATTGCCAAGCATTATCAACTTTAGATAATTGCATGTGTTCTTGCCAGATAGTATCGTTACCTTTTAAAGTAAATCCTAAACCTTGGTAGGAGTCATTAATTTTCTCCCAATGCTCATAGGTTTCAGAATTTTCTTTTTGCTCATTGGTACGTTGCCATTTTCCTAAAAGCCAATCAAAAGCTGTTGTATTGAGATCACTAACGCTAGTTGAATCTATTAAAGTTTCAGAAGTAATAGAGCGTTCAGTTTCAATAGATTTTTTATCTTCTTTACAAGAAAAAATAAAAAGACCAATTACAAACAGATAAAGGCTAATGATTTTCATCTTAACATAATTAATTAATCTCTTTTCAGCACTTTGTATTCCTCATAACAACCAGAAATAGCATCTAGTATCTGTAAATCGTTTGCGGTGCTTATAAAATCTTTAGAGTAGTTGCAGTTTCTTAAAATCTCATCAATATCAACACGGCTTACTTGTAGTAGCGCTTGTAGTGTCTCACGATCATACTTAGTCTGCAAAAGATTTCTTATCTCATCATCTTCTTTCATCTGTCTAAGCTTACGCATTTGTGTTGGACGTTTACCAAAAACATTATATAAAAAATCTGCAGGGTTAAAAATAGAGCCTAAGACTTTAGTTACAGCACTAGGCTGTCTGTCTCCACCTTCATAGCCAGTATTAAGACCAGAAATAGAATAACGATAGTTGTTGTAAATAGGAATATTCTTAGCATCAATCTCTATATAACCAGTTAATTGTACAGGTCTTACAGTTACTTCTTCCAAGGCAATACCAACCTCTGTCATTTTTACTTTTACATCACCATACTTAAGCCAGTCATTAGAAACTGTAACTTGAATAGATTTATAACCTATATATGAAAAATACAAGGTATCATTTACTTCTGCTCTAATTTCAAATTCACCTTTTTCATTGGTAGTAGCTCCTTTAACCTGGTTAAGGTTAACAATGTTTACATTTTCAAGTATCCTATCATTTGAGGCGCTTTGTACAATACCTGTTACGGTTTGTTGAGAGTGTGCCGTAAAACCGATAAGTAATAACAGTAAAAGTAAAGGAAGTGAAGTTTTCATAAATAAGGTAAATAAGCTCTAGTGCTAAAAAATCGTATCAAATATAGAATAAGTCGTTATTAAAAAGAATGCCTTGCAAAGTAATTGTTGCAAGGCATTTTAATATTTATGATTATTTACGTCTAGAACGTCTTCTGCTTATAGAGCTTTTAACATTATCTGCTCTCGTGCTTCCGCTGCCTTCAGAAGATCTTTCTCGTTTAGGGCTTGAGCTTCTGCTAGAAGAATCGCTACTGCGTCTTGAAGATTTTTTTCTGTCTCTTCCGCTGTCGCCTCTATCGCTGTCACTACTTCTGCGCTTACCTTTAAAGCCACCGCCATCTCTAGAGCCTTTACTTCTGTCTCCTCCAGAACGACGACCACCGCCGCCTTTTCCTTTAAAGCCACCACCGCCAGAACGACGACCGCCACCACCAGATCTACGACCGCCACCACCAGATCTACGACCACCGCCGCCACCAGAGCCACCTTTGTCTTTAGTCACTTCAACATTTACACTACGACCTTCGTGAGTCATATCTGCAAATACTTCCATCACCTTATCCAGCTTGTCTGCATCTGTATTAAAGAATGAGAAGGTGTTTTTAACATCTACTTTGTAAACGCCATCACGATCTAAATCTAATTGTTCTTTTAAGAAGTCTTTTAAAGACATCCAATCAAAACCATCTTTACCACCAACGTTAATAAAGTAACGAACACTGTCTGAGTCTCCTTCACTATAATCACGATTGTCTGCAGATACTTGGCTTATGCTATCCTTACTATAGTAATTGTGGAATCTTGTAAATTCAACAGAGAAAAACTTTTTAATAAGTTCTTCTTTAGTGTAATCACCTAATTCTTCTTCTAATTGAGGTACATACTTATCAATAGCATGATTTATTTCTGTATCCTTAATCTGGCTTGCAAGGTGAAATAATTGAACTTGGCAAATTTCTTCACCATCAGGAACATCTTTACGCTCAAAGTTACGTTGTATGCGTTTTTCAATAGCTTTAATCTTACGCATTTCGCTTTTTGTAGCAATAGTCATAGAAGTACCACTTTTTCCTGCACGACCAGTACGACCACTACGGTGCGTATATACTTCTGGCTCATCTGGAAGCGTGTAATGAATTACGTGAGTAATATCATCTACATCTATACCACGAGCAGCAACATCTGTAGCTACAAGCATTTGTATTTGGCGTGTACGGAAACTACGCATTACCAAATCTCTTTGGTTTTGACTTAAATCACCGTGTATAGCGCCAGCGCTATAACCATCTTGTATTAATTGCTCTGCAACTTTTTGAGTATCACGTTTTGTACGGCAAAATATAACAGAGAAAATCTCTGGGTTTGCATCACATAAACGCTTTAAAGCTTTATAACGGTCACGACCACCAACTAGGTAATACTCGTGAGATACGTTTTCTGTACCTTTATTTTTAGATCCTACTGTAATTTCAACAGGATTATTCATAAAGTCTTTAGCAATTCGGGCTACCTCTTTAGGCATTGTTGCACTAAATAACCAAGTAAATTTATCTTCTGGTGAGTGAGAAAGAATTTCTGTGATATCATCATAGAAACCCATATTTAACATCTCATCTGCTTCATCTAAAACACAATATTGTATTTCAGAAATGTCAACTAAACCACGTCTTATCATATCTTGCATACGACCAGGCGTAGCAACAATAATCTGAGCACCACGTTTTATTTGCTTAGCTTGTTCTGTAATGCTAGCGCCACCATAAACTGCAACAGGATTTAATCCCTTTACATATTTAGAGTAATTTTGAAGCTCATTTGTAATTTGAAGACAAAGCTCACGTGTTGGAGACAGGATTAACCCTTGAGTTTTCTTGTATCCAGGATCAATCTTTTGGATTAAAGGAAAACCAAAAGCAGCAGTTTTACCAGTACCTGTTTGCGCTAACGCAACAATATCTGTGTCTTTTTCTAATAGGATTGGGATGGCCTTTTCTTGTACTTCACTAGGTTCAGTGAATCCCATATCGTTAACGGCGTTAACGATTTCGGCGTTTAAGCCGAGTTTCTCGAATAAATTCATATAGTATGTAAAACCTCGAGAATAATTTTGCACCAATGCCGACCGACTCTCAAGGCGGTTAAAATTTTTGCAAAGGTACGGTTTATTTATTGATTATTAATGATAATAATTCAATTAGATTTTGTAATGAATTTTAAATAGAAATGTATTGTAAACTATTGAAAATCAATCTTCTTTTAAATAATCTATAAGCTCTCTTATGGCTTTTCCGCGATGACTGTGCTTTGCCTTTTCATCTTGAGGCATTTCAGCAAACGTTTTTTTAGATGCATTCGGTATAAAAATAGGATCATAACCAAATCCTTTTTCGCCTCTTTTTTCTTTTATAATTTCACCTCTGCATATTCCAGAAAACAAAGTCTTTTGTTTATCTATAACTAATGCAATAATGGTTTTAAATTGCGCAGCTCTGTTATCTTGATCTTTTAAGTTATCGAGTAACAGATTCATATTGTCTTCACTACTACGTTGTTCTCCTGCATACCTAGCAGAATAAACACCAGGTTTACCATCTAACGCATCAACCTCTAAACCGGTATCATCTGCAAAACAATTAAAGCCAAGTCTGTCTTTAATATAGTTTGCTTTTAATATTGCATTACCTTCTATAGTATCTTCTGTTTCTCTTATATCATCATGAAAATCGATATCTGTTAAAGATAAAAGCTCGATGTATTCAGGCATTAATGCCTTTACTTCAGCAAATTTATTTTTATTATGTGTAGCAAATACAAGTTTCATGGTATCTTGAAATTGATAGGATTTAGTATAGTAGCAAAGATACAAACCAGAGCTTAGAAAGTGGTTTTTTTTAAGAATATACAATCTATAGGTATCACTTAATTTTCAAAATAAGAATGCTAAGAAAATCCTATCTTTGCCCACCGAAAAAATTATTGCAATGAAAATTTCTTACAACTGGCTTAAACAGTTTATCCAGATAGACTGGGCACCCGAAAAAACAAGTGAACTTTTAACAGATTTAGGTCTTGAAGTAGAAGGTATTGAAGCCTTTCAAAGCGTGAAAGGTGGTTTAGAAGGTGTTGTTGTAGGAGAAGTGCTTACGTGTGAGCCTCATCCTAATGCAGATCGATTAAAAGTAACCACAGTAAATGTAGGAGAGCAAACACCTTTACATATTGTATGTGGAGCACCTAATGTAGCTAAAGGTCAAAAAGTACCTGTTGTAACAGTAGGTAGCACTTTATATGATGAGAATGGCGAGCCTTGGGTTATAAAAAAAGGTAAGATAAGAGGTGAGGTTAGTGAAGGTATGATTTGTGCCGAAGACGAGCTAGGCTTAGGGAAAAGCCATGACGGTATTATGGTATTAGATGAGTCACTTAAAGTAGGTACACCTGTAGCAGATATCTTTGATATAGAGAATGATGTAGTATTCGAGATTGGATTAACACCAAACAGAGCAGACGCTATGAGTCATTGGGGTGTTGCTAGAGATTTAAAAGCAGGTTTAATACAGCAAGAGCATGCCGTTACCTTAAATACACCATCTGTTAGTAAATTTAAAGTTGAAAATAGAAGCAGACGTATAGCTATTAATGTTGAAGATACAGATTTAGCACCAAGGTATTGCGGAACTACAATTACAGGTATTAAGGTAGCAGAGTCTCCAAAATGGTTAAAGAACAGACTATTAGCAATAGGGTTAACTCCTAAAAACAATGTGGTAGATGTTACTAACTATGTTATGCATGAGTTAGGGCAACCATTACATGCATTTGATGCAGACCGTATTGAAGGTGATGTTATAAATGTAAAAACGCTACCTGCAGGAACAAAATTCACAACTTTAGATGAGGTAGAACGTGAGTTACACGAAAATGACTTGATGATTTGCGATGCAAATAAACCATTATGTATTGCAGGTGTATTTGGAGGTGTAAATTCTGGTGTTACAGAACATACAAATAGCATCTTCTTAGAGAGCGCTTATTTTAATCCTGTAAGCGTACGTAAAACAGCTAAAAGACATGGGTTAAATACAGATGCATCTTTTAGGTTTGAACGTGGAATAGATCCAGAAAGTACAGAATATGCATTAAAACGAGCAGTCTTATTAATACAAGAACTTGCGGGTGGAGATGTTACAATGGATTCTGAAGATTACTACCCTAAAAAGTTTGAAGACTTTCAAGTCTTTTTAACATTCGATAAGATTAATACACTTATAGGTGAAGAAATTCCTACAGAAACTATTAAATCTATATTGGCATCTTTAGAAATAAAGGTGAACAACGTTACAGAAACTGGCTTAGGACTTACAATACCTTCCTATAGAGTAGATGTGCAAAGACAATCGGATGTTATTGAAGAAATACTTAGAGTATATGGATACAATAATATTAAGGTTGGTAAGAAGTTAAATGCTTCTATGTCTAATTCTGGTCGATTTGAAGATTATAAATTACAGAACGTTGTAGGAAATCAACTTACGTCTCAAGGCTTTTACGAAATGCTGTCTAATTCTTTAACAGCAGAGCGTTATGCAGAACTTAGTGAACAATCTAATCCTACGCACGCAGTTAAAATGCTAAATCCATTAAGTCAGGATTTAAGTGTATTGAGACAGAATATGTTGTTTTCAGGCTTAGAGTCCATTGCTTTTAATGTAAATAGAAAGCGTGCCGATTTAAAATTGTTTGAATTTGGTAAAACCTACCACAATTATGATAGTGGTAGAGTAGAAGCTAAACATTTAGCTATTTATTTAACAGGAGATCGTAATACAGAGGCTTGGAATATAGTGCAAAAGCCAAGCGACTTCTTTTTGCTCAAAGGTACAATTGAAGCGATTTTAAATAGATTAGGTATTTCTAAACTTAATTACGCGCCTACAAAGCATTCCGATCTTTCTGAAGGTATGAGTATTTCTTTAGGAAAAACAACCTTGGTAGATTTTGGTATAGTAAACAAAACTCTTTGTAAAAAGATGAATGTTGATCAAGACGTACTTTTTGCAGATTTTAACTGGGATAATGTATTGCTAATGGCTTCTAAACAACGTTTTAAGCTAAATGATATTCCTAAATATCCTAAAGTGAGAAGAGACTTTGCTTTACTATTAGATGATAATGTAAATTTCTCTCAGATAGATGATATTGCACAAAAAACAGAACGTAAACTACTTAAAGATGTAAGTCTTTTTGATGTTTATGAAGGTAAAAATTTGCCAAACGGGAAGAAGAGTTATGCAGTGAGCTTTATTTTACAAGATGAAAATAAAACCTTGACAGATAAACAGGTTGATAAAATCATGGGGAAATTGCAGCATCAATTCGAAAACCAATTAGGAGCAGAGCTTAGATAATTATTAAGTGTTTAATGCATTCCAATATATGTTGGAATGCATTAAAACATTTTATTCTAAATCTATTCTAAATCTATTGTAAATTAAAACTCCTGTAGAGCTCTATTTATTTAGAGATGTCTTAAAATCCAATTGCAGTATCATCTCCACGTCTATCTGCGCCACCTTCAAGCTTGCCATCTGGCATAATGAGAATACCATCTACCTTTCCTATAATAGGACTTTCCTCTTCATTTATTAAGTAACCTTTTTCTTTAAGTGTAATCAACTCTTCATTAGAAAACACATCTGGTTCAAACCTTATAACATCTGGTAGCCATTGGTGATGAAATCTTGGAGCATCAACTGCTTCTTGCATAGTCATATTAAACTCCTGCACATTTAAGATAGTCTGTAGTACAGATGTAATTATGGTACTTCCGCCTGGTGTGCCAACACTCATCCAAAGTTTACCATCTTTTTCAACAATTGTTGGAGTCATACTACTTAGCATACGTTTTTCTGGAGCTATACTATTTGCTTCTGCGCCAATTAATCCAAACATATTAGGGACGCCTGGCTTACTGCTAAAATCGTCCATTTCATTATTTAGAAAGAAACCTAATTCATCCACATATAATTTAGAACCATAAGCGCCATTAAGTGTTGTGGTTACAGAAATGGCATTTCCATATGAATCTATTATAGAATAGTGTGTAGTTTCATCACTCTCGTAGCCTATTATATTTCCGTGTGAAACATTGGAAGATTTAGTGGCATTATCCCAACTAAAACTTTTCATTCTTTGGGTTAAATAAGCTTCAGAAATTAGTGAATCTAAAGGAATGTCTGTAAAATCTGGATCGCCTAACCAATGACTTCTGTCTGCGTAAGCACGGCGCTCTGCTTCTGTTATAAGCTGTATGTATTTAGCAGAGTTGTGTTTATACTGTTGCAAATCATACGGCTCTATCATTCCCATAATTTGAGCCAAGCAAATACCACCACTACTTGGAGGAGACATACTTATTATTTTTAAATTGTCATATGTAAATGTGATTGGGTCACGCCATACAGCATCGTAGGCTTTTAAATCTTCAAGAGTAATAAGACCACCTTTTTCTGACAGAAACTTCACTAATTTTTGTCCAGTTTTACCTACATAAAACTCATTTTCTCCGTTAGTGGCAATTCGTTTTAATGTTTTAGCTAGTGCAATATTTTTCACTGTATCTGTAAGATTTTCAGAATACAATGTTGTCTTACCATTAACCGAATCAAAAACTGGAGCATAATACTCAAGGCGTTCTTTTTGGTTTTTAGTTATAACGTAGCCTTGTTCTGCAAGTTTAATTACAGGCATTAATAAACTGTCTATTGGCATACTTCCAAATGTTCTGTGTGCTTCAAAAATTCCTGCAATTGTACCAGGAACACCAACAGCTTTTGCACCAACTGTGCTTAAATTTGGTATTATATTACCGTTTTTATCTTGGTACATTGTTTTGCTAGCTAATAATGGTGCTTTTTCTCGATAGTCCAATGCGCCTGTTTCTCCATTTTCTAATCGATACACCATAAAACCACCACCGCCAAGATTTCCTGCAAATGGAAAGGTAACTGCTAAAGCCATTTCTGTGGCAAACATTGCATCAAAGGCATTACCGCCTTGTTCAAGAATTTCACTACCAATTTTAGAGGCCTCTGCTCTTGCAGAAACTACCATAGCGTTTTCTGCAATAGGTCCGTATTTTGGTGTTTTTTTATGCTCTGGTTTAGTTTTACAACTTAAAGCTACAATGCATAAAAATAGGAGGCTAAGGTAAATTCTCATGAGATAATAATGTTGGAAGTAAGTCTTCTACGTAAGTTTCTAAACTGTCTCTTATACACATCTGACGCTGCCGACGATATGCAGTGTGTAGATC
>OJDL01000297.1_pt1 | contig 19982 bp, 17 predicted proteins | sample 1592681 | NCBI WGS metagenome assembly OJDL01 (sample SAMN05416885, study PRJEB24817) | seawater metagenome | isolation source: Sea water | place: Canada:Atlantic | collected 2013-11 | reverse complement strand
CGAGATGCTCAGGAGTCTCGTGGGCTCGGAGATGTGTATAAGAGACAGATCCGATACATTCGATAGATCCGATAGAGCCGATAGAGCCGATACATTCCGTACATAAGACGAGTGCTTAGTGCCACTTGTCAGTGAACAACTGGCAACTAGCGAATAGCAAGCAACGAAATAGTATAGTCACCTAAGCACATGCTTCGCAGGGAAGATCCCGCAAAGACCACCCAGACCATGGGGGCACAATGTCTACAGAAGCATTCCCAAAGACCGCACGCCTCTTAAGTGCGAGAGACTACAAACCGGTTTTCGATCATTCTCGCTATAAAGTCTCCAACAAGCACTTTCTATTCCTAGCCACAGCCTCTCAGGCACGACGACCGCGAATTGGGCTCGTCATCGCCAAAAAACATATCTCCAAAGCAGTCCAACGCAATCGTCTCAAGCGCGCACTACGCGAAGCCTTCCGGCTACGTCAGGCTAACATCCCGCTGATAGATATAGTCGTGCTAGCACGTAAGGATGCTGATAAACTACCGCCCGTTGAGTTACGCAGTATGATAAACAAGCTTATAGACGACATAATCACGCGCGAAGCACGAGACACGAAGGCAAGAAGAGACCCTGCATAAATGAGCCTCCTTATAAAGCGGCTGATTGAGCCACTGAATCGCGCAGTAAATAAAATACTTAGCCCTTTGTTTTTGCTGCTCATACGCTTTTATCAGCTAACCCTAAGCCAGTTCATCGGCCAACAATGTCGCTTCGCCCCGACCTGCTCACATTACACAGCAGAGGCAATTAGGATTCATGGCGCAATTAAGGGTGCTTATCTAGGCGTCAAGCGGATAAGCAAATGCCACCCATGGCATGAGGGAGGGGTGGATCTCGTTCCACCTGTAGATCAAGAACGCTAGTGCACTAACCGTACAAAGCGAAAATACTCACTAAAAGACAAGTAGACACGAATGAACTTTATACGTTTAGGCCTTTATACCGCACTCGCACTAGTCACCTACCTAATGTTACTTCAGTGGCAGGAAGACTACCCACAGACAATCGAACAGGCGAGCGGCGCCGAACCAACAACACAAACACAATTCCCGCAAATAGCGCAAAGCGACGTACCCGCGGTCACCTCGCTCGAACCAGCGCAAGCAAGCGTGAGCGCTGATGTCCCAACTCTGCCAGGACAACCCACCGTCGCCATTACAAATCCGGCGCCTGAAACACTCGTCAATATCACCACCAGCAACTTCGTCCTTAGCATCAACACGGTAGGCGGAGACATCGAGTACCTCGCGCTACCTAAATATTTAAAAGCCCTCGAACCTGGCGCTGATCCGTTTGTCATTCTTAGCAACGGCGATAGTCAAACCTACACCGCTCCAAGCGGGTTAATCGGGCGAGACGGTATCGACAGCGACAATCGCGCGCGTTATAGCGTCGCTAACACCGACTACCGACTAAGTGCTGGTCAGCAAACACTCGATGTCGATCTCACGCTCACCACAGACAACGGTGTCGAGGTAATCAAACGATTTAGCTTTGCCGAAGACAGTTATGTTATCGATGTCAGCTATCTCATTAATAACCGCTCAGATTCTGAATGGCGCGCAAACGCTTTCGGACAAATCAAACGCAGCAATTTTGATGACCCCAGCAACGCGGGTGGTTTTGGACGCACCTATCTTGGATTCGTTTCCACCACTCTCGATGATCCCTATTACGAAATCGAATTCGATGACATCGATGACGACGGCGCCAATACCAACACCACAACAGGCGGGTGGATGGCATTCAGCCAACACTATTTTATTAGTGCATGGATAGCTAACGAGCAATCTCAAAATAACTTTACAACGCGCAAGAACAACGCCGGACAGTATTTTGGCGAATTTACCGGCGAAGCAATTACGGTCCCTGCTGGCCAAACTGCGACCTACAGCACGCGCTTCTACGCAGGGCCAAAAGACCAGTATAAGTTAGCCGAAATCTCAGAAAATTTAGATCTAACAATCGACTACAGCTTTCTCTGGTTCTTAGCCGCGCCGATTTACTGGTTACTTACACAGATCAACCAGTTCATAGGTAACTACGGATTCTCAATTATTCTCTTAACAGTGAGCGTGAAGGCTCTATTCTACAAACTCTCGGAAACCCAGTACCGGTCAATGGCAGGTATGCGCCGAGTGATGCCGAAGATGCAGAAGCTTAAAGAGAACTACGGCGACGACCGCGTAAAAATGCAGCAGGCCACCATGGAGCTGTACAAAAAAGAGAAGATCAATCCGTTTGGCGGCTGCTTGCCGATGCTCGTACAGATGCCGGTATTCATCGCACTCTACTGGGTTCTTCTCGAAAGCGTCGAGCTCCGACATGCGCCGTTTATGCTTTGGCTAACTGACCTCAGCGTCAAAGACCCCTATTTCATTCTTCCTTTACTCATGGGCGGAACGATGTTCCTACAGACATCACTAAGCCCAGCCCCTGCTGACCCTATGCAGGCGAAAGTAATGAAGCTTATGCCCATTATGATGACTGGTATTTTCCTTTGGTTTCCAGCGGGACTCGTTTTGTATTGGTTCACCAATGCGGCGCTAGGAATACTGCAACAATGGTATATCACACGCAAAATCGAAGCGCAGTACGAAGCCAAAAAGAGTTAGCTAATTTATTGTCGAAAAGCCACGTGAATCATCTCACTACCGATACCATCGCAGCGCTCGCCACAGCACCGGGTAAAAGCGGAATCTGTGTCGTGCGGGTATCGGGACCGAATTCGGGCACTGTTGCTAAACAAATTCTCGATTTCGATCCAACCCCGCGAACGGCACACCTATCAAGATTCAAAGACGAAAACGGCGACATTATTGACGAAGGCATTGCGCTTTTTTTTAAAGGCCCAGCATCTTTTACTGGCGAGGATGTGCTCGAGCTTCAGGGTCATGGTGGACCTAGTGTTCAGAAACTACTACTAGAGCGTGTGCTCAATCTAGATGTTAGGCTTGCGAATCCTGGAGAGTTTTCAGAGCGAGCTTTTCTAAACAACAAGATTGATCTAGTCCAGGCAGAAGCTATAGCCGATCTTATTGACGCTAACTCAGCGCAGGCCGCGCGATCAGCAATACGAACACTAAGCGGTGAATTCTCGAACAAAGTGAATCATTTAGTGGCCGAGCTGACTAAGATACGCGTCAACATCGAAGCCGCTATCGATTTTAGTGATGAAGACATCGATATAATTACCGAATCTCGTGTAAGAGAAGGTCTTCGAGAAATCACCCAAACACTTTCCCTCGCGCTCTCTCAAGCCAACCAAGGTATGTTGCTAAAGGAAGGCATGCACGTCGTTATTGCGGGTGAGCCCAATGCTGGAAAATCTAGCCTACTCAATGCGCTTCTTGGGAGCGAGTCGGCTATCGTAACCTCGATAGCAGGTACTACGCGTGATCTGTTGTCAGAGCGCCTTCAGATCGAAGGTATGCCTGTACATATTACCGACACCGCAGGGCTTAGACGCAGCGACGACGTCGTCGAACAAGAAGGCATAAGGCGAGCCGGTGAGGCGGTAAGACAAAGCGACAAAATTCTCTTGGTTATAGACAGCACTGCGGTAGAAATTACCTTACAGCAATCTGTTAAAACAGACGAAGTGAACAATGACCACGAGCTCTCAATGTCACTCATTCCACAATTGTTATTAGATGAACCCGGACTCTTCGCGAAGACCCTCGTTGTGTTTAACAAAGCCGATTTAACACCGGAGGCGAGCATAGGCGCTGGCACTGTCCGCATGCCCACTCTGTTAAGAGAACAAGAGGGAGTCCCGGCAAAGCTCGATACGATTACTTTGAGTGCAAAGTTAAACGAAGGAATTGATGGGCTTCGCGAGGCACTAAAGGAGGCCATTGGATTTAATTCGATGGTCGAGGGCGCATTTGTCGCACGCGAGAGACATCTGCTCTCGCTTAAAGCAGCGCGTAAACTTATTGCCTCTGCAGAGCAATGCTTTGTAGACGCAATGCCGTTCGAACTCGCTGCAGAAGACTTAAGGCTTGCTCAACATGAACTGGGGAAAATAACCGGTCAGATAAGTAGCGATGATTTGCTCGGAGAGATCTTCTCAAATTTCTGTGTGGGCAAATAAGTCGTTCACGCACAGGCTATAAACAGCCTATCCACACTTTACGAGAAAAACAGTCACTGTGCATAACTTGCCCTTGGTGTGGTATCAAATGCCAATAACTCGACTTTATCAGCAATAAACCTGTGTATAAAAAGGGATAACTTATCAGCTCTTTATCCCTCGCCTTTTTATCCACACTAATCCATAGCTTCGAGACCCCTTAACCACAGCCTAATCACCCAGTTAGCTTCTTCTTAACTTATTGATTTTGAATACTTAAAATGACTTAACCACAGAAAAACCCCTAGCTATATTCATCTATATTAACTCACTAAACTTCACCTACCTTACGACAAGCTAACAAGGAGTAGGCTTGTTTAAAAAAGAAACGCGTTGGTTGTTTTTTAACCTAAACTGCAATAAAGCAATTCACTAATACGCTGAATTCTATATACTTCTCCTCCCGTCGACGCCAAGCGCTCGATTTACCGTCTTACACTGACAGCGACCAAAGGAATCTAGAGGCAACCATGACGACTCTGCCCCTAACAACGATGGAATACCCTTCTACCTTCGATGTCATTGTTATCGGCGGTGGACATGCAGGCACAGAAGCCGCTTTAGCGTCAGCTCGTCAGGGTGTGCTAACCATGCTAATTACCCACAGCATCGACACACTTGGGCAAATGTCCTGTAATCCGGCTATTGGCGGTATCGGGAAAAGTCACCTGGTCAAAGAAATCGACGCGCTCGGCGGTGCAATGGCCATTGCGACCGACAAGGCGGGCATTCAGTTTCGTGTTTTGAATGCGAGCAAAGGCCCCGCAGTGAGAGCAACGCGCGCGCAAGCGGATAGGACGCTCTACAAGGCAGCCATTCGCGAAATATTAGAGTCACAGCCCAACCTTAGCCTGTTCCAACAAGGTGTAGACGATCTGCTCATCGAAGACGGTGCGGTACGCGGCGTCATTACACAGATGGGTGTGTTGATTCGCGCCAATCAGGTGGTATTAACGGCTGGAACATTCTTAGGTGGCAAAATACACATAGGCCTTGAAAGTAGTTCAGGCGGGCGAGCAGGCGATCAGCCGTCGATAGCGCTAGCCGACCGTCTACGCAGTCTCCCTTTCAGGGTCAACAGACTAAAAACAGGTACGCCACCTCGAATCGATTCACGTTCGGTAGACTTTTCCGTTATGCAGCAGCAGGCAGGAGATAAACCACTACCCGTCATGTCGTATCTTGGCACTGCCGACGATCACCCCGAGCAAGTGAACTGCCATATCACCGCTACCAACGAAGAATGCCACGACATTATTCGAGGTGGTCTCGATCGATCGCCAATGTATACGGGCGTTATAGAAGGAACAGGCCCGCGTTATTGCCCTTCTATCGAAGACAAGGTGATGCGCTTTGCCGATAAAAACGCACATCAGATTTTCGTTGAACCCGAAGGGCTAACGACGAATGAGCTTTATCCCAATGGCATCTCAACGAGTTTACCCTTCGACGTCCAAGTTGAGATGGTGCGAAAAATCAAGGGCTTCGAAAACGCCCTTATTACGCGTCCGGGGTATGCGATTGAGTATGATTTCTTTGATCCTAGAGACCTGAACTACTCGCTCGAAACCAAATTTGTTAAAGGCCTCTATTTTGCTGGTCAAATAAATGGAACGACAGGTTACGAAGAAGCTGCAGCGCAAGGCTTACTTGCCGGCCTGAATGCTGGCCTCGCTGCGCGCGGCAAAGATTCTTGGTGCCCGCGACGCGATCAGGCTTATCTAGGTGTGTTAGTCGACGATCTTATTTCACTCGGAACAAACGAGCCGTACCGTATGTTCACGAGTCGCGCCGAATACAGACTGACCCTACGCGAAGACAATGCAGACCAGCGGCTGACCCCAATAGGCCGAGAACTCGGTTTGGTGAACGACCTAAGATGGAACTTTTACAGCGATAAACAGGCGCATATCCAGCACAGGCTTACGTGGCTTAAAAAAACGTGGTTACAACCCAATACCAAAGAATCAGCAAAAGTAGACGCGTTCCTCGAAAAACCCCTGTCGCGTGAATACAGCCTCGCCGATCTGCTTGCACGCCCCCGTGTAACCTACGAGGGGTTATCGGGTGCGCTTGAAGGCAGCGATAAAGCGCTTTCGGCGTACAGCGTCGACACTCCTATCGACGGCTTAACCGGCCTGCTTTCAGAAGCACTACAAACCGAGCTTCTTAAGCAGGTGGATGAACAGGTTAGCATTCACATCAAATACCAAGGGTATATTGACAGGCAACAAGACGAAATCGAGAAGCTAAAGCGTCACGAAGACACCGCATTACCCGAGAATCTCGATTACGCCTCGATGCAAGGATTATCAAACGAGCTCAAACAAAAATTACTGGATGCGCGCCCCGAGAATCTGTCGCGGGCGTCGCGGCTTCCAGGCATGACGCCAGCCGCTATCTCACTGATTCTTGTCTATCTGAAAAAATCTAAGAGTGGCATTAGAAAGACAGATCCGGCGGACAACAAAGAAAGCATAGAAAGCAAAAAAAGCGAGGCAGTCCGCCGCGCCAGCTAGGCGTCCGGGACCAAGATAATGACAGATCGATTAGAAGCAACGCTAGAACAAGGATTACGTGATCTAGCGTTAGGAGTTCCTGCTAACGCGCAACAAAAGCTTCTGCATTATCTGCACTTAATTGTTAAGTGGAATAAGCACTTTAATCTCTCGGGCATTACAGCCATACAAGAGATGGTGCCTTTGCATCTCCTAGACAGTTTAGCTATTTCACCCTATCTCGAAGGCGAGAGGATTCTTGATATTGGCTCGGGTGCAGGCCTGCCAGGAATACCCTTAGCTATCGCTAATCCCGATAAAAACTTTGTCTTGTTGGATAGCAACGGCAAAAAAACCCGTTTCCTATTTCAGGTAAAAGTAGCATTAGAGTTAAGTAATGTTGAGGTCATTGATGCGCGAGTTGATGAATATCTCAGCACAGCAGATACAGGCGAATTTTCATTAATTACTTGTCGCGCATTCTCGAGCTTATCCTCTATAGTTAAGATGATCGAGAAACCACTTGCCAGCGGGACGAAACTACTCGCGATGAAAGGCGTCTACCCGCACGATGAGATTGCAGAATTACAGCAAGACAAAACGATAAACAGCACATCAAACAAGGAGAGTTCAAACGACCTTAATAATTGCTATAAAGTCGAAAGCGTCATAGAACTTACTGTGCCGGGCGTTGAATCACAGCGTCACCTTGTCCTAATCGGCCAAGAGCCTGCTGTAAAAAGAACCTAACCGAGCTAAGGAGCGATGAGAGTGAGCAAGATCTTCGCTATAGCGAATCAAAAAGGGGGAGTAGGAAAAACAACTACCTCTGTAAATCTAGCAGCCTCGCTCTCTGCGACTCGAAATAATGTCTTGCTGGTCGATCTTGACCCACAGGGCAACGCGACCATGGGCAGCGGCGTCGATAAATCGACCTTGGCTATTTCGCTTTACGACGCCATTATTGGCGAAGCCGAGGTGAGTGCGGTATTAACTCGGGCCGATGAGGCTGGGTATGATCTACTGCCCTCTAATGGTGATTTGGTTGCCGCCGAAGCGCAACTTTTTGGCATGGAAGAAAGAGAATTTAAACTAAAAGAAATCCTCGACTCTCTTCGTCATAATTACGACTACATTATTATTGACTGCCCCCCTTCGCTCAATATGCTAACAATCAATGCCTTGGTTGCTGCCGAAGGCGTGATCATACCAATGCAATGTGAATACTATGCGCTAGAAGGGTTAGCAGCGCTGATCGACACCATTGAGACCATCCGCGATCACCTTAACCCGACACTGCATATAGAGGGCATTATCCGCACGATGTATGATCCTCGAAACAGACTTACGATCGAGGTTAATCGACAGCTCTTTAAACACTTTGGCGATGCTGTTTATCGCACCGTTGTACCGAGAAATGTGCGTCTTGCTGAAGCACCTAGTTTTGGACTCCCTGTTTTAAAATACGATAGGACATCGAAGGGCTCTGTGTCCTACCTTGCGCTAGCTGGTGAAATACTGAGGCGTAGCGATCAAGCAATGGCCGAGAAGACGGCAGCTGAGACGTCCGCAGCGAGATAAAATTAATTAGCCCCAGTGGTTATAGTGAAAAAAGAGAAGACGATGGCAGAAGGAAAAAGAATGGGAAAAGGGCTAGATTTCCTCCTTTCCGCAGGCAAAAAAAACAAACCTGCAGCCGAGGGCAGCGTGCCACCGTCGCCAGAGAGTGCTGTTAGAGACGGTGAGCTTCGACACATCCCTGTAGATCTTATTCAGCGCGGAAAATACCAGCCGCGCACGGACATGCACGAAGAAGCACTTGGCGAACTTGCGGCATCCATAAAGCAACAAGGCGTTATGCAACCCATTGTCATTAGGCCAATCTCTGCTGATCGCTATGAAATTATCGCCGGCGAGCGCCGCTGGCGGGCGACTCAACTTGCTGGTTTGGATTCGATCCCTGCGATTATTAAGCCTGTTGCAGACGACGCGGCGATCGCTATGTCTCTTATCGAGAATATTCAGCGCGAGAATTTAAACCCGATAGAGGAGGCCGTGGCGCTCAAGCGCCTGCAAGATGAGTTTGAACTCACCCAGCAACAGGTTGCTGACGCGGTTGGAAAATCCCGCGCGACGGTCACCAATCTCATGCGTCTGATCAACTTAAGCCTTGATGCACGAGTAATGCTCGAGCGCGGCGACATAGAGATGGGGCACGCGCGCGCGATTCTTGCTCTCCCCCAAGACCAGCAAACGTCCGCTGCGCGGAGCGTCGTTGGCGGCGGGCTGTCGGTGAGGCAGACCGAGGCGCTTGTCAGGCGGCTGCTTGCAGGGCCCGCTAAAAAGCTCTCTGCGCCGGTTAGCCCAGACATACGATTACTCGAACAAACCTTAGCGGAGAAAATCGGCGCGAAAGTTGTATTACAGCATAGCGCTAAAGGATCAGGTAAATTAGTATTAAAATACAACAACTTAGATGAGCTTGATGGGATCATCGCCCATATTAAGTGACAACCTATTGCTATTGATTCTTACCCACAGGGCGACGAGGTTAGTTGCGAGAAGCACCCAATCTCCCTATAATACGCGCCTTGGTTTAGCTTTAACTCGGCCGAATCTCGCCTCAAGCATCTCTCTTACGCTTACGTAAATCTTAAGTAAGAGTTACGGAAGATTACGAGAGGCAAAACAAAGAGAGAATGGCCGTGTCGACGATTAAGCCGCCACCTTTTACCCGAGTGATTGTGCTTCAGTTTACCGCCGCAGTCGTTATTGCTGCACTGGTAGGGGTAATAGCGGGCGAAGACAAAGGGGTAATTGCTTACTCCACCTTTTTAGGTGGGCTAATAAGCGCAATCCCAGGCGCCTATTTCGCGTTTAAGACGTTTCAGCATCGCGGTGCGAGTGAAACAGAGAAAATGATTGCCTCGGTGTTTAAAGGAGAGGCGATTAAGCTAGGACTGATGGCGGCTGGATTCGCGCTGACCTTCGCTAGCGTTAAACCACTAGCCCCCGTTTGGGTCTTTGTGGGATTTTTGGTCGTTCATCTAGCGGGTATCTATGGCGCCTATAGACTCACTAAACGACAGGCTGACTAGACGATAGACTGACCAGATTGACCAGACAGACTGACCGAACAAACAGACTGACCAAGCATCAGATTGACAACAAATAACCGACGAAAACTGACAGAAGACTGACTTATGGCTGAAGCAAACGGCGACGTCCTCTACGCGAGCGGCACCGAGTATGTATCTCACCACCTTGGCTTTCTTACCTATGGCAAAATAGATGGCCATTGGGGCTTTGCGCATACACCTGAAGAAGCAACGCAGATGGGCTTCTGGGCGATAAATGTCGACACCATGCTGATCTCCTTGATCCTAGGTGTGCTGTTTATGGGTTTCTACTATTTCGTCTCTCGCAAGGTTACCTCTGGCGTCCCTGGCGGCGTGCAGAATTTCGTCGAGATGATTGTCGAATTTGTTATCGAAAGCGTCGATGGCGCGTTCCATGCGAAAAACAAGTTTGTAGCACCACTCGCGCTCACTACGTTTAGCTGGATATTTCTGATGAACGCGATGGATTTAGTCCCAGTCGACTGGATTCCTTTGTTCGCTCAAACAGTCGCAGGCGACTCGCACCTCTACTTTAAAGCAGTGCCGACTACTGATATCAATATCACGCTAGGTTTTTCTACAGCCGTGTTCTTGATGGTTATCTATTACAGCATCAAGGTTAAAGGCCCTCTCGGCTTCGCTAACGATTTCCTTATGCACCCATTCCCTAAGTGGTATTTAGCGCCGCTTAATTTGCTGCTCGAATTGCCAGGCTTTTTCGCAAAGCCGGTATCCCTCGCGCTGCGACTCTACGGCAACATGTTCGCCGGAGAGGTAATTTTCTTAGTAATCGCACTACTCGGTTGGTATCAGCTTCCCTTGCATTTTGCTTGGGCCGTATTCCACATCTTGGTCATCACATTGCAGGCCTACCTGTTTATGATGCTCACGATTGTGTATCTGAACCAAGCGCATCAAGTCGATCACTAAAAAAGTAAGACCCAAACCACTGAAACCCGGAGCCGAATGGCTCCACAAGAAAGTAAAACTTGGAGACAAACATGACCATTGAAGCAATGACTCTACTCGCGGCAGCAATTATCTTCGGTATCTGTGGTGCTGGCACCGCGGTAGCGTTCGGCAGCCTAGGCGGCAAGTTGATCGAAGGTTCAGCTCGTCAACCAGAGCTCGCACCAAAGCTACAAACACAATTCTTTCTCGTTGCGGCGTTCGTGGACGTTATCTCCATCATCGGTGTTGGTATCGCGTTCCTGTTCATCTTCGCTAATCCTTTCCTCGGTTAATTAACTGCATCTCGGAAGGGCTAAGCCCAACCAGACAGGAGAGAAAGCATGAATTTAAACGCAACAGTAATTGGTCAGAGCATCGCGTTTGCGCTGTTTGCCTACTTCTGCATGAAGGTGGTTTGGCCACCTTTGGTTGCTGTGCTCGAAGAGCGTCGTAAGAAAATTATTGACGGTCTTGAAGCGGCAGAACGCGCACAAATTGACCTCGCAGCCGCGCAAGAAAAGGCTGGTGAAGACAAAGAAATCGCAAAGCGTGAAGCAGCTGAAATAGTTGATCAGGCAAAGCGGCGCGCTAATCAAATTGTAGAAGAAGCGAAAGATCAAGCGCGAGCCGAAGGTGAGCGGTTAATCACTGCAGCGAATGCAGAAATCGAACAGCAAGCAAACCGAGCGAAAGAGGCGCTGCGTGAGCAGGTTGCTACTATCGCTATCGCCGGCGCTGAGAAGATTTTGCAACGATCAATAGATCAAGCTGCTAATGAAGAGCTCTTAAAAGGCCTCGCAGCCGAGCTCTAAATTAGTGCTGTAGGGCGGGTCAACGGCAAATGTCGCCGATCCGCCCCAAGACAGACAAAGGCTCGCGTGAAATTACCTTCTCTACGAGAAGGCAAGATAGAACGCAAGCGGCCAACGCCTTGAGGGGAAACCCCCAGGGGCAACTAGGTTAAAAACCAGGTTTCACACATGGCAGAACCAATAACTCTCGCACGGCCTTACGCGAAGGCTGTGTTTCAAGTCGCTGCAGAGAGCAACGATCTCGCGGGCTGGTCGCAGATGCTGCGCCAAATTGCCCTGGTCTGCAAAGACGAGCGAGTCGCCACCCTTCTTTCTTCGCCGGTCATCACCGCCGAAGAACAGGCAGCAAAGCTAATCGATATTTTCGGTGATGCTTTAACGCCAGCGGCCCAAAACGTAGTTAAAGTGCTCGCCTATCACGGACGCTTGACGCTAATTGCCGAGATAGTTGAGTTATTTGAGGCGCTTCGCGCACAGCAAGAGAAGTCGGTAGACGCGATGGTCACTACCGCCTTCGAGGTTAACGACGCGACAGTGGACGCGCTCGCAGCCGCGCTGACGAAGAGCCTCAATCGTGAAGTGAAGCTGGTTGCCACCGTTGACCCAAGCTTGATCGGTGGCGCGATTATCCGCGCCGGTGATACCGTGATCGACAGCTCGGTTCGAGGCAAACTCAAGAAATTAGCCGAATCAATAAATTCCTGAACACGTCAGGATCTAGGATATAAGCATGCAAGAACTGAATCCCTCAGAAATCAGCGAAATTATTAAGCAACGCATCGATAACCTCGACGTCTCGGTTCAATCCAAGAACGAAGGCACGATCGTTAGCGTATCCGACGGTATTATCCGCATCCACGGCCTTGCCGACGTGATGTACGGTGAGATGATCGAGTTCGAAGGTGGCATCTACGGGATGGCACTTAACCTCGAGCGCGACTCAGTTGGCGCCGTCGTATTAGGCGACTATTTATCACTCGCCGAAGGCCAAACCTGTCGCTGTACTCAGCGCATTCTCGAAGTGCCAATTGGCCCTGAACTCGAAGGTCGTGTAGTCGATGCGCTAGGCAAGCCAATCGACGGCAAAGGACCAATCGACGCGAAGCTTACCGCAGCGGTTGAAAAGATTGCGCCGGGTGTTATTGCACGTAAGTCGGTAGATCAGCCAATCCAAACTGGCCTTAAGTCAATCGATGCGATGACGCCTGTTGGCCGCGGTCAGCGAGAGCTAATCATTGGCGACCGTCAGGTTGGCAAAACAGCGGTTGCGATCGATACGATCATCAATCAGAAAGGCAAAGGCATTAAGTGTGTCTATGTCGCCATCGGCCAAAAAGCCTCTTCTGTTGCCAACGTGGTGAAGAAATTAGAGGAGCATGGCGCACTCGAATACACCATCATTGTTGCAGCTACTGCGTCCGATCCTGCGTCAATGCAGTTCATCGCACCATACGCGGGTTGCACAATGGGCGAATACTACCGCGACCGTGGTGAAGACTCACTGATCGTTTACGATGACCTGTCAAAGCAAGCGGTAGCTTATCGCCAAATTTCACTGCTCCTGCGTCGTCCACCAGGTCGTGAAGCCTACCCTGGTGACGTATTCTACTTACACTCACGTCTCCTCGAGCGTGCGTCACGAGTAAGCGCTGCGTATGTCGAAGCGTTTACTAATGGCGAAGTGAAAGGTAAGACGGGTTCACTCACCGCTCTGCCTATTATTGAAACGCAGGCTGGCGACGTGTCGGCATTCGTTCCAACTAACGTGATCTCGATTACAGACGGACAGATCTTCCTCGAAACCGACCTCTTCAACTCAGGCATCCGCCCTGCGATGAATCCGGGTATTTCGGTATCGCGCGTAGGTGGTGCGGCGCAGACGAAGATTATTAAGAAGCTCGGCGGCGGTATTCGTATCGCGCTTGCGCAATACCGCGAACTAGCGGCTTTTGCCCAGTTTGCATCAGACCTCGACGAAGCAACTCGCGCACAGCTCGAGCACGGACAGCGCGTAACCGAGCTTATGAAGCAGAAGCAGTACTCGCCTCTGTCAGTTGCCGAAATGGGCGTCGTGATTTATGCAGCTAACAATGGCTACCTAAAAGACGTCGCGCTTAACAAGGTACTCGATTTCGAAGCGTCATTGCTGTCATACATGAACAGTGAAGAAGCGGCTTTGATGGCGACTATCAATGAGAAAGGCGATTGGAACGACGACTTAGAGTCTAAGTTTAAAGCCGCCTTGGATAAGTTTAAGTCGACTCAAACTTGGTAAGCCCTGCGGTGCCCGAGCGCAAGACTAGCTCGAGCGATGCACTCACTTACAACTAAGAGAAGCAACTGAGCAATGGCTGTCGGAAAAGAAATACGAACGCAGATTTCGAGTATTAAAAACACTCAGAAAATCACTAGTGCGATGGAAATGGTCGCAGCTAGTAAGATGCGCAAGGCGCAAGACCGTATGCAACTGGGCAAGCCTTACGCTCAGCGCATTCGTGCGGTTATTGGCCACATTGCGCACGCGACGCCCGAATATCATCACGTGTTTTTCGATACGCGCGAAGTTAAGCGAGTCGGATACATCGTTGTGTCAACGGACCGTGGCTTGTGTGGCGGCTTAAACACCAACTTGTTTAAAGCGACTGTCGCAGCGATGAAGGCGAACCACGACGCGAATGTCGAAGTAGACGTTTGTGCCATCGGCGCCAAATCAATGAACTTCTTTAAGAACTATGGCGGCAGTGTGCTCGCCTCAGTTCGTGACATGGGTGAAAAGCCCGAAGCGGCCGACATCGTTGGCGTCGTGAAGGTCATGCTAGATAAGTTTGAAAACGGTGAGCTAGATCAGGTGTTCGTTGTTAGCAATGAGTTCGTTAATACAATGACTCAGCAAGCAAACGTACAGCAGCTTCTGCCACTCGAGCCGTCAGACGAAGACGAACTAAAAGGCCATTGGGACTACCTCTACGAGCCAGACGCTCAGGAGCTTCTCGACGGACTATTGGATCGTTATATCGAGTCGCAGGTTTATCAGGCCGTTGTTGAAAACAACGCCTGCGAACAAGCCGCTCGAATGATCGCAATGAAGAACGCTACTGACAACGCGGGCGATCTCATCGACAACTTGCAGCTCGTTTATAACAAAGCGCGCCAAGCGGCGATTACACAAGAACTATCAGAGATCGTCGGTGGTGCATCGGCCGTTTAACGGCTGTGCGAACTGATATTAATTTAAATAGAATTTAGTGCTTAGGATATAGAGGAACCGAACATGAGTAGCGGTCGAATCGTACAGATTATTGGAGCTGTTATTGACGTCGAGTTTGCGCGCGACAGCGTGCCTGCGGTCTATGATGCCCTCAAGGTTATTGATACCGAAATTACACTCGAAGTGCAGCAGCAACTTGGCGACGGCATCGTCCGCACCATTGCTCTCGGCAGCACAGAAGGTCTGCGTCGCGGACTCAATGTTGAAGATACAGGCGCTCCGGTTACTGTACCTGTTGGTCAAGAAACACTTGGCCGCATTGTTGACGTACTCGGTCGTCCTATCGACGAGCGTGGCGACATCGGCGCAAAGGTTCACATGCCTATTCACCGTAAGGCACCTACTTACGAAGAGCTTTCGGCGAACAACGAAATCCTCGAAACAGGCATTAAAGTTATCGACCTCATTTGTCCGTTTGCCAAGGGCGGTAAGGTTGGTCTACTCGGCGGCGCCGGCGTAGGTAAAACAGTTAACATGATGGAACTCATCAACAACATCGCAACCGCCCGTGGCGGTCTGTCTGTGTTCGCTGGTGTGGGTGAGCGTACTCGTGAAGGTAACGACTTCTATCACGAAATGCAGGAATCAGGCGTAATCGACCTCGAAGGCGAATCAAAGGTATCGATGGTATACGGCCAGATGAACGAGCCCCCCGGCAACCGTCTGCGTGTTGCACTAACCGGCCTGACAATGGCCGAGCAGTTCCGTGACGAAGGTCGTGACGTACTCCTCTTCGTCGACAACATCTACCGTTACACGCTCGCAGGAACCGAAGTATCGGCTCTCCTCGGTCGTATGCCATCGGCGGTGGGCTACCAGCCTACTCTTGCCGAAGAGATGGGTGCGCTGCAAGAACGCATTACCTCAACCAAAGACGGCTCTATCACGTCGATCCAAGCGGTATACGTACCTGCCGATGACTTGACTGACCCTTCACCGGCAACCACGTTCGCTCACCTCGATGCAACGGTTGTACTCTCGCGTGACATCGCCTCACTTGGTATCTACCCTGCGGTAGACCCACTTGATTCTAATTCGCGTCAGCTCGATCCGCTCGTTATCGGTACAGAGCATTACGACGTGGCTCGTGGCGTTCAAACAGTGCTTCAGCGTTATAAAGAACTCAAAGATATTATTGCGATTCTCGGTATGGACGAACTCTCAGACGAAGATCGTCAGACAGTGGGCCGTGCGCGTCGAATCAGCCAGTTCCTATCACAGCCGTTCACGGTTGCCGAGATCTTCACTAACGTCCCAGGCAAGTATGTGTCTCTCAAAGATACGATCGAAGGCTTTAAGGGTATCCTTTCCGGCGAATACGATCACCTACCTGAGCAGGCGTTCAGCATGGTCGGTACGATCGAAGAAGCTATTGAAAAGGCTGCAACGTTTAAGTAAAACGCTGCAAAGATGCAGCGCCTTCGGGCGCTGTGTCGATTAAATTATCAGCCAAACGACTAGTTAAAAGACAAGAGAGCAGACCACTATGGCCACAACCCTACACTGCGATATCGTAAGCGCCGAGAAGAGCATCTTCTCAGGCTCTGTCGAGATGATCGTAGCAACAGGCGTGCTCGGCGACCTCGGTATCGTTCCCGGACACGCAGCGTTACTCACGCAGCTCATCCCAGGTCCTGTTAAGCTCACTATGGAAGGCGGCACAGAAGAAATCTTTTACGTGTCAGGTGGCTTCCTCGAAGTACAGCCCGGTACGGCAACGCTTTTGGCAGACACTGCCGAACGCGCCGAAGATCTCGATGAGGCAGCAGCAGCGAAGGCAATCGCCGACGCGGAGCAAGACATCGCTGATCGCCACGCTGATTTCGACTACGGTAGCGCCGCAGCGCGCATCGCCGAGGCGGCTGCGCAACTACGAGCGCTACGCCAGCATAAGCGTTAGGTTCACCCGAACGACTAGCGTATAAAAAAGGGTAGCGAAAGCTACCCTTTTTCGTTGTGCGGTCGGAAAATTACCGCGCTTGAACCAAGCAAAGCAGCCGATAACCTACGATAATCTACCAAACAACAGTGAGAAACCTATGAGACTCGACGTGGTAATTCTCGCCGCCGGTAAAGGCACGCGAATGAATTCTAATCTCCCCAAGGTGATGCACGCCCTTGCCGGTAAGCCGATGATCGAGCACGTCGTCGACTGTGCGTCTTCACTCGGAACAGAACACATCCACCTAGTCGTAGGGCACGGTGCAGACCTCATCAAAACGCATTTTATCGGCGATGATTCGGCCGCTGGGTACACGAGTCACGAGGGTATACAAGGCGGCGATCTCAATTTCGTTATTCAAGACGAACAGCTCGGTACCGGCCATGCGGTTAAGCAAGCCATGCCGAGCATTCCCGCGCGTAGTGTCGAGGACCGCGTCCTTGTTCTCTACGGGGACGTCCCGCTAGTGAGTAAAGACAGTCTGCAAGAGCTTATCGAGGCGAGCGCCATGTCGCCGCTAGGCGTGTTTACCCTCTTTACGCAAAACCCCGAAGGCCTCGGTAGGATTGTGCGTGATGAATTGCATCAGCTAAAAGCCATTGTCGAAGAACGCGATGCGACCGAGGAGCAAAAAAGCATTAACGAGGTGAACAGCGGTATCTTAGTTGCCTCGGCCATCGAACTTAAAGATTGGCTTAGCCGTCTAAGCAATGACAACGCGCAAGGGGAATACTATCTCACCGACGTCGTCGCGATGGCCGTTGCCGACGGCCATTCAGTCGAGTCAATGACCACTGGCGACGAATATGAGGTTCAGGGCGTCAATGACAAGCTACAGCTCTGTATGCTCGAGCGGCATTTTCAGATGATTCAAGCGCAAGCGCTTCTTGCCACGGGTGTCACAGTAATGGACCCAACACGGGTCGATATCCGCGGTGATATAAGCTACGGCCGCGACCTGACGATCGACGTGAACGTCGTGATAGAGGGGCAAGTTAAGTTTGGCAATAATGTATCTATCGGCGCGAACTGTATCGTAAAAGATGCCACACTTGGCGATGATGTTACGCTTCTACCGGGCACAATTATTGACGGCGCGGTTATCGGCAACGCAGCCTCCATAGGCCCCTATGCTCGTTTGAGACCGGGCACAGTGCTCGCAGATTCCGTAAAAATAGGCAACTTTGTCGAAACCAAAAAAACCGTCATGGGCAAAGGCAGTAAAGCAAATCATCTGGCTTATGTCGGCGATGCGGTAATCGGTGCCGGCGTTAATATCGGCGCCGGAACAATTTTTTGTAATTACGATGGTGTTAATAAGCACACAACTACAGTAGGCGACGACGTTTTCATTGGCTCGAACAGTGTTCTGGTTGCGCCGGTTGAACTTGAAACCGGTGTCTTTGTTGCCGCAGGCTCGGTCGTTAACCTTCCAGTACCTAGTGAGAATCTCGCTGTAGGACGAGCGAAACAACGCAATATCTCTGGCTGGAAAAGGCCAGCTAAAAAATAAGAAGTTAGAAGAAACTGATCAGGCTATAACAAAAACAGAGGCAACAGTATGTGTGGGATCGTTGGTGCTATTGCAGAAAGAGAAGTGAGAGAAATTCTACTAGAAGGTCTTAAGCGACTCGAATACAGAGGATACGATTCCGCTGGACTCGCTTTTATCTCACCGACGCCTAATGCACTCGCCACGCAAATCAATACAATAAAAACCGTCGGTAAGGTTAATAAACTTGTTAGTGCCGTATCCAAGTCAAAGGCAAAGGCTAGCGGCCGCATCGGAATTGCGCATACTCGCTGGGCAACACACGGTAAGCCGAGTGTCGCCAACGCACACCCTCACCTCTCTGGCGCCGATATTGCACTCGTTCATAATGGCATCATCGAAAACTATGAGGCGCTGAGAGCCGAGCTAAGAAAAGCGGGCTACACCTTCGACACCGATACTGATACCGAAACGATTGCGCACCTTATTCATGCAAACCGAGCGGGTGGAAAAGTTTCCCTGTTATCTGCTGTTAAGAAAACGGTGAAACGACTAGAGGGCGCCTACGGGCTTTGTGTCATCGACAATACCGAACCCGATAAACTTGTTGTCGCACGTAGCGGAAGCCCACTGGTAATCGGTGTTGGAATCGGCGAAAACTTTGTCGCCTCGGATCCTCTAGCGTTAGGCCAGGTCACGGATCGTTTCATCTATCTCGAAGAAGGTGATATCGCACAGATCGAAAGAGAGTCAATCGCGATCTGGCATAAAGGCAAGAAGGTCAATCGTCCTACGACGACAGTAACGCATCAGACAGCCGATTCAGACAAAGGCCGCTATGAGCACTTCATGCTTAAGGAGATCTACGAGCAGCCCCGCGTTATACAAGACACACTCGATGGTCGGGTGAGCAAGAGCTCGGTGCTCGAACAGGCGTTTGGAATTAATGCTCCTGCACTGTTCGACAAAATTAGATCCGTACAGATAGTCGCATGCGGTACAAGCTCTCACGCCGGTCTGGTGGCGAAATATTGGTTTGAATCAATCGCAAAGCTACCCTGTCAGGTCGATATTGCGAGCGACTATCGCTACCGCGATATCATCGCGCAACCAGACACTCTGTTTGTCACTATCTCACAGTCCGGCGAAACCGCCGACACGCTTGCCGCGCTGCGTTACGCAAAAAAACTCGACTATGTGGCAACCCTTGCAATATGCAATGTAGCGACAAGCTCGCTCGTGCGCGAATCCGATATCAGCATGCTCACTATGGCAGGGCAGGAGATCGGCGTTGCCTCTACTAAAGCATTTACTACGCAGCTAGCTATATTGCTCGTGCTCGCGATCGTGCTCGCTCGCCGCACTGGCCTTACCACTGCGCAAGAAGCCAAGCTTGTGAAAGAGCTACACAAACTACCAGGTATTGTTGAAAAGACACTTGGGCTGCGCAAAAAAATTAAAACTATCGCTAAACAGTTTAGCGATAAACACCACAGCCTCTTTCTGGGCCGCGGGATTCAATACCCGGTTGCGAAAGAAGGAGCACTTAAGCTTAAAGAGATTTCTTATATTCATGCCGAGGCATATCCCGCAGGCGAGTTAAAACATGGGCCGCTTGCACTCGTTGACAGCAAAATGCCAGTCGTTGCGGTAGCACCAAATAATGATCTACTACTGTCTCTTATACACATCTCCGAGCCCACGAGACTCCTGAGCA
>OJDL01000293.1_pt1 | contig 20186 bp, 16 predicted proteins | sample 1592681 | NCBI WGS metagenome assembly OJDL01 (sample SAMN05416885, study PRJEB24817) | seawater metagenome | isolation source: Sea water | place: Canada:Atlantic | collected 2013-11 | reverse complement strand
TATCGTCGGCAGCGTCAGATGTGTATAAGAGACAGCGCTGATAGCGACTCAGAATGAGGGGGTCCTCGGGGAAGCGTCGGGCCGCAGCACCTGCCTCGATTTCTTCGGCGAGCGCGACGACATCGAGCATACCGAGGTTAACGCCCTGCCCTGCGAGGGGATGAATCGTATGTGCTGCATCGCCCACAAGCACCACATTGCGCTCAACATAGCGCTTGGCATGGCGCTGCCTCAATGGAAACACATAGCGTGTGTCGCTCCACTCGACTCCGCCAAAAGCACCTTCCATTGCGCGACTCAGCTGCGCATTAAACGCGTATTCGTCGCCTGCCATAAGCTCGTCTGCACGCGGGTCATCGGCTGACCACACAATCGAGCAATAATGCCCTTGTGGGGTGTCAGCCGCCTCGGCGAGCGGCAAAAAGGCAAGCGGGCCGGTTGTCAGGAAACGCTGCAGCGCAGTCCGATCGTGGGGCAGGCGCGTGCGAATAGTCGTAACGATAGCCTTCTGCCCATAGTCCCATTCACGTGTTTCGAATCCGGCGAGGTCACGCAGGCGAGAATTGCCGCCGTCTGCGGCGATTATAAGAGGGGCAGACACGAGGCTCCCGTCGTCGCAGTGAAGCCTTGAGAGTGGGCGCCCCTTTTCTTGTCTCTGTTCGAGCTTAAGCACCCCGCGTCCCATAAAGAGGGTGAGCCAAGGGTTGACGCTACGCGCTTGCTCGATAAGGCAGTCGGCTATACGAGCATGAAGCGCGCCGACAATGAGCCCGTTCTCGATGATTGTGCCGAGGGCAGGCTCATGTATCTCGCTTGCGTCAAATTCGACTTCGCCGGTGCCATCCTGCTCCCACACACGCATCTGGGTGTAGGGGCAGTGTCGCGACTGCTTGAGCTTTTGCCACACACCAACGTGTTCGAGAAGCTGCTGCGATTGCGCCGTAAGTGCCACTACTCGCGGGTCGAACTTCGGGGGTTGTTCAGTATTATCCGGCGCATCGCGCGGCTCACTAACAGACGCGGCCGTGGTACCAGTTAATTCACTCTTGTCGAGCAACCCAACACGCAGCCCAGAGGTACGCAGCCGCAGCGCAAGCGTCGCACCGACAAGGCCAGCGCCAACGATCAAGACATCGCAGTCGGCGGGCGTCTCATGCGCTGAAAAGTGGTGTGCTTTAGATTCGGTCATACGAGCAAGTATAAAGCCTGAGCGGGCGAATCCCTAGCGGGCTTGGTCGTCGGGTAGTCTACTGCTAGACTCAGGCCCGAGAGCCACGGTGTTCACTAAAGGTGCTTACTAAGAGGACGTGCTCCACGCTCACATAACATCACAGACAAAAACACAGATAAAACCACAGACAAAATCACAAAAAGAGGACCCTCCATGAGCAACCTTATTAACGCAAGCCAACTCCAAGACTACGTCGGCAAAGAAGTCGGCCTTACAGATTGGATAGAAGTAGATCAAGAACGCATTAATCAATTTGCCGATGCAACGGGCGATCATCAATACATTCACCTCGACGCAGAGCGTGCCGCGCAAACTCCCTTTGGCACAACGATCGCGCACGGCTTTCTAACGCTATCATTACTGAGCATGCTCAGCGGCATGGGCGGCGGACTGAAGCTCGAAAACACGGTGATGGGCATCAACTATGGCCTAGACAAGGTTCGCTTCCTCAATCCAGTCAAGTCCGGCGCTAAAATCCGCGCACGCTTTGTACTCGCCAGCGCAGAAGAGAAGAAGCCCGGGAACTACTTGCTCAAGCACAACGTGACCGTCGAAATCGACGGCGAAGACAAACCCGCCTTGATCGCCGAATGGCTAGGCATGACTGTCGTAGGTTAGAGGAGAGAGAAAACAATGAAGAAAAGTCTATTCGCCATCCTGCCCTTCTTGGGCGCCTGCGCGGGCCAACCGCCCACAAACATTGGCATCCAAAACGGACAGCTCACGGCGTGCCCGGATTCCCCCAACTGCGTCTCAAGCTTTGAGACAAGCGAGCAACATGGCATTGCACCCCTCGAGGCAAGCCTAGAGCAAGTGCAGCGCGTGCTGGTTGAGTTAGACGAAGCCAATATAGTCGATGCGCAAGAAAACTATCTATACGCTGAGTTTACTAGCAGCCTGATGGGTTATGTCGACGACGTAGAATTTATGAGCGATGCTGCCTCGGGCATGACACATGTCCGCTCGGCGTCACGCCTCGGCTACAGCGACCTCGGTGCAAACCGCAAGCGAATTGAAGCTATCCGCGCCGCGATTAAATAGCCTAATCGAAGCCCATTGCTCGCGCACCGAAGGTTTTCTTCAGCGCGGGTATAAGGTCTATCGAGAGCAACCCTGCTTTGCGCAGCCAGACTTTGGTCTGCGCATCGCTCGAGAAGAGTTTGGTAAGACCGTCGGTCACCGAAATCATCAAACTCTGATCGGCTTCACGCGCGGCGAGATAACGCTGCAGCGTCGCCATCGAACCTAGGCCTTCGTCCTGAATATCACTAAGCGCCTCGACCAACGCCTCAATATCCCTCAAAGACAGATTCATGCCCTGCCCCGCGACTGGATGCAGCGTGTGCGCAACATTGCCCAGCAAAACAAGGCCCGGGCGAATCTGCTCCTGCGCCACGCGCAAACTCAACGGGTAGAGCGCGCGCGACCCGATGCGCTTTAAGCGTCCAAGTCGCCCGCCAAATTTTTCCTGCAGGCGCGCGAGTAGCTCTGCATCATCGAGCGCTGCGTAGTATTCGGACTCGTCGGCGTCTAGCGTCCACACCAGTGAGGCACGCGGCTCTCCCTCAACCGGCAGAAGCGGCAGCATTGCAAGCGGCCCGGAGTTGGTAAATCGCTCGAAGGCAACGCCTTTATGCGACTGGCTCAGACCAACATTGGCGATAAGTGCATGCTGCCCATAGTCTTCGTTGCTGCGCGTGATGCCGAGCTGATTGCAGAGCGATGAACCCCCACCCTCAGCGATCACCAGCAGCTTCGCAGCCACACGGCTCGGCTCACAGCTAGCGTCGGCTTGGCCGCTGTCGAGTTCGATATCCATGCCCGTTGCCGACGGCGTCGCCGAGATTACGCGAGCGGGCGCGAGCATTGCACAGTGAGCGAGCCGCGCAAGCGTCGAATTTAGTGCTGCGCCAAACGCGGCATTTTCGACAACATACCCTAGCGCTGGGACACCGAAATCGGCGCTGTCGAGTTTCGTTGCACCGAAGCGTCCTTGATCGGAAACATGGATTTGCTTGATAGGACAGACACCGGCACTCAACTGCGGCCAAAGGCCGAAACGCTCGAGAATGAGCTTCGAGCTCGATGACAGCGCTGTCGAACGACTATCGAAGCTCGCCTTCTCCCGCTCATTGCTTCCTGCTTTGTTACTTTTATGAGCAGGCATTTGCGCATCGACAATCAGCACAGACAGCGCGCTGGTCGCGTCCCACGCGGCGAGCGCGCAAGCAAGGGTTGTGCCGACCATCCCGCCGCCCACGATAACGATGTCGTATTCTTGCTTCAGGTCTTCGCGCTGCATACTTGTCGCTCGTCGCTTTTTGCTTTGTAGTGTTTCATTCGCTTACTTAATACATTTGCCCGTGCTTTCAATTGACCAGTCGACCAATTGCTTAGTCGACACGGACTAGCAGCGATTAGGCCGCACGTTTTTGCTTGGCCTGCGCCATAAACGTTTCGATTTCGGCAACGGTTTTCGGAATGCCGGTGGTCAACACGCGATTGCCATTTTTAGTCACAAGCACGTCGTCTTCGATCCGCACGCCAATGCCTCGCCACTTTTTCGGCACGCGCTTATTATCCGGCGCGATGTAAATGCCAGGCTCGATCGTCGTCACCATCCCCGGCTCGAGTAAACGCCATTTCTCGTCGATTTTGTAATCACCCACATCGTGCACGTCGATGCCGATCCAATGCCCAACTCTGTGCATATAGAAATCGCGATAGGCCTCTGCCTTAATTGCCTTGGCGAGAGTTCCCTCGATGAGGCCAAGCTTGATCAGCCCCTGCGTGATGACCCTGACCGACGCATTATGCGGCGCATCCCAAGGCGCACCCGGCTGCACGGCATCGATTGCTGAGTCTTGGGCTTTGAGTACCAACTCGTAGATTGCCTTCTGCTGCGGATTAAACGTCCCATTGGCCGGGAAGGTGCGGGTGATATCCGAGGCGTAGTACTTATATTCGCAGCCTGCGTCTATCAGAATCAGATCGCCGTCTTTTACTTCGGCGTCGTTGCGGTCGTAGTGCAAAATGCAGGCATTCTCGCCTGCAGCAACAATCGAATTGTAGGCAGGCGCCCGGCTACCGCCGCGCGTAAACGCGTAGTTGAGCTCTGCCTCGAGCGTGTACTCGTGCACGCCCGGCGCGCAAACCGCCATCGCTTGCCGATGTCCCTCGGCGGAGATTTCGGCGGCGCGCTGCATTAATTCGATCTCGTGTTTGCTCTTTATAAGCCGCAGCTCGTGCAACAAGTGGTCTAATACCAAGAACTCGCCCGGGGGCTGAGCGCCGAGTTTCGCCTTCGCGCGAATCACCTTAACCCAGTCCATCACACGCTCATCGAAGCGGCTGTCATGACCCATCGAATAGTAGACACGCTCGCGGCCTTCGATGAGCCCGGGCAGAATGTCGTCGATGTCGGCAATAGGAAAAGCATCGTCGAGGCTTAGCGCACTAAGCGCCGCCTCGGGGCCCATTAGCACGCCTGTCCACAGCTCTTTTACCTTATCCTTCTCTTGGCAGAACAACACGACCTCGCCCTGTTTACGCCCAGGTATCAGCGCAAGCAGCGCGTCTTGCTCGTCGAATCCGGTGAGATAGTAGAAGTCGCTGTCCTGGCGGTAATAGTATTCGGTGTCGTTACTCCGAGTGCGGGCCGGCGCGGCGGCGATGAGCGCGATGCTATTCGGCTCCATCTGTGCCATCAATTCTTTGCGGCGTTGTTGGTATTCGCGGTTATCTTGATTCATAGCTTCCTCGCAGCGACACTGGTTTGAACACTAGGCTAACTTTTTAGCTGACAAAATTATAGCGGCCATGAACCCCACTCGGGGAGCAATTTGTTTGCTGGCAGAACACTAATCGATTTCCTCGTTTTTTCTTTGGCATTCCGGCTGCTGATATTGACCCTCGATGATGCCGGCTCTATAGTTACCTCCTCGTACGTTATCTCGAACGTTTCCCCGAACGTTTATCTATAGAATGCTGCAATGAACGAAGATCGCTTCCACTCTCTTAGCGCTAAGGTCGACGACCTGATTGATTTGTGCGCGTCATTAAAACGCGAGAATCAACTGCTCAAGGCAACGTCCGAAAATTGGCATATTGAGCGCCGCGAGCTGCTCACGCAAAATAAAGAAGCCAAGGCGAAACTAGAGTCGATAGTTGTGCGCCTCAAAGCGATGAACGAGGCCTGACACAGACATGAGCGAGCAACCTACCGCCGTACAGATTAAGATCCTCGACAAAGAGTATCAGATAAACTGCCCGCCCTCGGAGCAGGAGGCGCTCATGAAGTCGGCGCGCTATCTCGACGAGAATATGCGCACGATTAAGGGCCGCGGCAACATCCACGGTGCTGAGAAAATAGCCGTGATGGCCGCACTCAATATTACTCACGACATGCTCCGCAAAAACCTACTTATCAACGAGACTCGTCAGGCGAGCGCGCTGCAGCTACGCAGCCTCGAAGAGAAAATCGATGCAGCACTCGTGGGTGCAAGGCAACTCGAACTTTAGGCACGTGTGCTTGCGCGCTTTGCACTCTCTTTACGCTCTTTGCACTGCGTTACCGATGTTCCTTTCGCCGTTCAACGCCTCAAGCTATACTTCGCCTAAGTTCCCTAGAATATTCGCCAGCCAAAAGTGTTCTTGAGCCGATAATTGTTACCCCGGAGGCTTCTCGATAGATGTTGTTGTGCATGTCCGCTTGTCGGAAAGCCTTATGCATCGCGAGGGCCACCACCTGAACCTTTCGGTTCAGGGCAACTTTGGTAGCGGTATTTCGGGGGGCTTCACTGTCTCCAACCCTATCTCCAACCCAGTTTCCCGATCATGCCTAATAACAGCTCGCGCAACTCTTCCTCCGGGTCAGCCTCCGGCAGCTCACAGCTCGTCTCTCTGAGCGGCGACCAGCTTCGCGCGCATTTCCGCGCCCAACGCCGTGCGCTTTCGGAGGCACAACAGCACGATTCGGCGCAGCAGCTGGCACAGCATTTCGCGCGCTCCGCCGCCTTTCACCACGCCGATTCGATAGCCTTCTACCTCGCGGCAGACGGCGAGCTTAGCGTCGAATGTTTACTTGCAGCAGCGTTGGCAGCGGGAAAACGTTGTTTTTTGCCCGTGGCCGAGAGAGAAGACTGCTCGATGCGCTTCCTGCGCTATGAAGGCGATCTGTCTTCGCTTGTTGCCAACGCCTGGGGCATTCTCGAACCAGCCTCTTCATGCGAGGCTATCGCGGCTACTGATCTTGATCTCGTTCTCATGCCCTTGGTTGCCTGCGACGAATACGGCAATCGATTAGGGAGGGGCAAAGGCTTCTATGACCGCGCATTCGACTTTGTGCGCACACCCTCAGCATCCACGAATCCTCCTTTGCTCGTTGGTATTGCTCATGAATGTCAGATTTGCCCTACTCCATTGCCTTATGAAAGCTGGGATGTGCCACTCGCAGCGATCGCCACTCCTACTAAACTACTCGCCTCTAAACTACTCGCTTCGTCTACGCCCTCTACCTAACTTTTCACTTCCTTCTTGCTTGTCTCAAAACACTGGCTATACTACTGTATAAATAAACAGTATTTGCGACATATCGCCGAAGGTTAGTGACGTGCAAGATCCATCGAATCCCCCAACAACTGCCCCAATCGAAGCCATCAGCCTTGGCAGGGGAGACAGTCTAAGCAGGCTGCAAAGCAGTGAAAGTGAGGGCGATGGGGATTCACCAACCATCGAGCAGCTGCTCGAGAGCAACCGCAATCTCTGGCGGGGCTGCGATCATAAAGGCGAGTCTAGCGATGCTATCGCCACAGGCTTCGCCGAACTCGACGCCATGCTACCCGCGGGCGGCTGGCCGATGCAGGGGCTCATTGAGATGGTGAGCGAGCGCTGGGGAGTCGGCGAGCTGCAACTATTTTTACCATTGATGCGCCACCTTATCGCGCGTGGTAACTGGGTGCTCTGGATCGCTCCACCCTATTCCCCTTACGCACCAGGTTTGGCTCAGGCAGGCATCGATCTCAGAAGAATCTTAATTGTAGGCGGCTCGGACGCCCCTCTCAGATCCGAGGCTTTTTACGGGAAGAAGGCCGCTCCTGAACCGGTCTCCTCAGAAAGACTGTCGAGCAAAGAGGCGCTTTGGAGTATGGAAAAAGCACTGCAAACCCAACACTGCGGCCTCGTTTTGGCCTGGCATAACCAGCTGCCGCAGCCGACGCTGCGCCGTTTACAGCTCGCTGCGATTACCGGCAAGACTCTTGGCGTAGTCTTTATGTCTAAAAATAGTGAACACTCACCTTCTTCTATGCGGCTTAAAATAAAGAACTCTGAGAGTGACGGAGCAGAAGCAGCTTATGCCGAGGTCAGTCTGCTCAAAGCGCGGGGGAGTTACCGGCAGAGCGCCGCGCGCATCAAACTCGACGGCGGCGCCCATCCTGACGCGAATCTAACAATGCCAGCAACGGCCGACGGGTCAGCGGCCAACAACTCATCGAAGGCAGAGTCACCACAGCGAGGTCCTGATCATGATTAAATCTACTAGCCCTGCGCAGCTCACACTCCTGCCGCAGCCCAGCTCCCGCGTAGAAAGCCCCTCGGCGCTACACAGTAAAACGCTGGCCTCGAAGCCCGTCACAGCCCTCACGCAGCGCGCCGAGTCGCAGCTTACAGGCCCTGCGCCGAGAGCCGCCTTAGTAAAAAAGAGCCGCCAGAGTCTCTGGTATTGCCTCTACCTCCCTCAGCTTGCCGGCCTCGCAGCAGAGGAGCAACGCGACTGTCTCGAAAGCCTCGCACAGCTAGTGCAAGAATTTAGCTCGGCGATAAGCGTGCAACCGCAGGCAATCATCTTCGAGATTCGTAGCGGCCTCAACTATTTCGGCGGCGCAGAGTCTCTTCATGCTGGTTTTAAGGAAAAAGCCCGCACGTTGCTTGCCGCACGCTCGCTGCCATCCGAATTTGGCTATGCAGCCTGTCCGACTATCGAGGGCAGTCTGCTGCTTGCCCGCGGGGGCGATAACACGCTGGTGTATCGCAAAGAGAATCTCAATTCGGCGCTAGGTCAGCTCTCTATCGAGACCCTACAGCTCAAGCCCGAGCCACATAGACGGCTTATCAATATGGGCATAAGACGCCTTGGCGACCTGTGGCGACTTCCGCCGGCAGGGCTTAGGCGACGCTTCGGTAGCGATTTCCTTGCGCTTATCAACAAGGCATTGGGCAAAGCGCCGGAGCCGATCAAAAACTATCTGCCGCCGCCGGCGTTTGTGCATTCTTATGAGCTGCCCTACGAGGTCGAGAACCTGAGTCGGTTACGACCCGTAGTCGACGAGATGGTCGCTCAACTTTGCGATTTCCTCCGTCACCGAGAACTGTGTGCCAGCACTACCGAACTCTCTTTACTTCATGAACGCCGCGAGGCTACTCAACTCGACGTAGGTCTTAGGCAGGCGAGCCGTTCGCAGCAACATCTAATGCTGCTTATCGATACCCACCTCGACACGCTACAGATTCCCGCACCGGTTACTGCTCTGCGCCTCAAGGTCACGCAGTTCGATGCTTTTATGAGTCACAGCGAATCGCTGCTTATCGGCGCAGACGAAACTCCTACCGAGAATACAGCTAACAGCCTTGCACAATTTATGGAGCGTTTGCAGGCACGCCTAGGCAACGAACAGGTTAAATCCCTAAACGCTATCGAGGAGCACTGCCCAGAATATGCGAGCGAGTCAGTGCGCCCCGGCCGCTATGAGACCTATCCCCTAACGCTCAGCGGCAGTGGCGATGCGCCTGCCCCGAGCAATCCACGCCCTCTCTGGCTGCTCGACGAGCCGTTGTTACTCTCGCTTCGCGGTGGCAGCCTTTACCACCGCCAGGCTATTACGCTATTGAGTGGGCCCGAGCGCATAGAAGCACGGTGGTGGTCGGGGAATGAAGTTTGCCGCGACTACTATGTCGCACGCGAAGGGGGCGGTAGCAGGCTCTGGATCTACCGCGAGCGCGGTGGCGAACGGCACTGGTATCTGCATGGTTACTTCGCCTGAGGGTGTAAGCAGGTGCGAAACACTAGGTGAAGTCTCTCGAGGAAAGCGACAGCTCGCCGAGCCAGCTCGTTAGGTCGACAAGGTTATCGGCGATCACATGAATCACACCTTCGCTCTCTTGCACCCTGCCCACTACGCCGATGAGCATCGCTTGCCGCAATATCGGCCGCAGGCGTTCGCCCAAGGCAGGCCACACAACAACATTCATATGCCCTGCCTCGTCTTCTAGCGTGAGAAAAGTGACGCCCGATGCTGTCATGGGTCGTTGTCGACAGGTCACAAGCCCTGCGACTTTTGTGGCCTGATCGTTGCCAAGTTTGCCTAGCTGCGCCGAGCTGTTCGCCCCGAAGCAATCTAAGTGCTCGCGCAGCAAGGCCAGCGGATGCCGGCGCAGCGTGAAGCCTGTGGCAGCATAGTCGCCTGCAACATTCTGACTTTCGCTCGCGAGCGGCAGCATCACCCCAAGACCAAAATCGCTATCGCCGCTCGCTGCATCGTCAAATAAATCGGCTATGGGTCTGTCTGCATAGGCAAGCGAACCAGCCCGCGAATGAGACACAGCATAACCCTGCGCAGTGATGACCCCCGCTGCGTGCCAGAAAGCACGATGTCGATCTCCTGCCAGACCACGCAGCGCATCGGCGGCGGCTAAGGCTTCGAGGTCACGTCGATCGATTCCCGTTCGAAACACCAGATCTTGAATAGAGACATAGGCGCCACCCCTACGCGCCTCCACTATCGCTACTGCTGCCTGAGCCGACAGGCCTTTAACCAAATTAAAGCCGATCCTCAGCCGCTGGCTCTGCGCCGCGCCTTGCACTCGCGGCCTCCTTCGCCGCTCAGAGAAACCGCAGCTCTCGATGGCATTACTAGCCCTAACAGTATCGATAGCCTCGAGCGAACAGCCCACCACACTTTCATTCACCTCGGCAGGCAAAACCTCAACCCCATGACGCTGCGCATCTTTAATCAACTGAGCCGGCGCATAAAATCCCATCGGCTGACTGTTAAGCAGCGCGCAGCAAAATGCAGCCGGGTGATAACACTTAAGCCACGACGATACATAGGCAATTAGTGCGAAGCTCGCCGAATGGGACTCAGGAAAACCATAGTCGCCAAACCCCTTAATCTGATTAAACAACTGCTCGGCGAAACTCGGCTCGTAGCCTCGATCGAGCATGCCCGTGACGAGTTTTTCGCGGTAGTGCTCCAGCCCCCCTTTGCGCTTCCATGCCGCCATTGCGCGGCGCAGGCCATCGGCTTCGCCGCCGCTAAACCCAGCGGCGACCATCGCAAGCTGCATCACCTGTTCCTGAAAAATGGGCACGCCGAGAGTTCGCTCAAGCACGCTTTTGACCGCCTCACTCGGATAGCTAATAGCCTCTCTCCCGCTGCGACGGTTGAGGTAGGGATGCACCATCTCGCCCTGTATCGGGCCAGGCCGCACAATGGCTATCTGAATAACGAGGTCGTAATAACAGCGCGGTTTAAGTCGAGGCAGCATGCTCATCTGCGCGCGTGACTCGATCTGAAAAACACCAATTGTGTCGGCTGCGCACATCATCTCGTACACCGCGGGATCTTCGGCAGGAATTTTCTGGATCGTCAGCGGCTCATCGCTGTAATCACTCACGAGGTCTAAACACTTACGCACGGCACTGAGCATACCAAGCGCGAGCACGTCGATTTTCAACAGCCCCAGTGCCTCGAGGTCGTTCTTCTCCCATTGAATAATCGTCCGATCGGCCATCGCCGCATTCTCGATTGGCACGAGGTGGGTGAGCGGACCTTGGCTTATGACAAATCCACCCACGTGCTGCGAAAGATGCCTCGGAAAGCCGATGAGTTTGCCCGCTAGCTCAACGAGCAACTGCACCTTAGGGTCTGCTCTATTCACCTCGGCATCGGCAAGCTGTTCCTCTAAATTTTCGCCCCACCAATAGATCGCCTTGGAGAGATGATCGAGCACCGCGTCATCAAACCCGAGCGCCTTACCCACATCGCGAATCGCCGAGCGCGATTGATAGGTGATCACGGTAGCGGCGAGTGCCGCGCGGCCGCGTCCATATCTCGCATAGATATACTGAATAACCTCTTCGCGCCGCGAGTTCTCGAAGTCGACATCGATGTCGGGAGGCTCATCGCGCTCCTTAGAGATAAACCTCTCGAACAACACGTCGACACGCGCGGGGTCGACCTCGGTAATACCCAGGCAGTAACACACCGCCGAATTCGCGGCAGACCCGCGCCCCTGACACAAAATGCGCTCGCGTCTAGCAAAGGCGACGATGTCGTGAACGGTAAGAAAATAATGCTCGTAGCCAAGCTCTTTAACTAAACCGAGCTCGTGTTCTATAAGGTTGCGCACCTTAGGACTCACCCCCTGAGGCCAACGCTCGCGTATGCCCGCCTCGGTCAGCTCACGCAGCCAGCCGCTGGACGTATACTGGGGCGGCACGAGTTCGCGCGGGTATTCATAGCGCAGCTCATCGAGAGAAAAATCACAGGCATCGGCAAGGCTAACCGTTTCGGCGAGCAGGGCTGGCGGATACAGTTTGGCGAGTCGTGCGCGATCGCGAAGGTGGCGCTCGTTATTGGGCTCGCCCGCATAGCCGAGCTTGTCCAGGGCTCGGCCTAATCTTATTGCCGCAAGCGTATCTAGCAGCACGCGCCGGCTCGGCTCGTGCATCAGCACCCCACCTGCCGCACAGAGGGTAATGCCGAAGCGGTTACCCAGCTGCGTCAGCCGCCGCAGTTCACCGCGGTCGTCTCCCTGCAAATGCAGCTGTACCGCCAGCCGCAAGTTCGTGCCAAAAATCCGCTGTAGCCAAGCGGCCTGACAGGCATGGCGCTCGGCCGCGTCAGCCCAATGAGGTAACCACAGCGCAAAGCACTCCTCTGGCAAATTATCCTCGACCATCTGCCTGTCTACCCAATAGCCCCCCTTCGCCGCTGCCCTCCGCGCGCAGCTGATGAGATGGCTCAGCTGCCCATAGCCGCGACGCGTGCGAGCAAGCAGCACTAAACGAAGGTCGGAAATTGACTCGGAAGATTCGGCGCGGCGCGATCCCGCGGTTTGAGGCGTCGCCACCCTTAGCTCTAGGACACTGCCAATCAGTAATTTAAGCCCGCGCTGCTTCGCCGCAACATGCGCGCGCACGATGCCCGACAGCGAGCATTCATCACAGAGTGCTAACGCTGAATAGCCGAGTTCATGCGCCTGCTCTACAAGTTCTTCGGGAAAGGAGGCGGCACGCAGAAAGCTAAAATTAGACAGGCTGTAGAGCTCTGCATAAGCGAGTAAATCAGGAGAAGCGGAGGCGCTATCTTTTGCCCAAGTGGGACTCTCGACGGCGGTAGGCTGTGGGATGTCTGAAGGGAGGTTTTGGGGGATCATAACGCCGTCTCATAATACTGGATAAATATACAGTATTATGAGACGGCGAAAAAGTGCTTCTTATAAACTACTCGCCGCTTTCGCCAGCAGCTGCACGAGCCTCTTCCATACGCTCGCCGCGCAGAATATTAGTCATGCCGTAGTTGCCTTCGTGGCAGGCGTATTCATACATCTGACCGCTGACTTTAGACATTGGCACACGGGCAGTGATTTTGTCTTTAAACGTGCTGGGGTCGTCGACTGTGAATTCGTAATCGACGGTGAATTCGTCGATGCGAGTGAAACGCTCAGTTAAGAACTTGTCTTTCGCACTGCCGAACACGCTAAAGCTCTGCGTGAGATCGTTGAAATTGCGCGTCTCGACTACTAACGTATCACCTTCCCAATAACCGCGTGAATCACCCGTCCAAAGACGAATGTCATCATCGATGTGTGCTTCTTTATTGAGTGGCACGATACGCGCGTCGTGAATCATTTCGGTCATAATAACAACGGTGTCACTGTTCTGAACGATCTGGATATTGTTGTTATACATGCTTGGCGTGAAAGGCGGGCCCGAGTTAAAGCCCACGATGCAACGCTCTGAAATACCACGGTCCTCGTAAGAGTCTTTGCTAATGCCGCCTACTACTAGACGCACTGGACGCTCACCCTCGATATCGGGACCAAGGCCACCTGTTTGCACAACTACCCCTTCAACACGCTCAGGCACTTGCCCATTAGTTGGGTAGTTGATCAGCGACGTGCGCAGATTGTCGCCGCGGCCTGCCTGCTCAACCCAGAACGTGTTGTAACCACCGACGCCATCGTTATTCAGTGCTTCATATTGCTTCTCGACATAAGAGGCGAGCATGTCTGCCTGCTCCTGTGTCATGTATTCGTTGTCGCCAAACATGGCCGGGCGGGTCATTGGAATATTCGAAGCAAAATTCCAAACGCCCTGAAGATCCGGTTGATCCCACTGCGTTCGCGGCACTTCGTAGTCAGCCGCTGAGGCGGCGCCGAAGGCAGCGAGCGCGACTGCTGATATCAATAGTTTAAGTTTCATAGTAATCCTCGAGTTTTCGCTAAGTCTTTTGAATCTGGATGGATAATTCGATCGTGTCTGGGTCCGTAATGTATCCAAGTGTAAACGAACTGCTCTTCATTACAACACGTACTATCCGGTGTATCTTTATCATTATCCTTAATAAATACGACCGCTTGCCTTCGAGCAAAGGACTGAAAATGACCGACGACGCCAACACCGCAGCAAGCAGCGATAGCTTGAATACCGCCGCCAAACCCAAGAAAATCGTTCGCGAAGAGATTAAAGACCGTCATACCAGCCATTGGGACATGGATATGCTGAGCCGCGCGGAGCTAGAAGCACTGATGACACAAAAGCCGGCCGCCAAGCCCGAGTAAAGGCCGGATCAGTGACGACTAAACCAGTTATCACCAGATCAGTTGTAAAACGGCACTTGTCCTCCTTTCTCGCCTAGGCGTAGTATCAAGCAAAGAAAACTGCCCTGACAATAAGAGAGAAAAACACATGATGAGCCGAATAAGATCTGCCGCGTTAACCCCCGCGACACTCACCTGCGCCCTCGCTGGCCTCGCGCTATTTGCCAGCAGCGTGGTGAGTTATGCCGCCGACACATGGCCGGTTAGAGAGGCGGGTGCGAAGGCTGCCGGTTTCAGCGAAGAAGGCATCGCATCATTAGACGCGGCGATGGCCAAAGTCGTTGCCGACCAAGATGTCGCCGGTATGGTCTGGTTACTCGCGCGTAACGGCGAGGTTGCCACATTCGAGAGCGCAGGCCTTGCACGCGTCGACGACCAAGCCCCAATGACAATGGACTCGCTCTTCCGTATTTATTCTATGACCAAGCCGGTTACCGGCGTGGCTCTCATGATGCTGCATGAGCAGGGGCTCTGGAAATTCGATGACCCCGTTAGCCTGCATGCCCCGGAGCTCGCTGGTCTCAAAATCATGACCAGCTACGATGACAATGGCAACATGGAGCTTGTGTCACCGAGCCGCGAGCCAACCATGCGAGAACTGCTTAACCATTCAGCCGGTTACGGCTATGGCCTCAGCGGCAACGATCCGGTTAATGCCAAATTCCGCGATACGGGTGTGCTCGCCTCAACAGATCTCGACGACCTGATCGCCAAAGTTGCCGATATTCCTCTGCTCTTCGAGCCAGGCGAACGCTGGTCTTATTCGATCTCGGTCGATATTCAGGGCTATATCGTGCAGCGTCTGTCTGGCCAGCGCTTCGGCGACTTTCTCGAACAAGAGATCTTTAAGCCTCTGGCCATGAACGACACGCGATTCTTCGTGAAGGCCGAAGACGTTGGCCGTTTTGCCGAAGTACATAACTGGGACAGCGAGCGTAAGCGCCTAGTGCAACGCCCTCATCGAACTGACCGTCCGAGCTATCTCGACTCTGCGAGACTCGAATCCGGCGGTGGCGGCCTCGTCTCATCGACACACGACTACGCCCGCTTCTTACAGCTTTTGGTCAACGAAGGTGAGCTCGACGGCACCCGCCTACTCACCCCAGAAAGCATCCGCATCATGCGCACAAACAGCCTCCGCGATGGGCTTAACCTGCGAGGCAGCCTGACGAGCCAAGGCCAAGCTGGCCAGGGTTTCGGCGTGGATTTCGCGGTGATTATCGACCCCGAGAAAGCAAATTCTCCCAATAGTCCGGGCACCTACTACTGGGGCGGCGCCGCCGGGACTTGGTTTTGGGTTGACCCGGTTGAAGACATGTTCTGGTTGGGCATGATTCAAGCCCAAGGTGAGACACGCCCGGGAGCAGCCGACATGCGCGGCATCGCTGCCGATATTATTTATGAAAGCCTAATTAATTAGCTGTCGACTAGCCGGCCGTTACGTTAGTGCCGACAGCGTTTAAGAAAACCGAGAATGCGATGCCAACGCCACGGAGTAATCAAGTAGCACCACTCAGGCCCACAGTTGCCTGCTTGCTGATCTTGGTGTGCGCCGCATTCTCACAGATCATTTTTGCAGCTGACGCACCCAACCATTTCAACGAATCGCGTGCCCAAGCGCTTTTGATGGCCGGCCAAGCTGCGCTCGAAGACGGCGACTTAACACTCGCACAAACCAACCTCGGCCAAGCGATTCAGCTATTCAAAATCAATGAAGGCCTCTATTCCACCGAGCAACTCGCTCCGATAGTACAACTTCTGTGGGCGCAAATGCGCGTCGGACTCTGGTCTGAGCTCGACACAAGTCTAGGCTACTATTATTGGCTCTTGGAGCACATCGAGGCGACCACTCTCGACGCACAACTCGCCATTGCCAGAAATATACGCAGCCTCTACTTAGAAGCTGCCGCGCATCCCAGCAATCCGATGCCACCTCGACATCTCAGTGCAGCCTTGCGTACCAACTGGCAAACACTCAGCTATATCGAAGCCACGCTCGGCGCAGAGGACCCGGCCCTACTGCCTTGGCTCTACGACGGCTTACTATTGCAGTTTATCGAGAACCGCCTGAACGACAGACGAGGGCTTACCAACTATCAATATAAAACCGACGGCAGTCAGTTTATCAGCGGCTGGTCACTTTCACGCAGAGAAGCTGAGGCGGCGAGCCATTCTATCGGGCTGTCGATGCTCGACCGAATAGAGTCGATTGCGCGAGCGAGGATCATGGCGGAGGGCTCTCAGAAAAAGGCTCTCGTGAAGTCTTCAGCCGGTCAAAACACGCAGCTCAACCAACTAAACGCAGCACTAGCTCTTTATCGCGGGGACTGGGAGAGATTAGCCGAAAATGAGGGCAAAGCTAGAGCACATTACGAAGAAGCTAATTCTAATGTCTCGTTCAGAGGCGTCCTGCGCGCACCCGAATTACTCCCGCGCCCCTTGTTTGAAACAGACCCCGCCGTCTTGACGATCGAAACCAAAGCGGCCGAGAACAGCGTAACTCAGGCATGGTCCGAACGGTTCCCAGGCGTAACTCAGCGGATAGTCGACGCGCTTGCGAGCAATAAACAAGTTAGGAGAGCCAAGAAAGCTCAGTGAATTAAGGGGAAAAATGAACCTCGGCCTTTTATCATCTATTATGACCTCCTCAGCTCAGCGTTCCCGGGGATCAAGAGCAGCCTCAGTCGCGGGTGTTCTGTTGCTCAGCGCCTGTGCAGTCGAACCTGGTGGTTATGTCCGCAAGCTCCCTACCGACGCCGAGGTGGCGCAATACAATGCCTCTGTTACGCCAGACGAGCGCATAGTCTGCCGCTTGGAAACGCCTATTGGTACGAACGTGCCACGGCGCCTATGTCGATATATTCGCGATATTGAAGCAACTTCACGTTTTCATCGCGAGCAACTCACGCGCGTTCTGCGCTAACGATTCTTATTCCCCGCTCAAATCTAAGACCGATTTAAGCCATCATTCGCCGCTCACAATACCCAAAAGCCCGTAAAACACTCGCCTTAAATCAATTGCATCCCTAATTCTAATAGGGGTATAGTCGGCACGTTCAGCGCAAATGTGCGGGTTTTTACTTAGGGATTGATTCTGCATTGCCTTCCCAGCATTACCTAGAGACGCAGTCCGCTGACTTCATTTAATAATACTTAGAAACTTACAAAAAAGTAAGGGAGTAGACGTATGCGCAGAACCTTCCCCAGCTCACGCCGGGCACTAACGCTTGCCGTAATTTCTGGCTTGTCCATAAACGCAACACCGGCCTTAGCCCAAGACGGCGAAATCGAAGAAGTAGTGGTTACCGGCTCATTTCTTCGAGGCTCGCCGTTGGACGCACCATCACCCGTACAAGTCGTAGACCGCTCGAGCATCGAGGCCCAGGGCGCTGCGGTTATATGGGACGTCATCAAGAACCTCGAAGTTAACTCCGGTTCGATTACTAACCCCGGCTCTGGCGATAACACGCAAGTCAGCGGCTCGGCAAACGTTAACCTTCGCAACCTCGGTGAGAACTCCACACTCACACTGATTAACGGCAAACGTATAGCGCCGGCAGCTGTTACTACCCGAAGTGGTGGTGAGTTCGTCGACCTAAACTCTATTCCACTGGTGATGACTGACCGTGTAGAAATTTTGACCGACGGTGGTTCTGCACTCTACGGCGCTGACGCGGTAGCCGGCGTTGTTAACGTCATCATGAGAACTGACTTCGAAGGCTTTGAGCTTTACGGCGACATCCAAGGCGTCCAAAAAGCTGACCAAAAGTACGATCAAACGATTAGTGCTATCTGGGGCAGCTCGTTCAACAATGGCGATACAAATATTGTTATCTCAGCTGAAAGGTTTCAGAGAGATCCCGTCAGCGTCCGCGAAACTAACGCATTCAGCGACCTGCAGGACTTCAATGGCACGGTCAGTTCGATTGGCGGACTGTTCGCCAGTGCGGCGATCGGTGCAGCCACTCCTATGGCTTGGTATAACGCGGGCAATGTGGGTCGGAATGTCGCTCAGGGCGGCATCTCAACGCCAGTGTGGACAGATCCACTGTGCGACAACACCTTCAATGCAAACGGAACCGGCTTCCTCCCAGCTGGCGGTCGGCGTTACAATCAGGGCCAGGCGGGCGGTGCTTGTTTAGACGATAGGTCGGAGTGGGTCGTTGCTGCACAGGAGACTAACCGTGAGAGCTTTGCGGGTACTTTTGAGCATCGATTCAGCGACAACGCCGAGTTCTACTCGTTCTTCCAGCACTCTGAGTCGGAAATAAGCAGGGGTGATGATGGCTACAATGAGTCTCGTGGACCCACTGTGTTTTTGCCCAGCCCAGGTGCCCACGGTGGCAACCCAGTAGGGGCCGTTCTAGAACTTGGCGCATTCGCGAGCGTAGTCGGCAACACTCAGCCAGCGCCCGGATCCATTACTAATAACCCGATAGATGCTGCCAATGGCGGACCGGGTATTGCGGGATGGTCGCAAGTTCGGAATGGCATTCTGCGCCCAGGTGGCAACGGAAATATTACCGAGACATCCTCCTCAGCCGTTCAAATTGGTCTAAGGGGTGATTTCGAGGCGTTCGATAGAACCCTTAACTACGACGTAGGTTACTCGTTCAGCGAGTCGTCTATGGAGGAGAATTACCGCACCTTTAACCGCGACAAAACTGAGCTTGCAGCCTACGGCTTGGGTGGTGAGAACTGCACACCGAACGGTGTTTCAGGCCTCGACTATGCAAGCGTCCCAGTGTACTTCGGTTATGCACCAAACCTTTGGAACTCTGACGCCGCTGCGTTTAACCAAACGTTCTTCCCAGGCTTCGTTTTCACTACCCGTGAGAACACGTCTCTGGCACTGACTAGTTCCAACCATGGCCAAGATGGATGCCAGTTCTACAACCCTTACCTGACTTCCCTGTCTAACCCCAGTATGGCTAACGACCCTGCGCTCATGAACTACATTTTGGAAGACGTGAAGCGCGTTGATAAGCGAAACAAGCTTGCGGTCATCGACGCTGTAGTCTCAGGTGAACTCTTTGAGATGAAGGGCGGTACGGCACAGTTTGCTGTCGGTGGCCAGTACCGTGATCGCAACACCAAGGAATACGCCAACTCTCTCCACTACCCTGGACTGCAAAATCGCATCCTAGGTTACGACGAGAATGGCGTTGCTGACGAGTTCCACCGCGTAAGTAACAACTACGAGTGTGCGATGTGTGCGTTTAACTACAATGATGCTCGGTCTACAAAGGCCGTGTTTATGGAGCTCTCGCTTCCATTCATTGATAACGTTGAAACACAGATCGCTCTTCGTTACGAAGACTATGGGGGCAATATCGGTAGCGAAGTTTCTCCCAAGATCGCTATGAGCTGGCGTCCGTTTGAAGAGCTGCTGGTCCGAGGATCGTTCTCGCAGTCCTTCCGTGCGCCAAATATTGCGATCGTACAGACTGGTCTACAGTCGTCTTCGGTTACGTTCCAGGATCCGATCTCTAACCAAGCCGTTCGTGCTGGCCTAGTGCCACCAACAATCGAGAATGGCGAGCGTGAGGGTTCTTACACTTTGGGTGGCCCAGCTCCGCTCGTGGGTAATGAGTATGCTGATACTTACAACGTCGGCTTCTTATGGACACCTTCTGGTGCGCTAGACGGGCTGTCAATCGGTGCAGACGTATGGCGATTCGAGGTTACAGACCGCGTGCTGCCTGAACCTGCAATTAATGCGCTTCAGCCTGAGCTCGATAAGTTTCTCGAGGCCTCTAAGAATGAGAGCAACTACGTCCTGAATGACTCGATTTCACTCGATTCGCCCGTCGTTAACGTCCCTTGCTCGCCTTCTTCTATCGCTGCCGAATTTGGGGTTGATTCTGCTGAACGCTTGAACTGTGTCGTTGCACCCACGGCGTACATCGTCGAAGGCATTCAGCGCCCGGTCGGAGTTGAAACAGGCGATTTGGTAACACTTACTCTGAGTGCCATTAACGCCGGTGAGATCACCGCTGACGGTATCGATCTAAAAGCAGGGTATCTGTCTCTTATACACATCTCCGAGCCCACGAGACTCCTGAGCATCTCG
>OJDL01000287.1_pt1 | contig 20551 bp, 20 predicted proteins | sample 1592681 | NCBI WGS metagenome assembly OJDL01 (sample SAMN05416885, study PRJEB24817) | seawater metagenome | isolation source: Sea water | place: Canada:Atlantic | collected 2013-11 | reverse complement strand
GATTGAAATTTTCTTAAAAATATTTTTCATAATTACTTTTTATTAAAATGATACGTTAAAGTGGAAGTAAAATTGACGTGAACTTGGGAAAGGAGTTACCTCAATACCACTTGATAGGCCAGCACCACCATTTACAGAAACTTCTGGGTCGTAACTAGAGTAATCTGTAATTGTAAAGATGTTTCTAGCAGATAAACCAAATTTTACGGTATCTACTGTTTCGCCAAATATGTTGTTTACAGTTGCACTTGGCAGTCTGTAATACACAGCAGCTTCTCTTAATCTTACGTAACCAGCAGGCTCAACAAAACGTAATGCGTTTGCAGGTTGCCCTAATCTGTCTTGTCCTTCTGGAGTTTCTAAATCTGGAGATGTTTGTCCTAAATCTGTAAGGAATCTAGAAAGGTTAAGGTTTTCACCACCTTTTTTCCATTGTAATAGGAAAGATACATCTACATTATTAAATAACGTTAAGCTGTTATTAAATGCCATTTGGAAATCTGGCTCTACGTTACCTACTTGTAATAGCTCACCATCTACACGACCAACAAGTTGTGTTACAGGTTGTCCTTCTTCAATATAAAAAGTACCTAAACCAGTACCAAAACCAGCACCTGGCTGAGCAAATGCAGGAACATCTAAGCGTGTTACTTCAGAACGGTTAAGGTAAAATTGAACACCTGTATTCCATTTAAAGTTTTCAGTATCTACAACATCAGATCTTACAGCTAATTCTATACCTTCATTCATAAGGTCTGCTAAGTTTGTAGTTTCTGTTGTAAAACCAGAAGATGCAGGAAGTGATCTAGAAAGAATAAGATCATCTACATTTTTATTGTAATACGTTGCCTCTAAGTTAATACGGTTGTTTAAGAAGCCCATATCAAAACCTATTTCAAATTCTGAAGCTGTTTCTGGCTCAACATCTGGATCTCCTCTTAAGCCTCCTAAAGACTGTCCAGAGTTTCCTCCAATGTTACTAGACCCTAAACTTGTAAAAGTAGCTCCAAATCCTGCAGGCGCACCTGTTTCACCATAAGCAGCTCTAAGCTTAAACTGGTTGATAGAATCTATGTTCCAAAAGTCAAAGTTATTTAAGTTAACAGCAACAGAAGCTTTTGGGAATCCATAAAATTTATTTGGGTCACCATTTCTAGAAGACTTATCTAATCTATACCCTAAGGTAGCAATTACTTGGTCTTTATAGTTACCTTCAACTTGTCCAAAATATCCAAAATCTCTTTCGTCTGAAACAAACTGAATAATACTTTGGTTTACAGATTGAGACACATTTGTTTGTCCAGCAGCTAATTGAGAACCAATACTATTTACAAGGTTAGATTGTTGTTGTAAGTATGTTGTACCTAATTGTGTAGTTAAACCTAAGTCTCCTTCCATAGCATCGTGATTCCATATCGCAATAGCTTGAGTGTTAATTTGCGTAAAGTTGTTTTTACCTTGTGCAACAAAACCAAGTTGACCACTAGCAATTTGTCCTTGGTGATCTTCTGGAACGTAAACATAAGTTTGGTTAGCTAAATAATCTAAACCACCACTTAATACTAATTTTACACGGTTTACATCGTCCGTATATAACTTAGTGTTTAAAGTAAGACCTTGTATAATTCTATCATTTTGGTCTTCGTTTGTAGCTCTATCTCTCGTGTCTAATGGGTTACCAGGATAGTTAGGGTTGTTAGGATAGTTTCCATTTTCATCTGGGAAAAGGTTGTTCCAAGGTCTTGTAAATGCTAAAGTGTACCCATAAGATAAACCACCTTCATTTTCATTACCTGTAAAACTACGTGAAGAGTTACTTCTTACATAGTTTGTAGTAGATGTAAAGTCGAAAACATCAGAAAGTTTGTGATCTACGTTAGTTCTAATAGAAAAACGATCAAAACCAGTACGCTTTATAATACCTTCTTCATCTCTGTAAGACCCACCAACGTAAAAGCTTGTTTTTTCATTACCTCCAGTAGCACTTAATGCTGTTTCTGTAATTATACCAGTCTCACCATAAATAATATCTTCATAATCGTATAAAGAACCATTTGCTGCAAGTGTAGCATCGTATTTTAGAGCTTCATCTTCACCAAAAGTATCTACTACAGATTGTCTTGTCCAAGGTCTTAAACCTAAAGGATTAGCAATTCTTGTAATACCAACATCTTGCTTAAAGTTAATTTTTGTTTTTCCAGTCTTACCTCTTTTAGTTGTAATAATTATTACACCGGCATTACCACGTTGTCCATAAATAGCAGCTGCAGAAGACCCTTTAAGTATTTCAATATCTTCAATATCGTTTGGATCGATATCTGCAAGGCGGTTTGAAGAGTTTTCCTCGTTTCCACGGTTTGCACCAGATGCAAAACGTAATCCAGAAGGAATCTCAACATTGTTTATATATACACCATCTACAATAATAAGTGGTTGGTTGTTACCGTTAATTGAAGAAATACCACGTAAACGTAGTGCGAAACCTCCACCTGGCGCACCAGAAGAAGATGTAATATTTACACCTGTAACTTTACCATAAAGTGCACCATCTACACTAGTTTGTCCTGTTGTTCCTACAAGTTCCTCGGCAGATACTGTAGAAACTGCATTGGCAAGGTTTTTACGTTTTACAGATGTTCCTAGTCCTGTAACTACAACCTCATCAAGTGCAGCAGCAGACTCTTCTAATGAAGCATTAACAGTTCCTGCAGATGAGACAGAAATCTCTTGGGTGGTAAACCCTAATGAAGAAAAAACCAGAGTTGCAGGTGTAGCTCTTAGTTCTATAGTATAATTACCATCAATGTCGCTCACTGCGCCATTGTTTGTTCCTTTTTCGATAACGTTTACAAAAGGAACGGTTTCTCCTGATCCTGCTTTAGTTATTTTTCCCGTAACCGTCTGTGCGACCATAGCTAAAGGAAAGATAAGCAGTACAAGCAAAATCATTTTTTTGCTAAAATACAAGTGTTTCATAATGAATTGGATTTGATTAATATGTGACGAATGTAGAAAATACATAAGCGAATATAATGCATTTGTTAAATATTTAACAAATAGAAACGTTCATTGTTCTAAAAACAAGGTGTAAGTGCAATTAGTGAGAAACAACTATTAAAATATGCAATAATTTTGTTAAATTGTAAAATCTAGCTGCAGTTTAAAGAGATTATCATTTCTCGTAATTCCTATTCTTTTACAGTGTTTAAATCTATACAAGTTCTTAAATTTGCACTCTTAAATTTAAGTTATGTATAGATCACATTCTTGTGGTGAGTTAAACTCAGATCACATTGGTAATCAAGTCACTCTTTCTGGATGGGTGCAAAAAGTAAGAGATAAAGGTTTTGTGGTATGGGTAGATCTTAGAGATCGTTATGGTATAACTCAATTAGTTTTTGATGAGGAGCGTACGTCTTTAGAGATATTAAATCGTGCCCAAGAACTTGGTCGTGAGTTTGTTATACAAGCAAAAGGAAAGGTAATTGAGCGTGAATCTAAAAACAAGAATATCCCAACTGGTGATATTGAAGTACTCGTTGAAGAACTTACTGTTCTTAATGCTGCAAAAACACCTCCTTTTACTATTGAAGATGATACGGATGGCGGTGAAGATTTAAGAATGAAATACCGTTACTTAGATATAAGAAGAACTCCAGTTAGAGAGAATTTAATATTTAGGCACAAGGTTACTATTGCAGTAAGAAACTATTTATCAGATTTAGGGTTTATTGAAACCGAAACTCCATACTTAATAAAATCTACACCAGAAGGTGCAAGAGATTTTGTTGTGCCTAGCAGAATGAATGAAGGGCAATTTTATGCCTTGCCACAATCTCCTCAAACTTTTAAGCAATTGCTTATGGTTGGTGGTATGGATAAATACTTTCAAATTGTAAAATGCTTTAGAGATGAAGACTTAAGAGCAGATAGACAGCCAGAATTTACACAGATAGATTGTGAAATGGCGTTTATAGATCAAGAAGATATCTTAAATACATTTGAAGGTTTAACTACACACTTACTTAAAGAACTTAAAGGAGTAGAGGTAACCGAGTTTCCAAGAATGACTTATGATGACGCAATGAAGCGTTATGGTAATGATAAACCAGATATTAGGTTTGGGATGGAGTTTGGTGAACTAAACGAAGTTGCACAACATAAAGACTTTGGTGTATTTAACTCTGCAGAACTTGTAGTAGGTATAGCAGTACCTGGAGCAGCATCATATACTCGTAAAGAAATAGACGCCTTAGTAAATTGGGTTAAAAGACCTCAAGTAGGTGCTTTAGGAATGGTGTATGTAAAATGTAATGAAGATGGATCCTATAAGTCTTCGGTAGATAAATTTTATGACCAAGAAGATCTAGCAAAATGGGCAGAAGTCACTGGTGCTAAACCAGGCGATTTAATTTGCGTGCTTTCTGGAGATACACATAAAGTAAGAACACAACTTAGTGCATTGCGTATGGAAATGGCAGAGCGATTAGAACTAAGAAAGTCAGACGAATTTGCTCCACTTTGGGTAATAGATTTTCCATTATTAGAATGGGATGAAGATACAAAGCGTTATCACGCTATGCACCATCCATTTACGTCACCTAAACCAGGACAATTAGAGCTTTTAGAAAATAATCCTGGAGAAGTGAAAGCAAACGCATACGATCTTGTCTTAAATGGTAATGAAATAGGTGGAGGTTCTATACGTATACACGATAGCAAAACTCAAGCTTTAATGTTCGATTATTTAGGCTTTACTCCAGAAGAAGCAAAAGCTCAATTTGGATTCTTAATGGATGCTTTTCAATACGGCGCACCACCACACGGCGGACTAGCATTTGGACTTGATAGATTGGTAGCCATATTAGGTGGACAAGAAACTATTAGAGATTTTATAGCATTCCCTAAAAACAATGCTGGTAGAGATGTTATGATAGATGCTCCTGCAAAAATAGATGAAGAGCAACTTAAGGAGCTTCATCTTAAGCTTAACCTGTAATTATGAAAAAGTTTATTGTCATCTTATTTTTTAGTTGTGCAATATTACTTTGCCTTGGTTTTTGGAAATTAGATACAGAAGATGTTGCCTTGGGTCATAAACTTATAGGAACAGCTTGTTTGTTAGGCATGTTCATTCTTATACCTTGTTTTATATATTACCGTTGGAAAGGGAAAAATGTTAGAGATTATATGCTAACCGATGAAGCCTTTAAACGAATGAAAGAATTTAATAAAGACAAAGAGAAGAACAAACGAAATCCCAACAACTCTAAATAAATAAAAAAACGCAGACTCTTATGAGCTGCGTTTTTTTAAGCTTTTTTCTGAAATCAATTTTGCTATATTTATAACATGGTTGCAAAACGAGTTTGTTTAGAGTGTGGTACAAAGTTAATGGGTCGAGTAGATAAAAAGTTCTGCCATGACGGTTGTCGTAACGCTTACAATAACAATATTAATAAGGACAGTAAAAATCTTATTAGAAATATTAATAACAGACTTCGTAAAAACTACCGAATTTTAGAAGCGTTTAACCCCAAAGATAAAACCAAGACTACGCGTACTAAATTACTTGCCAAAGATTTTGACTTCAATTATTTTACAAGCACATATACAACCAAAGCAGGCAAGGTGTATTACTTTGTTTATGATCAAGGTTATTTAGAACTAGATAATGATTTCTTCGCACTAGTAAAGCGACACTAACTAATATGGATACAGAAACTATTCTATTAATTGCAGGTTTTGCTTTTGCATTTATAATTATAATATGCAGTTACTATTTTTCAAAACGTAATGTTGTATTAAGGCAATTAACCAAAGTGAAAAGCACATCTTTAGTTAGTGTTAGGCATAATCAAAAAGTGAAGGTTTTTGGAAAAGTAAAAGCAGGTACAGATGTACTAACCGCACCATTAAGTAAAAGAAAGTGTGTTTATTATTATGTTGAAGTTAAAGAAAAGAATGGGAATAACGGAAGCCGAAACATCTTTAAAGAAGAACATATAAAAAACTTTATGATTGAAGCAAATGGCGCTTTTGCAGTAATAAAACCGCAAACTAACTTAAAGACTGTAACAAGTTATGTAGTACAAGATATAAGTCATTCTACCGGATTTTTAAATGACGCTTCACCACGTTTAAGACATTTTATTAGGACAAGAGATATAGGAGCAACAACACTATTTGGTTTCAATAAAAACTTAGAATACAAAGAATCATCTATTGAAATAGGAGAGCGCATTGCTGTACTTGCTACAGCAAAATGGAAAAAATTAAACTCGCCTATCGAAGGTTACAACTATTCTAGCATATTAGAGCTAGAAGGAACACAAGACGACAAACTTATCATTACAGATGATCCTGAAGCTTTTAAAGACAAACTTTAACTTACTTCCAGTTTTGTTGCTTTAAGTTTAAAGCAGCTTTTAATATATCTTTTTGACTAATTAATCCTACAAGCTTCCCTTCTTCAACAATAGGAAAACGTCTCCTTTTAGCGCTTAAGAATTGGTTGGCTGCATCAAAAATATTCATATTACCATCTATAGTTTCTACATCTCTTACCATGTGTTTTTCAACTGTAGCATCATCCATTGGTAAATTGTGGTATCTACTATCACTAATCTGTTTTATACAGTCACCTTCAGAAATTATACCAACAAGTTCATTTTGGTCATTTACTACTGGACCACCAGAAATTTTGTGTTTTACGAGTGTCTGTATCACCTCCATCACGTTTTGGCTTGGTGTGAAGGTGACGAGTTTTCTACTCATATAATCAGACACCGTAATTTGCTCTTTGCTACCTTTTGTAGGTTTAGCTCTACGACCCATGTAATTTGAAATTCCCATAATATAAGTGGTTTAGTTAACACTTAAAGTTAGGTAATAATTTAATACAGGTCTTTATATTCTTTAATAAAATTAAAATACAGGCAGTTGAGAGTTAGTGATTTACCAGTAAAAATGTTTGGCTTCAGCTTGTTTCTTAATAGCCGCTAACATCGCGCTCTGTAGGTTGTTAGCCTTATTTAATGTTGTAGTTTCTTTGGCTATGTAATTTTTTCGTTTGGTGTTTAATTGCTGTATTTTTTCTTGTAATTGCTTACGCTCTTTAGTTTTTAATACAATGTAGGCTTCAATCTCTGCTGTAGATTTTCCTGCCAACGCTTTAGGTAGTTGGGCAGTATTTAATTTTGAAAGGGTTACTTCATTTTCATTTACAGCATCTACAAGATCCCAACTTTTGTTTGTGTAAAGATGAGAGCTTTTACTAACTGCTCTTTTAATTGCGCTACTCTCATTATAACTCATAGCATTATCATCTTGCGACATTTGTACTTCAGCTTTTTCTAGGCCTTTTGCGCCATACGGTATATAGGTGTTATTCAATTTTGTGTTTAATTTTAAAATAGCATCATCGTATGGAGAGGCAACGTGTACTATGGCCTTATTATGATCTATTGCCATATAATCGCCTCCAGTAAGTAGTGCACCATCTCGCCAATAAGAAGAAACGCCATGATTGTAGCTTCCGCAGAACATAGTATTTACAATAATGCCATGTTCTTTAGCATTTTGTGAGGCATCAACATAGTTTATTTGTCCTTGCGTATACGGTTCATTTCCTGCTATAAAAATAAGCTTTAAGGTTTCGTCTTCGTTTTCCCATTCTAAATTGGTTACTGCAGTTTGTACAACTGTACCACAATATTCACTGCCGCCATTAGTAGTTAAAGAAAATAATGCTTTTGAGACATCATCTAAATCTTGTGTGAACTCTAAAATTTTGCGAGTATAGCCGTCATATTGAGAAAGGTTACTATTTCCATACTCATACAAAGCAATACTTAAGGTTGGTGCTTTTCCATAACATTTAGCTAAGGATAACTCATTTACAATATCCCAAAGTTGAGCTCTTGCTTGGTCTATTAATCCATCCATACTATTACTGGTATCTAACAATAATGCAACCTGTATTTTTGGAGTCTCATTAGTCGCAGGTGTGTGTAATTGGTGAGTAACTTCTGGAGCATCTGCTAAGAGAGCTTCAGATTTTGAATTTGCATTTACGCAGCCAATAAGACTTAAACAACTTACAATAATTGGTAGGGCATTAATTTTCATCATCTTTTTTTTAATTGAACATCATAAAAGTACTTGTACAGCAGTGCAATAAAAATTGGTAATGAGTAACTGGTACATACTATTGAGTGAATAGCACATATGAATGATTCAGCTATTCAAAATGAGAACAAAAACGTATTAAATTGAGTATTTACAGCACATCTGCATTTTTTTGAACCGTTTTATTGTAGTAGGTTTAACCTTTCAAAAGTACTTATGAAACACATTTTTATCATCTTATTTTTCATATGTTCAGTGCCTTGTTGTGTTGCTCAAATTGGAGAACAAACTATTGTGAGAGGTACAGTTTTAGAAGAAGGTACATACAATCCTTTTTCCAACGCTAATGTTGAGGTTGTTGGAGGCGCTTATACGACCACAAATGCGGCTGGCGAATTTAGGTTACAGGCAAGAATAGGAGAAGAGCTTGTAATTAGACACGAAGATTTTGAAACGGTGTATCATACCATTGGTAGAAACGACAATATTAAACTCACAGTTGCACCAAACAAAACAAAACCTAAAGCTGTAAAGCGAAATAAACAGGTTACTCAAGAACGTTTTCAGCAGTATTTAGACTCTGCCAAAAATGTACTAAAAAAAGATGCAAAAATAAGTATCGAGTATGTTGCTAAGGCCTTGGCAACAGATCAAGAACAAGCGTTATCTAAACTTCAAAAAGCAAAGGCTTATGAGTTGCTGGGCGATATTTACACGTATTGGAAACAGCATGATTTAGCAGTCAGCAATTACAAGTTTGCTATACGAGATAATGTTTCTACACAACGGCAGCTAAAATTGGCAAAAGCTTATACACTCAATAAGAACTACCAAGAAAGTATATCTCTTTATAATGAGCTAAAAAATAAATCGCTTTCTAATTATAATGAAGTTTTACGATTAGAAGGTTTGGGAGATACCTATAAAAATACTGGTGATTTAAATAAAGCTATTACCCAATATCAACAAGCGCTTACCTTGGCAGAAAAGCATTTGTTTACGCCAAAAGTTACAGACTTAAATTCCAAAATCGCGGAGGCTTATGATGCTAAAGGAGCTACTAAGCCTGCAGAAGATTATTATGAAAATTCTTTAAACCTTGCTAATAAGGAAACACGTAAACGTGCTGCAGAAGAAAAAACTAAGGTAGCAGATTTTTACAGTAAGAAAAGATCTTATAGAGAAGAAATTCAATTACGCCAAGAGGCCTTAAAAGATATTGAGGTATTGTCTGAAGATGCTGTGGAGAAAGAACAGGAAATTGATAACGAGAGTGCATTAACACCACAAAAACAAAACTATAAAATTGCAAACGCCTACGCTGCGCAGGAAAATATTGAAGATGCCATACCGTATTTACAAAAGAGTATAAAAGAAGCCAAGACAAACAATGATTTGGTGGTGCAAAAGGACGCAACAAGAAAATTAGGAGAGCTTTATAGAGCAAAGGGAGATATAACTAAAGCCGAAGAAACGTTTAAGGATTATGAAGTTGTTGTAGATCAACTTTACGTTCAGAAAGAACAGGAAATTTCTCAGGCAGCTCGGTTTAGTAGAGATCTCACACTAAAACAAACTCGAATAGAAAGCTTAGAAAAAGACAGAGCGCTAAATGAGTCGCGTTACCAATTAGCGGTGGAAAATCAAAGCTTAGTAAACCAAAGCAACAGAAGGCAAAAATGGATTATTGGTGTTTTAATTGCATTGGCGTTTGCACTATTGGTTGCAGCATATTTAATGTACAGGAACAACAAACAGCAAAAATTTGCAAATAACTTATTGGCTTTAAAGTCGCTGCGCTCACAAATGAATCCGCACTTTATATTTAACGCACTCAACTCTGTAAACAGCTTTATAGCAACTAATGATGAGCGTGCCGCTAACAGATATCTATCCGAGTTTTCTGGGCTTATGAGAGCTGTTTTAGAAAACAGTGAGGAAGATTTTATACCATTATCAAAAGAGATAGAGCTGCTTCAAAAGTATACCAAGTTAGAGCACTTTAGGTTTCAGGATAAGTTTGATTATGATATTTTGGTCGATGATGCAATACCTACAGATCAATTTAAAATTCCTCCTATGTTATTACAGCCTTATGTAGAAAATGCAGTGTGGCACGGCTTGAGGTATAAGGAAGATAAAGGTAATTTGTTGGTACATTTTCAATTAAAAGATGAGCATACAGTAGTTATTATAATTGAAGATGATGGAATTGGCAGAGCCCAATCTAAAGCTATTAAAACAGACAATCAGAAAAAACAAAAGTCTCAAGGCATGAGTAATATACAACGTCGCATTTCAATATTAAACGATATGTATAGTGACACTATTGCAATTGCCATTTCAGATAAAGACCAAACTAACCACACAGGAACTCGTGTTGCTGTAACCTTAAAGAAACACTAATGATCTTAGATGCCATTTTAGTTGAAGATGAGGCAAGAAGCCGTGATATTCTTAGAAATTACATTACTAAATACTGTCCAAATATTAATTTGGTAGGCGAAGCAAGTGGTGTAGATGAAGGTCTTGAGCTTATAAGAAATCATCAATTAGATCTTGTGTTTCTAGACGTTGAAATGCCGTATGGTAATGCGTTCGACCTTCTTGAAAAAGTAGGCGACCGCACATTTGAAACGGTTTTTGTTACCGCTTATGATCATTATGCAAAAGACGCCTTAAATGCTCACGCTTCGTACTATCTTTTAAAACCAATAAATATAGATGAGCTTATAAAAGCTGTAGATTATGTGGTGGCTATAAAAACCAAAGAATCACAGTTAAAGGATAAAGTGCTTTCTGCAAATATAAAAGCTGTAGATGGTAAAATAACCATTCCTACACAAGAGGGTTTTGAGGTCTTACAGGTTAATAACATTTTATACTGCGAAGCAGATAACAACTACACTACCATTTATTTAGAAGACACTAAAAAAGTGGTGAGCAAAACTCTTAAGTATTTTGAGGATGCGCTAACAGATTCTGGTTTTGCCAGAATACACAAATCCTATCTTGTTAATGTAAACGCCATTACCAAATATATAAAGGGAAAAGGTGGCCAAGTAGAGTTAAAAAACGGTAAAGTACTTTCTGTTTCTGCATCTAAGAAAGCAGATCTTTTAAATTATTTTTCCTGATCTTCTAATATAGTTAGTGCAAACTTAAGTTTCCAATACGGTATGGTTTCTTCAAAATGAAGGTAGTAGGGTTTTAAACCTTCAGGATGGTTTAAGGTTTTACTTGCAGTCTTAACTTTAGAAAGTTCTTCATCTGTTACAAATTCATTTAAGTTTAATGAAAGTTTATCTTCTAAATGAAGCTTTAGTAAGTGGCTGTAAATAGTGTTTAAAGACAAATCACGCTCTTTGCTAATATCTTCAACAGGCATTCCTTGCGTATATAATTGAAGCGTTTGTTGGTACGTGTCTACCTTAGGTTTTTGTTGTGCTTTATATGTTTTAATTACATCAATAAACGGTTCTGCATAGCTCTCTAACTTAGCTTTACCAACACCACTAATATCTGCAAAAGCTTCAATTGTGGTAGGTTGTTTCTTAATCATATCTTTTAAGCTGGCATCACTAAAAATAATATAGGCAGGCACATTTTTTTCAGCAGCTATAGCAGAACGCTTGTTTCGCAATTGCTCAAATAGGCTGTCATTCTTAGTTACTTTAGTAGTCTTAGCATCTTTTAAAGCTTTCACATCTTCGGTATGTGCTAGTTGAATGCTCTGCCCTTCAAATAAAATTGCCTTTGCTAAAGGTGTAAGCACTAATCTTCCATTTTCGTGAAAGTAAACCTCCAACACACCAAGATTTATTAATTGAATAATGTATTGTTGTAAATCGTTCCACGAGACATTGCTTATAGCACCATAGGTCTTTATATGCTGGTATCCTTTATCAAATACTTGTGCATTTTTGGCACCGCGTAACACATCAACAATCATAGTGACACCTTCTTGTTCTTTAACGCGTGCCACTGCAGAGCAAACCTTTTGCGCTATAACTGTTCCGTCTACATATTTAGGCGGATTTTGACAAACATCACAATACCCACAATCTTTAGTAAGATGTTCTCCAAAATAATTAAGCAAGGCTTTTCTGCGGCAACTTAATGCTTCAGCGTAATGTTGCATACGCTCTAATTTTGCCAACTGAAACTCTTCTGTAGCTGTGCCTTCGGTAAATCTTCGTAATTGTATCACATCTGCATAACTGTAAAACAGTAAGGTGTGTGCTTTTAAGCCATCTCGTCCTGCACGACCAATTTCTTGATAATAGCCTTCAATATTCTTAGGCATATTATAATGTATAACCCAACGCACATTACTTTTATCTATTCCCATACCAAAGGCAATGGTTGCCACAATAATGGGTGTGGTGTCATTTACAAAATCCTCTTGTATGCTAGCACGATCTTCTGGAGATAAACCTGCGTGATATGCTTTAGCCTTATAGCCAGCTTGTTTTAGTTTTTGGGCAAGCTTTTCTGTACTCTTTCTGCTCAGGCAATAAATAATACCGCTTTGGGCACCTCGAGGACCTAAAAATTTAAGAATTTGTTTAATGCGACTTTGACCTGGTCTTACATCTAAAAATAAATTTTGCCTATCAAAAGAGGCCAAGTGCTTTTTAGCGTGAGAGATATTAAGCTGTTTGCTAATATCGTCTTGTGTTGCCTTATCGGCAGTTGCTGTAAGAGCAATTATGGGAATTTGTGGAAATTCCTGTTTTAAACTCCCAAGTTTAGTGTAGGCTGGTCTAAAATCATGTCCCCAAGCAGAAATACAATGCGCCTCATCTACCGCAATTAGGTTAAGAGTAATTGTACTAATGGTGTGGCGTAAGTTTGGTAAGCTTTCTGGTGCCACATAAAATAAAGACAACTCATCTTGTGTAAGTTGTTGCAACACGTGTTGCTGCTCTTCTTCTGGTTGGCTACTGTTGTAATAAGCAGCAGATATACCATTGGCTCGCAATGCATCTACCTGATCTTTCATAAGAGCAATTAATGGCGAAATAACCAAAGCAGTTCCTTCTTTGGCTAATGCAGGCAATTGGTAGCACAACGATTTTCCACCACCAGTAGGCATAATAGCTAAGGTGTCTTTCCCCGAAAGCACATCGTTTATAATGGCTTCTTGGTTGGGCTTAAAGCTGTCATAACCAAAATGAGTTTTTAATAGTTGGGTGATAGATGAAGTAGTAGATGTCATTTAAAAGTGAGCTTTCTATAGTATACGTTGCGCCGTTAAGGTAAGAATTAGGGATGAGTGAAAAACGAAAAGCGAAGAAAAATATATGTAATATATATGTTGTTTTCTTCGCTATTGTTTTCTGACTTTAAAATTATTTAGACATCATTAGCAGCTCACTGCAAACCACTTCTGTGGTGTAGCGTTTGTTGCCATCTTTATCGTCCCAAGAACGGTTGGTAAGCTTTCCCGTTATGGCTACTTCTTTACCTTTACACACATAATTTTCTACAATCTCTGCGGTTTTGCCCCAAGCTACAATATTGTGCCAATAGGTTTGTTCTACCTTTTCTCCATTTTTGTCTTTATAAGATTCGTTTGTGGCGATTGAAAATTTAGCCAATTTCTTACCTGACTCTAAGTTGATAATTTCTGGGTCTTGTCCCAAATTCCCGATCAATTGTACGTTGTTTCTTAGCGTTTGCATAATAATTAGTTTTTAAATTAAACAATTGAGATAATGACAGATTAGTTGTATTGACTGCCGATGCAAAGATGTAGCAGCGTTCTTGTATTAATCGGTAAGTAAATATTTGTAAACGATTGTAAGTGTTTGTTGTCGCTTGTAAATGTTTAAATAATTACAAATCAATTTATTATGTTAATTTAAAAATTATAAGTTTTTTAATGTGTTTTATTGATTAAGTTTGGAGTTACGCTTATAAACTAGTTGTAGGTAATTTTGGCAAACGTTAAACTATGATAATAAAAATAGGTTTTTTGCTACTTTCAATAATTTTCATTGGATGTGATAGTAACGAGAAAAAGAGTATGTATAATAGCGGATTAAAACAAGAATCACAACAATTACTAATCGAACCCGACACTATTTATGATGTTGAACTTGCAATAAAATTGTGGGAAAAACAAGATACTGTAAGCGCAATTATAATTGATACAGCTTGTATAAAACAAAAGGAAAGAGCAAAAACTGATATAGATAATGGCAAACTGATTTATTATCGCTCGAAAATTTGGTATGAATGGAAAGAAATGGCGGAATTGTTATCGGACTATGATATTGAATACAAAGATTTTGACCACTTTTGTTTCGGACCACCACCTGGATTTGAATATGATTGTTATGAAAAAGAAATGTGGAATGCCATAAACAATAAACTTGGAGCGAACACAATCGATTCATTATGGCAAATAGCGGAAAAAAAGTTCGTTTTAAAATATCCAGACAGTGTTTATATAAAGGACGGAATTGACATAAGGAGTAAATATCTGACTGAGTAAAAAACTACCTACAACAATGTATATAAAAAATAGCGCGATCAGCTGAAAACACAGACGTTCGGGCACTTTTTCGAGGTCGCCAAATTTTTAAATTTGGCTATTTGAGAAAAGAAATATAAATAGAAAAATTTAAAAATTCGGCTCGAGTACAACCGAACGGTTAGCGCCCTTTTTCAGCGCTACTTTTCATATACTGAGACGTTGTAATGCAAGTTGAGCAACGAAACGGAATTTGACGATAAAAAAAATTAATTAAAATGGCATTTGGAGCAGGACACGTTCAGGATATGAATAATCGGATGAAACAAAACCGAGCACAACGTCCATCAAATCGGCCAAAGTTTAAAGAAAATAATCGTGATGGAATTTACTCAACTAACAAGAAAACGGAACGACCGAATTTTAAAACTGTACCTGAAAAAGAACTGACTGAAATAAAAAAAAAGATTCGCAAACGTGCTGAAAAGAAACAAAGAAAAGAGCGATTAATTTTCGGAATTTTTATTGTTTGCGCATTGATTTCAATAATTGGAATTTTAATATGGTTGAATTAAAAAACCTGCGTACAACAATGTATAACCGCAATTACGGCGGATTCGACTACGTCCGAATCCACTCGGAATTGCTAACGTCTGTGCTAAACCGAAAATTAACGCATATTAACCCGTAACTGACGGTTATACGAGACCGTTACCTACAATATAAAGTAACAGACGTTGTGAAAAACTAAATAAACAACGAAATGAACAATAATCAAAAAAAATTAATTTCTAAGTATTCAGAAACAGAGGAGTTGTTTGATAGAATAAGTCAACCTAATAATATAAAAAGTTTAGGTGTAGCATATGACGGACTTAAAACAATCCCTAACTATCAAGAATTAATTAAAAACGGAAACTTATTGGATGCAGTAATTATGCACACATTTATGACAGTTCCAAAAGAAGAACTACAAGAAAGCCCTCTTGAACATCATTCACACTAACGGATTTTAAAGTATATTCTTCAAATTCACCAATACGCTGTAGAATATGAAATTCTAGCATTTTAGAGCCTTCTTTTGAATTAACATTAAAGGGTTTTTCGATAACAAAGTTTTCTATTTTTATTGGCCGATTATCCATAATACGTGGTTTAAGGATATAAGTTACATATTAAAAACAATATGGACAAAATAAAATACAGTAGGTAACAAAGTATATAAAAAATAAAGGCGAAGTTGAAAGCCTAAAATTTCAGCAAATTAATTAACAATCACAACGTCCGAAAAGTATTGAATTTTAACCTTTACTTTTCATATACACAAACGTTAGCCACAAGTTGAAAAAACAGATGAACTACGAAATACCCAATACATATAATTGGTTTGCGAAACTGAATTTAACACAATTCATTCCTTGGAATTTTGAAACGGAAATTAATCCGAATTCTTCAATCAACGAACGATTTAAAATTGAGTGTGAACAAAATCGTGAAGTTCTGACTTTTGGACGAAGACAAGATATGGACACGTTTGTCGGATTTGAAATTGTGGACGGCAAATTAACGGAGAATGTTATAGTCTTTCATCCATCTTTCGGGACAAATACGAAAGGTTGGGATATAATCGAATCCGAACATTCTGATTTCTTTGAATTTATGCAGAAACGTGTATTACCTGAAATGAAAGAATGGATTCCAGAAGATGACGTAAATGACTATTTATAATCTTTGACTATGTTAAAATCAAAATTTATTGCGAATATTTTAGAGCTTCTTTTAGACGGAGACAAAGAAGGAATAAATGCAAAATCGCAATTGGAATACCTGTCTGAATCTGATTATGAATATACAGGTTCAGGAGTTTTTATTGGGTTTGAGCATAAAAGCGGAATTGAAAAATATAAATCGGAGAAAAGCGACTTGATTTTAGATGGTGTTGGAATTAAATCAACTGAATTAAAAATTGGAGCTGATTGTACTTTATTTTTTACAAATGGCTTAATTGACAATCTTGAGATTTGGTCATTTAGTGGAAATTATCCTAAAAAAGAATTGAACGATTACGAGTTGACTCAAGAATGGGAAAATTCACCAGAAAGAAAAATAATAGTGAATAAAACCAGTGGCTAACACCGTGTATAATTCATTGCTAGTTATAGCCTACTTACGAAAGTCCTCGCGGACTTTCTATCTGTGATTTATTTGCTAACTTTAGTGCTTAAACACGCAACGAAATCATACACAAACACGTTGTGCGTCATTAAAAAACAACCGAATTAATGAATAGAACCTTAATAAGCTTAGCAATTATCAAATCCCATTGGGAAAGAAACAAATCAGATTACATTGATAATTTTATACCATTTACAGCTGCCATTTTAAATGATAAGAACTATGAAAAAATAGATTTAGCTTTATTTCAAGCAGACTTTAAAAAAAGATATGGCTTAGACATTCCCAAAAATGCACTTATCACAATTTTCAATAGAGCAAGAAAAAAAGGAATTGTAAAAAGGGTTCAGGGTGATTTTGTATATGACAAAGAAAATTCCACAAGCAATATTAAGCACATTGAGTCAGCAGACGTTGAAAGAAAGTTTAATAAAGTAGTAACATCAATAATAAAATTCGGTAAAAAAGAGCATAACCTTAAAGTCGAAGAGGATGAAATCGAAAAAGCTCTATTATCTTTCTTAAAACAACACGATTTAGATATTTTATTTGCTGCAAAAGACCATTCAGTATTACCAGATGTAAAATCTACTAAAAAGCTTAAGTACCTTATTAGTTCATTTGCCCTATTTGCTGCAAAAGAAGAACCGACCTTATTTCAGTTTCTTACTGATATTTCAATTGGTCACGCTTTGTCAGGTGCTATTTTATATTCTGAATTCAATTCATTTTCTGGAAAGCTAAAAGACTTGAACATCTACTTAGATACACCTATTATTTTAGGACTTTTAGGATTTTCGGGTGAGTTTAAAAAATCATCTATTGAAGAACTTGTGAAAATATTAAATGAAGAAAAAGCTAATGTTTTTATTCTTGATACTACACGAGGTGAAGTAGACTATATTTTAAACGATGGATTAACTTGGTTACAAAAAGGAATTTATGACCTTGAAAAGGCTTCACGAATTTTAAGATTCTGTCATAGAGAAGGTGTTACTGCAACTGATTTGGAACAAAAAATTCTATCAGTAGACAATATGCTAACCGATTTAAATATAATTTCTACCAGTGTACCTGACCACGTTGATAATGAAAAATTCCAAATTGATGAAGTTGAGTTAAAAAAGACAATCAAAGGGATATACAAAAACATAATAAAAAATTATGACAAAGACGATTACTCTAAGGAAGGCACAATCAATAGAGATGTAAAAGTTTTATCTGGTATTTATAGATTTAGGCAAGGTTACAAACCAAGAGTAATAAAGGACAGCAAGCATTTATTTATAACTTCAAACACAGCATTAGCATTTGCAAGCAAAGTTTTCGAGTCAAAAGAGAACGGTACTCATTTTACAATTCCAACTTGTTTAACTGATGTATTTTTAGGCACAGTAATTTGGTTACAATCACCTCAAAAAATAGAAAATTTAAATACTAAAAGATTTATAGCCGACTGCTATTCGGCAACTCAACCAAGTACTGAATTGATTAAAAAGTATATGCTCGAAGTTGAGAAATTGAAAGCAGAGAAAAAAATTAATAATGACGAATATTATATTCTTCGAACTCATAGGGCTTCCCTAAATTTATTAGAGAAAAACACAATGGGTGACCCAGAGGCTTTTGATGGTTCTTCCACCGCAGAAATTTTGGATACAATTATGTACTCAATAAAAGGTGAAGAACAAGAGAAACTAAATAATGAAGAAAAAGCTCATTCGCAAACCAAAGAAAAGCTAAATGTTGTTTCAGCAGAAAAACAAAAATTAACAAGATCATTAGATAAAAAAGCGGATAAAATTTCTAAAGGAATTTCCCAATTTATTTTTGTCATTATGATTTTAGTAATTGGTTATTGCTTAGTAGTAAACTTATACACGGATTACCTAAATCCAAGTCAAACGGTGAAGAATATTCTATGGGTGATTATTGGAGTTATGACATTATTAAATTTAACCAATGGATTTAATATATTAGGCTTTAGAGATAAAATACAAAGGAAAATTAAGGCTAAGATTTTAAAATGGATGTTAGAATAACGAACGCACAACAACGTATATAAAAAATAGCGGTTTAATCGCTTAATCGAAACAAAATGAATAAATTAGAGGTTATTGTTAAACTGAAAAATTAGTGCATAAAATCCGCTACTTTTCATATACAAGACCGTTGGCACTCATTAAAATGAACAGAAGACGACAAAATAAATCTCAATTTATAGACTCAAGTTTGATAATAGGAATTGCTTCTGTTCTTCTAGTTATTTTATTGACTTCTTACTTTTTTGACTTAAAAAATACCGATTATGAACCAATTGAATTTGGAGTTATTTTGACCAATCCTGACTACTACTCAGAAAGTGACATTCAAGGGTGGCACACAGTGAATATTGAAAAATTTACAATTCAGACACCAGTTGAATTTAAGTTATTTAGACTGCGAGGCTATGACAGTTTTGTTGGTGGTTTAACTGACCTAAATGACACTCTTTTCTTTGACTTCGGACTTTACTCCAACACATTAAAAGAGTTGACTTCTCCAGACTTTGAAGTTTTCAATGAAACTATCAACTCTAAAAAATTCAGAATCACTATTGGACAGAATGATTTAAAATATATTGCTGCCTACACGGACGATTTACAAAATGACAACAGACTAATGATTGACTGTTCAAATTGCAGAAAACTTGATCAAAAAAAAAGAATTATTGAAACAATAGAATTTAAAGAAAAATGAAACGAGTGCCAACATCGGTTATGGCTAATGCGGGCTGATTGAGCAAAAAATGAGGATATTGCAAAAAAATAAGCGTAAGTGCGGGCTGTCAAGGAAGAAGCTTTGAAATCCGCACTAGCCATAGCCGAGGACCGTTGTACGTAATTTGAGAAAACCGAACTGAATTGGGAAATAAAACATTTATAGAATGAGCGGAGGAGCTGGACACGTTGCGGATATGAACAATAGAATGAAACAAAATCGTTCTATGAAAACATCAAACAAACCAAAATTTAAATCAAATAATAGAGATTTGAATTTTCCAAAAGGCGAACCTCAAAAATTGACTTTTAAAAAAGTTTCCGAAGAAGAACTTACTCGAATTAAAAATGAAATTAGACAGAAAGCGGAATCTGAACGAAAAAAGGAAAGAATAATTATTGCTCTAACTGCATTAATATTAATCATTATTTTGACCTTATTTTTGACATAATATATTGAAAAACAAGACTCTGAATAATAAAAACTACGTACAACACTGTGTATAATTAATTGCTTGGTACAGGTCTACTCGGAATTTCCTTCGGAAATTCCTCTGGCTCGTCCACTTTTGCTAAATTAGTTGCTGAAACACGCAACTAACCATACACAAAACCGTTGTAAGTAATGCCGAAAAACCCAGAAACCAAGTGAATAAAACAATATTTGAAATTACCAAAATGGATTGTCCTTCAGAGGAAAATCTTATCCGAATGAAATTGGACGGAATTTCAAGCATTGCGAATTTGGACTTTGATATTCCGAATCGAAAATTGACCGTTTTTCACAGCGGAGAAATTGACCAAATCGAAAAGTCAGTTATCGAACTGAATTTAGGCGGAAAGAAAATCTCAACGGAACAAACCGACCAAACGGAATTCGAAGAAATCGCAAACCAAAAAAAACTACTTTGGTCTGTTCTTGCCATAAACTTTGCTTTTTTCATTATCGAAATGACAACAGGAATTATCTCAAAATCGATGGGACTTGTTGCTGATAGTTTGGATA
>OJDL01000286.1_pt1 | contig 20617 bp, 22 predicted proteins | sample 1592681 | NCBI WGS metagenome assembly OJDL01 (sample SAMN05416885, study PRJEB24817) | seawater metagenome | isolation source: Sea water | place: Canada:Atlantic | collected 2013-11 | reverse complement strand
ACTGCATATCGTCGGCAGCGTCAGATGTGTATAAGAGACAGGCTCAAATGTATACTGCCTCAAAAACACCCCCACCCATCTCTGTACGCACTAAATACCCCCACCTATTTTTGCAGAGATAAACTTTTCTGTACCTAATATTTAAAATTTCATTTTGAGGCAACTTCAAATCCAAGGTGATAGTTGAGATTTATAGCTTCTAGAATTTTAAGTCAGGTAATCTTTAACTCAAAAATTAAGAACAATGGTTAGAATTATTGGATTCAAAAAAAGAGAACAAGAGGATGGTAATCCTTTCTACATCCTAGAATTACAAGGTGGTCTAGAGATGGTAATGTCTTCAGAAACTGGACAGTTTTATGCTACAGCTAAAAAAGCTTTTGTGACAAGCACATTTGATGAGCAAACCTGCAAGGCTTTAGTAGGAACTGAAATGCCTGGCACTATAGTAAAGAAAGAAGTAGAGCCTTATACCTACGTATTAAAGGAGACTGGAGAAGAACTAATATTACATCATAGATGGATATTTGTGCCTGAAAGTGAAACTTCAAGAGAGGATAAGGCAATTAATAATCTAGTTGCTAATGCAGATGCTTTCTCAAAGAACAGTATTCCTGAATTAGAAGAACAACTTGTATAATTTTATTTCCCAGTCAGCTTTTGGTAGAGATATATTAATAGTATACCATTTGATGACTGGGATTTTAAATTTAATATTATGGAGATAGCTGAAATAAAAGTCTTTTACTCTAGTAATAAATTAGAAAAGATTAAGATAAGTTGTAGTGAGGATTCTTATGAGGTTTTCAAATCCCATTGGAATAATGATATTATTGAATTCCAAGAGGAGGTCAAAATTTTGTTGTTGAACAGAGCTAATATGGTATTAGGGATATTTAATCTATCTAAAGGTGGCAGTACAAGTACTGTAGTAGATGTAAAGATTATTTTGAGCATAGCTTTAAAAGCCAATGCTTCCAGTATTATTATTGCACATAATCATCCTTCAGGAAATTTAGTGCCTAGTGGGAGTGATAAGGATATTACCAGCAAGCTTAAAAATGCCTGTAAGGTGGTTGACTTAGACCTGTTAGACCATTTGATTATTTCCAAAGCAGGTTATTTTAGCTTTGCTGACCAAGGAATTTTGCCATAACTGCAAACTTTGCAATTTGTGCAGTTTAAATTTTACAAGTGTATGGAAATCTGTAAATGAGCTAATAATTAAAGGAAATGACTTATTGCTGTTTATTACAGATATAATACTATAGCCAAAAAGGGGTTTCACCTATGAACTTAAGACAACTTTAGTCCTTAGTAATGTTATATTTTTCTGCTATAGCTAGAACTCTCAAACTTTAGGGAGGAAACTACCAAATAGCCAAAACTAGTTTTTGGTATACTGACAGTCTATTAATTCAGGAAGAGATACTTCAAGAGCCTCAGCTATTCTATATAGAGTAAATAAGGTTGGGTTGTTTCTTCCTGATTCTATTCTAGATACATTGGTAACATCAAATTCACCTATCATTTTTGTAGTAAGGTCAAACTGAGATATGCCCTTATCTTCTCTGATGTATTGGATGTTTTTTCCAACATTCTTGAGAAGATTAGCTCTTATATGTTCAATTTCAGACTTTTTCAACATTGTCATATTTGACAAGTCAAAACAACTGATTATATTGCAGATAATTATTGCCATATATGGCAAGAGTAAATTTTAGCTTTATGACTGGCATTGTTGCTGTAATATTCATTGGTGGATGGGTGGCTTTTTATTTTTGGACTAAGCATCAATCAGAAAAGGAGCATTTAGAAGGAAAGATTAAAAAATTAGAAAAAGAAAATCATTGGGCAAAAATTAATGAACAAACAAGGAAATCAAAGGACTTAAAAATTGAAGAAAAAAAAGATGAAGATGAATATCCAGATTTTGGGTATACATCAATTGAGGATTATAATACTGCAATTGATGAAATTATAAAGGATGCAAAGCATAGCCCATTAGAAAGACTTTACTACGAGGCTGAGCTTCCTGACCAATTGAGCAATGAAGTACCCTTGAAAGTGAAAACTAAGGAGCATTTAGACTATTTGATTAGAAAAGGTGTTGACAACAGAGATGTTGAGGCTTCAAGAGAAATAATTCAATCTATAGAGAATAGAGCAAACAAAAATCTGGATTTTGAAGGCTTTGTTAAAGCTACTATTGATTTTAAGGGTGAATTCATAACAAAAGAAATCTATGAAGGATTAATTAAAATTTATGAAGTTTCAGGTAGAACTCTAGAAATGTCCTCTTTAACTGTATATAATAAAGTCTTTGAAGATTTACCTTTCTAATGTTTGTATTCAGTCTACCATTTAATTTAGGAGATTCATTTGAAAAGAACAATATAGACTTAGAATTATTGAGAAAATTTGAATTTTTAAAGCTTTATAGAAGCAGAAGATATTCAGAAATATACTTATTTGGTAAAACCTTTGAATCAGTTTGTTATCTATGGTTTATGGATAATGAATTAATAAACATTGAGTATAGATTCCATATAGAAAATAAGCAGTTCTTTATTAAGTCAATAAATGAAGAGTTGCCTGCCAATAATAAACTAGATAAAGACCCTTTTTTTATAGAACATAAACACTATGTTTTTCAAGATAATATGGCGCTAAGTCTAATTGATTTAGATAAGAATTTCTTTTTATTAAGAGTATCATATTTACCTAGTTTACCCAGAATTAAAAATTAACCTAATCAATAATAATTTATGAAATCAATTTTAAAATTTAGCTTAATAGCTTTTTCAATAGTCTTAGCTGGTTGTAGCTCAGATGATACTAATGAAGAAGAACGAATTACTCCAACACATTTGATTAGTTTCTCTGGTAGTTCATCAACAGATAGTTGTGATGTAGATGGAACTTATTCAGTAGGTGTTGAATTTATTTCAGATGGTAGTTCAGTTAATACTAACTCTTGGAGTGGTACTACTAATTCTGTGCAGATATCAGACCAAATGGAAATATCTGGAAATATCATAGGTATAAAGTTGATTCTATTAAACTTTGATGAAAATAATAGTGATAGTGGAAGAGGAAGTGGACTTGAATCCATAATGGTTAGTATTGAAGACCTTTCAAATAACTCATCAGTGTTAAATGAGAACCTTAACAACTTATTTATTTGTACAGATTCAGTTTATGAAGTTATAGTACAATACAATACAACAGATAATACTAATACCATAGATTATCTACAGCACGGATTTTAATTATTAATATCCCTTAATTTATGGAAATAGATAAATTACCATTTAAAATTGGGGTGCATTATGAAAATTGGGAGTTTGATTTAGAGATTGCAGAGGACAACATAGAACTAGAAAAATACAAATATGTTGGATCAGGAATAACTCATCTTTACGGATTGAAAGTAAGCAGGATTTATCTATGTTTTAGCTTAGATATTTTAAGTAAAATTGAGATATTTTTCTGCTATATAAAGAATAGGCAAACCTATGGGGAGCTGAAAGAAGAGTTAATTAAAAATAATATAGAAATTAATCTGGTATGGGAGAGAACTAACTCTGTAGGCATTCAAGCTTTATATAAAGATTATTTGAGGCAGATAGAGTATAGGGTTTTAGCAGAGAAATCTAAGTTGAGTCTAACCATTTATTCACCTTAGTATATAAGGATTAGGCATATTTTTAGGCATACCCTGTAGTTTAAATCTAACTAAAGTGTTAATTACTAATTATTTAAACTGACAGGTTCGAATCCTGCCACCCCGACTAAAAGCCATTACAAATGGCATTAAAAACCTTGTAAATCTATTGATTTACAAGGTTTTGTAGTTTTAGGCACATCATAGGAATTGATATAATATGATATGTATCGGTTAGCAAAGTACCGTGCGAACTTTACACAACAAAAAGTGCGAACCGAATAAGACCTAATTAATTGAATTATAAATAGTTGATTTGACATTCGTCTAAAAATTAAGTTTAATTTAAATGACGACAACTATGAGATCACGGTCAACCTTCAGCCTACTTTTTTGGGTTGAAACTTCAAGAATCAAGAACGGAAGAGCGCTAATTATCGCTCGAATTACAATTAATGGTAAGCGCTCAAACATCAGCTTAAAGCGAAAAGTCGAGGTCGCTCGATGGAATATGTCCAGGTCGAGAGTAGATGGCACGAGTCGAGAAGCAGTAAAAATCAATAGATTTTTAGACAGAGTATAAGTTGATATTTTCGATGCTTACGATGAGTTGAAAAAGGAGGGCTTACACCACAAAATAAAATATACACTTCTCGAGCTCGTGGAATACAACAACGAGCAAATGGCAGAAAAGCTCTGAAAAGGAATACTCAAAAACTATAGAGCAGGCCTAAAATACTTCTATTAATTTCTCCACGAGAGCTTAAAATCTGATGACTTATTTTTATTCAAAAGGGCCGTCGCACGTTTTGTATGTCAATAATTTAAAACCTTATCAGTTTAAGAACGGTTGTCAGAAACGCCACCGATAAAGGGATGGCACTACTTACATCCACGTAAGTAAGAGCTATAACTCCATTCATCGCTTCGCACCTAAGCACTTACAGTCAATATCTAAACAACCTGCATTTTAATATAAAGCGCAGAAAGTCAGCCAGTCCATTTGTGCAAACATATCCGTTGGCGCGCTCTTGCCTGGCGCTTCAGCTTCCATATCCTTGCTGAATTCGTAATCATACTGCACCTTGGACTACCTGCTGGTAAATAAGCTAAAAAACATATATTAGTATATAATTAAACGTGAATGAAAACACCTTTCAATATTTTTCAGGTTATTGCAGACAATAGCCGTTTAGCAAATAATAAGATTCAGTTGGCATTCATTGAAGCTGTACTTAAAGATTACTTAGGAGAAGAAAAATATTATCTGTGGGTTGAAGATCTTTTGGAGAAGGACAGAGAAAACTTCGGAGAGATATACTTTGCTAAGTTTGACAACATTCCCATCATTAAAGACATAAATGCTAGGATTGACCAGTATGACAACATCAAGACGTTATCAGATGTCATAAATTTAGCAGATAAGGTTTCAGGACATCCCAATGAAAAGGCTTTGGTTAATTACTGTGCTAATTATGAAGAAGAGCTCAAAAAAATTGAAGCGATAAATCAAGAGCTGTTTCTGAAATTCAACAACAATAGAATTGAAGCGTCCTTAAAGCAATTTGAAGAAAACCTAAAAGACGTAAAACCATTCACGCTAAAGCAAACACGAGAGGAGTTAGGATTTACCAAGCAAGAGACGTTTAATCAATGGCTAGAGGCTTATTTTGGCACTAAATACCTAAATAGAAATCGCAACAATGGCTATTTAAACTTTGAAGAGTACCTAGAAATTGTACGCAAGTTCTTTTTAAAATTTGATGAGAGTGAATTTGACTTAGAAAAAAATATTAAAATATACAAGGAGCGTTTAGAGCATAAATTGATAGCACATTCTAAAGACTTGAGACAAATTGCAAATCACCCAAGAAATTTTTCTAATGACGTCAGGATTATTTCAGAAATACACGGTATTGAAACTCCAAAAGGAGCTCGGATATTTCCATATCATATGGCATCCCTTTTGGAGTCTGAAATTCCTAAACTTTATCCTGATACAAATCAGTCCTCAAAAGCAAAGTAGCCTTCATCTAGGTATTCGCTTTCATCAATAAAAACTTGATCGTCTCTTCTGTTTAAACTGGTCTTCTTGTGTTGTAACACTAATGATTTCATAATAATTGAATTTAAATTAATAGTTTAACACAAAACTAAAGTCTCAAATTCAAAATATTTGCAAGTAGTGGACGATTGCAAAAAAAAGGTGAAAATTATAGGTTTGTAGCAAAAAGATTGGAAGTATTCAAAATAGTATCCTTACAAGGCGCGTCAACAAGAATGACTTTCGATATATAGATGTTTTTAGAAGTGTTCGTGGAAATAGCTACATTTTTAATGCTTAAATAATACCTTAAAGGTCTGAATATATAACTTACTTGATTAAAATATAGAAATATTTTATTAAATGACTTCTACGGCATCTGTAATAGTTCCTGTTATACTACCTCCCGAATATATTTTATATTCTAATCCTGTTAGTTAGATTCCGAGAGACATTGAATCTAAAGATTCAAAAATAACTTTTTGTTGAAAATGGATTCAATCTTATTGAGTCTAAAGGACTTGAAATTCCATTAACATTTTTTAACGGACACTTATTTAGATTTATTCTAATTAACCTTTTATTATTAGGTTTTCGAAAGTATATTTGCGTTCTATTTATAATAAGTCTAAATAAGAATAATAATGAAACGTTTACTACTACTAACCAATTTACTCTTAATTAATTTTGCATTTTCTCAAGACTATGCCTCTATTCAAGGCAAGATAGTTGGAGCTAATAATCAACCTATTCCTTTTGCCAACGTATATATAAAGGCGCTTAAACAAGGAACAATGGCTAATGAAAACGGTCTTTTTCAATTAAATACTATTAAAACTGGAGATGTTGAACTTCAATCAAGTGCAGTAGGTTTTAAAACACAAATAACTCCAATTGTATTATCTACTTCAGGATTAAAAAATATTATAATTACGCTTCAACCAGATGCATCTTTAAATCAAGTTGAAGTATTTGGTCGTCGCAATAGTCATCCAGATAAAATTGAGGCTCTCACACGTTTACCGCTTGAACCTTATGAACAAATACAAAGTATTTCTGTGATTTCAGAAAAACTTATAGAGAATCAAGGTGCACTTACAATATCAGAAGCTACTAAAAATGTACCTGGCGTTTATACGTTTGCTACCTATGGTAATAAACGAGAAAGTATGTCTTCTCGTGGTTTTAGAGGTATTCCTATTCTTAAAAATGGAGTTAGAGTGCATTCAGACTTTAGAGGTGTAGGTGTTTTAACAGACATGCAAGGTGTAGATAATATTCAGGTTTTAAAAGGAGCTTCTTCTATTACACAAGGTGTCGCTACAGATTTAGGAAGTCCTGGTGGCGTAATAAATATTGTAACTAAAACACCTAAATATCGTTTTGGTGGTCAAGTGGCACAGCGTACAGGAAGTTATGGGCAAGCCAGAACTACTATAGATGTTTTTGGACCTTTTAATGAAAAGGAAACAGTGGCTTATAGAATAAATGGTGCTGTTGAGCGCGCAGATAGTTTTAGAGATGGCGTTTCTTCTCAACGTTTTTATGTTAATCCTTCGTTTCAATGGAAAGTGGATAAAAAAACTAAAGTAACTGTAGAGTTAGATCATTTTTACGATAGCAGAACTCCAGATGTTGGCACAGTAAATTTAGCCGAAAATGATACCAACGCAATTTACGATTTACCGTATGATCAATTTTTAGGGTTTGAGAATGACCGTTCTGTAACTAAAAATACAACCTATGCTGTAAGATTTGACCGCGAGTTAACAGATAAATTAACGTTAAAAACAGCATTTTACAAATCTGAATTAGAGTTAGAAGACAAAGGTGCTAGTTTAGGAAGCGCAGTTACAGTAAATGAAGAGGTGCAGTATAACCTTAGAACAAGAGGCTATTCTAATGCATATAGGGAAGACGACAACAGTGTTTTTCAAATAGATGTTATTGGAGATAATGTATTTACAGGAAAATTAAAACACGTATTTCAAGTAGGTGTAGATTACAGAACCAACAAAACCTCATTAGGAAACTTTACAGTTTCAGCTGTAGATACAATAAATGTATTTCAGAACAATACAAACACGTTACCAAACATAAATTTTGAAGATAGTAACGCAAGCACCTCACAAGCAACGTCTTTAGGATTTGTTGCACAAGATGTAGTGTCCTGGACATCTTGGTTGGACACGTTTTTAGGAATTAGATATAGTACTACCGAAACTATTTCTGGAGACGAAACAACTAATAGTAATGCATTTACACCTTTAGGTGGTGTTGTAATCTCGCCTGTTAAAAATATAAATGTCTTTGCATCTTATACTAACAGTGCATATCCAAGAACAGGCACAAGAGTAGATGCAAATGGTAATGCTTTAGGAAATGAACGTTTTGATCAATTTGAAGCAGGTATAAAAACCAGTTGGTATGACGATCGTTTACGTTTTAATGCCACGTATTTTAAAATCAATAATAAGAACATCAACCTACCTGTTTATGATGAAAACTTTGTAGCCACAGGATTTTTTGAAAAAGGTGGAAACGACCAAAGGCAAGGTATAGAAGTGGAACTTACGGGACGTATTTTAGAAAACCTTACCGCTGTAGCTGGCTATTCTTATATAGATGCACAGTATAAGGAGCACACCTCTTTTGTATATGGGTCATCACCTTTAAACACACCAAAACATACTGCAAATGTGTATTTAGATTATAAATTTGTAAATGCTTTAAAAGGCCTATCAATCGGTGGTGGAGCTTACTACACAGGAGAACGACCAATTAACGATTGGTCTGCAGGCGCAGTAAGTCACGAAGGTATTGTGCCAAACCAAAAACCTTTTGAAGTTGAAGCTTATACATTGGTAAATTTACAGGCAGCCTATAAATTCAACAAGCATTGGAATGCTCGTTTGTTACTTAACAATGTGTTTAATGAAATAGGTTACAATGCCTACAGAACACGTTTTATAAACCAGACAGATCCTAGAACGGTAGCTGGTGTTTTAAGCTATTCGTTTTAAAATCAAGGTAATATGACTAAGAAAAAAAAGGCATACACATTTAGAAAATTTACTAATGACATTCATTTATGGATGGGAATTGGTAGTGGTATTATTCTATTTTTAGTGTGTTTAAGCGGAACATTTTTAACTTTTGAACAAGAGTTAAAAGCACTAACCGTTAAGGAATTTAAGGTTGAAAATACAGCGAAGCAAAAGAAGTCTTTTGAAACCTTAATTACCAATTTATCACAGGAAGGCAGTATAAACAGAGTAACTGTTCCAGACGATAATAGCAAACCTCTTGAATTTAATATTAAAACATCACCAAAAGAACGTCGTGGCAGTACGTTTTATGTAGATCCCTATTCTGGTAGCTACGAGAAGGCACAAAAATCTTATCTAGATGGGTTTTTTATGACGATGTTTAAAATGCACAGATGGTTACTACTAGATACTAAAATTGGGCGCCCAATTGTTGGAGTAGCAACAATCATCTTTCTGTTTTTGGCCATTAGTGGTGTCATATTGTGGTTTCCTAAAAAATGGAAATGGAAAGCTTTTAAGCCTGGTTTTAAGATTAAATTTTCAGCAAACTGGAAACGTATTAATCACGACTTGCATAATACTTTAGGGTTTTATGCGTGTATATTTTTGGTAATCATGTGCCTAACAGGATTATGTTGGTCTTTTGTATGGTATAAAGATGCTGGTAGTGCTGTTTTGGGTGCTAAAGTCTTTGGAAACAGAGGTGGCGGCCAAACCATAAACTCTCAAGTTACAAATGAGAATGAACAGATTCCTGTAGAGAATATCTTATCTATAACTAATGATATTTTTGATTACGAAGGAAATACAACAATCACTTTACCAAAAACTACAACCGACACCTATAGCATTACTAAACGAAAGGTTTCAGGTTGGTCTCCAGTAACTTCAGATAAACTCATTATTGATGTAGATGGAACAGTTTTAAAAGAAGAATGGTTTAACGATAAACCTTTAAATGTGCAAATAGCATCTTTAATAAAACCTATTCATACGGGACAGATATTTGGGACATTTTCAAAAGTCATTTACTTTATTGCCTGTCTTATTGCCACAAGTTTACCTATTACAGGTACAATAATTTGGTTGAATAAATTGAAGAAGAAACGTAAACGAAAGCTTAAGAAATAACATAAAAAAAGGCTACCAAACTGGTAGCCTTTTTTGTTTAAATTATTGATTAACGTTTATACTGGAATATCTGATGCTGCTTCCATACGATCCCAATTTCTATGTTGGGCAATGGCATCAATAAAGCTTTTAGGTTTTCCATTTACAAAAACAGTTTTATCATCGTCATAAGATTTTATATAACTGTTTTTAAGTAATTCTTCACCTTCGTTGCAAACTGCAATAGCTTTACAATGTTTAAAAGCTTCACTTATAAACTTAGAATATTTACCAGTTTTAAGTAGTTTATTAACAGAGTCTTTTCCGCCAGGTACAAATATAGCATCAAAAAGAACGCTTTCGGTTGTCGATATTGCTGCATCAACCTCGTGATCCATATCTTGGTCACATTTAATTGTACCACCATGCGGAGCAATAATTTTGCAAACAGCACCTTCATCTTCTAAAGCATCGGTAAATGTTTTAAAGTCATCCATAGAAAAGCCATTTGCAGCTAATACAGCAATTTGTCTTGTTGCTATACTATCAAATTTTGTATGAGCTTGACTTAATGCTTTGTCTTTTTCTAGATACACTTTTTTGGCTGAAGGTTGAAACTTCTCAACATCTGCATCTGCACCAATTGATTGATTTATTGGCTGTTCAATATCATCTGGAATAGATAAGCCTAAATTCTCTGAAACAGTATTAGCAAGGTCTTCATCAATTTGATTTATTAACCATAGCATACGTTCTTTAATATGCTTTTGGTTACACTTACCAAGTTCAAAAGAGTAGGCGTTTGCTACATGTTTCTTTTCCCAATCTTCCAAACTTCTATAAAATAATGCTGGTTGGGAGAAATGGTCACTAAAGCTTTCACTTCGTGTTCTTACTTTCTTGGCATCAATTCGTTCCTCGTAAGACGTAAAACCACCTTCGGCCATTTTGGCTAAATGCGGACAACCACCACCTAAAGTATTAGGGAAATATGCAGTTTGTCCTTTCGGAATTTCAGTTTGCATATGGCCATCGCGTTGGTTGTTGTGTGCTGGCGTTACTGGTCTGTTAATTGGTATTTGATGAAAGTTAGGACTTCCCAACCTTGAAAGCTGTGTGTCTCTGTAAGAAAATAAACGGCCTTGTAACAATGGGTCATTTGTAAAATCTAGACCAGGAATAATATGACCAGGTAAAAATGCAACTTGTTCTGTTTCAGCAAAGAAATTACTTGGATTTCTGTTTAATGTCATTTTACCAATAATCTCAACAGGAACCATGTCTTCTGGAATTAATTTGGTAGGATCTAATAGGTCAAAATCATATTTATGTTCATCTTCCTCAGGAACTACTTGTATACCAAATTCCCATTCTGGATATTGTCCTGCTTCAATAGCTTCCCAAAGATCACGACGGTGAAAATCTGCATCTGCTCCATTAATTTTAACTGCTTCTTCCCAAGTTACAGAATGTACACCTAGTACAGGTTTCCAATGAAACTTTACAAAGTGAGATTTCCCTTCTTTATTAATAAACCTGAATGTATGTATACCAAAACCTTCCATCATTCGGTAACTTCTTGGTATGGCTCTATCACTCATTGCCCAGATGTGGTTATGCAAAGTTTCAGGAGCGTGAGACACAAAATCATAAAACGTATCGTGAGCAGAAGCTGCCTGCGGAATTTCATTATTTGGTTCTGGCTTTACAGAATGTATTAAGTCTGGAAACTTCATAGCATCTTGTATGAAGAAAATAGGCATATTATTACCTACCAAATCCCAAGTACCTTCTTCTGTGTAAAACTTTACTGCAAAACCACGAACGTCTCTTGCCAAATCTGGAGATCCTTTAGAACCTGCAACTGTTGAAAATCTTACAAATACAGGTGTTTTTTTGGAGGTGTCTGTAAAGAGGCCTGCTTTGGTGTATTTCTCTATACTTTTATAGAGTTCAAAATGACCATGTGCAGCACTTCCTCGTGCGTGTACTATGCGCTCTGGTATTCTTTCGTGATCAAAACTTGTTATTTTTTCACGTAATAAAAAATCCTCTAAAAGGGTAGAACCGCGTTCTCCTGCTTTTAAAGAATTATTGGTATCGTTAACTTTTAAACCTTGGTTAGTGGTTAAGTTTTTTCCTTCAGAATCTTTTGTGTAAGATGATAATTGGTCTGTCTTACTATTTGAATCTGGCTGTAAATTTTCTTTATCGCTCATAAGTAAAATCTATTGATTAGTATTTATTAATAAATTTACAAGATTATGAAATGCGACACCTTTTTACATTGTTAAAGTATTTATAGAGAGTTTTAAAGTTATCTTAAAATTGATTCAAACAAATTAAACCAGTGTAACTAAATACTATATGAGCGCCCATTAAATTATAATAATATAGTCTAAGTTTAAGATTGTCAGGCTTATCAATAAATTTAAAAGCGATATACCACATGAAAATACCTAAGCATCCTTCTATGATTCCAATTGCTAGTCCATTTAATATTAACCCTAAATTGAATATAGAATTAAGTAGATACACTAAATAAAAAAAGCCTATACCTGTAATGAAATGTACCAACCATCCTAGTGGTCTTAACAAAAGCTTTTTATTAAATAAGATGACATTTAACCAATAGGGTTCTACAAGATTCTCTTTTAAAAGACGCGTCATTAAATAACTAAAAGCCGTCATGGCTATTGTACTAATTAAAGTGATATTTAAAATTACATCTATAGTCATAGTAGTACTTTTTAGTATGCTATGCTTTAAAATCTTTTAAATTATAAGATTCCTTCTTTTCAGCAATTGAAACATTCTGGGCTTGTTTAAATAAATGCGCTTCGGTTTCGTAAAAGTGCATCATATAACCAGCGGTATTCACAAAGATGACCACATCACCAATACTTGGCAATTGTTTTAAAGCCACTTTTCTTTTTAATATTACATCTTGCTCCAAACAATATGCGCCTGTAAAGTAAGCTTCAATTGGTTGTTGTGTTGCATCTTCATTGTGATAACTAACAAAAGGATCCAGTAAAAAATCTGCACTCGAGCTTTTTAATTGAGACATATTCATTTCTAAACCAATAAGGTGATTTCCGCGTGCATCTACTTTACGATGCGCTACACGTGCCATAGTTATTCCAACTTGGTTTAGTAAACTTCGACCAGGTTCTAATCTCAACTCAATTTCATTGTCTTCCAGACGTTTATATACCGAAATGTCTTGGCTATTTAATGTTTCTAAAACTTCACCTAAAAAATTAGCTTTTGTTGTAGTATTAAAATATGGGTAGGTAGCTAGTTTGCCTTCTACAACACCATTTCTTGTGGTAAATCCTAATCCAGAATTTTTATAAGTTAGCTCTGGTCTTTTTTCAAGAATAGCTTCTTTTAATTGTTCTTGAAATGTTTGCCATTCGGTCTCACTTTTTAGATAATTCATTAAAATACCACCACCAATATCTATAAAAGACAGATTTGGAAAAGTAGATTTATAGCTCTCAAAAAGGCTTATTGTTTGGTGCAACGCATTACCACGTTGTGCTGTACTGTAACCATCTAAATGAAAATGAAACCCTTTTAAATTAAATGATGGGTTACCATTTAAATAATTATCTAAAATTGATTCAACCTCTTCAATATCAAAACCAAAGCGGCTAAAAAGTTTAGCGTTATTATGTGAAAATCCAGAAACCCTAATACCAATTTGGGCTACACAATCTACAGATTTCACCAGTTTTTCTATCTCAATGAGTTCATCTTTGTTATCAATTATAATAACTACATTATGTTTTAAAGCGAGTTCTAGAAGTTCCTTGTTTTTTATTGCTGCAGTAGAAATGAGTTTAGATGATTCTACTTGAAGATCTAAACATTGTTTAAGCTCTTCATAACTCGCAGTATCTACACCAATGCCACTATTTACAGCAGCTTCAATAAGATTTTTGAACTTATTTGCTTTTCTGGCAAAAAACAATTGGCTCTTAAACTTATAGGCATTTAATACCTCTTGATATTCTGTAATATTATCTTCAAAAGAAGGTAAGCTGTGTATATTTAGTGGAGAACCGTATGTATTGAATAATGCATCCTGAAGTTTAAAATCTTCTATAATATTATGCATCCAAGTAGATGTAATAGGCGTTAATGTTGGTAATGTATCTTTCATGTTAAGATGATATAAGTTGTGTGGTTACACTTAAATGTTTTGCAATGTTTTTGGCCCAACTGGACACTGTATCGTTGTGTGTTCTAGATAAGGTATCATTATCAAACAAGATATTTTCTGTAGGAGTGCCATATAAAACGATTGATTTTAATGGTTTACCATCTTTATTAATTGGATGACCAGTGTTTGTACAATGTAATTCGTGTGTAGTATTTGAAACTTTAGTGGTTGTAAATAGTTTAGCTGAATTTTCTGAATTAAATAAAACAGACTTTGAATTTGAAAAACCTCTCGGTAGCCTAGCATCAATTAACCAATCGTAAGTTGAAGATTGATTTGAATTTAAAATTGTATTTTCAGATATAGTTGGACTTTCAGAAAAACTGAAGTCTAAAATATTGGCTTCTATAAGTGCCAGCATTTTTTTAATATTCACCAATGGTGGACCGTATGAGATTTTATTAAACAACCCAAAATATTTTGTTTGAAATAGTTGTTTTGACTTTTTAGTAAGTTTTTGTTGGCTGTACAATAAATTAAATTCCTTGCTTAAATAGCGGCAAGCACTTGCAGCTGCAACGTATGGGCTTTTAGCTTTCTCATTTTCTAGGCACCAAAATGTCCAAAACTCATACACATTTTTAAATGAAGCAACATTTAAAGCTAGAGTAGGAGCTAACAAATTTTCTGCTTCAAATTTTTCAATTTCTGGATGCTCTTTATGAAATTTCTCGATGCGAATATTAAGGCCATTAAAATCTTCATATTGCCTATAAGTAACATTGTGTAGTTGAAATAATGTATTGTAAAATTCGCCTACAATATCTTGTTTTATAATAGGTAAAACATCAGTTTCAAAATCGAGTGAATGTGGTTTAAAATTCTGAGAGGCTATAAAATCTTTTAGGAAAAAGCTAGTTTGCTCGTAGTTGAGTGTATTTTCACCTCTAGGAATAATAGGAATACCAGACCTAGAATAGGGATAAATGATTTTCGGTTCGTTTCCGCTTTTTAAATAGGAGTATTCATTATTGCTCTTTTGTTTAAACTTACCGTTTTTACCTTCGGTTAAACCTAAAATAGCATCAATAGCTGTTAAGCCAATACCTTTTAAAGTTACTGTAGATTGTGGATTTACAACGCTTAATTTCTTTTCAATAGGATATACAAAAGGAATGTTATTTGGGACATTTAAGAGTTCTTCCTTACTCGTAATGCTAGGTGTATGACCTGTTGTAATTACTATTGAATTTAACAAAGGAAGTTTACTATTAGTCGAAGTTTTCAGCTTAAAACCTTCACCTTTCTGTTTAATATCTGTAACCGATGTAATATGTTTATAAACTGAAATATTTTTAGGTAAATACTTACAAAATTTTTCAAAGTAAAAACTTAAATACGCACCAACAGTTTTACGAGAAGACACTTTTGGATCAAGCTGTGTAATTGATTCTTTTTGTTTTTCGCTTAACCATTCAGAAAATGACAACACCTCACAAATCGCTGAAGGTTTTGAAGTTGGTTGTAATGAAATGAATTGGTTAGGATAATTCATTAGCAAATACTCTGGTTGATTCTTATGATAAACCCAACCGGCACCAAAAGAAGACGACTCATTAAATAGGTGAATGTTTACTTGAGTCTCAACCTTAAAATGATTTAAGTAGGCGAGAAGCCTTTCAAAACTATATAATCCTTTGGGACCAAAACCTACAATTCCTATATGAAAAGTTTCAGTTTGCATTACCCTAGTTTTTGAGCTACCCAATCTTTATTATAAATAGTATCTATATAGCGTTCGCCGCGATCACAAAGTATGAGAACACACGTGCTGTGTTTAGGGATTTTATGTTTTAATTTTTCTATAGCTGTTGTAACTGCACCAGAAGATCCGCCAGCTAAAATACTTTCTAATTTAAGTAGTTTGTGACAACCAGTTACACATTCTTTATCTGTAGTATGAACCACATCATGAATGGCATTTTTATCTAAAAATTGAGATGGTAAACCAGCACCATGACCAGGAATATGTCGTTCTTCTGGTTGTTCTCCAAAAATCACACTACCCTTAGCATCTACTGCAATAAGTTTTGTATTTAAATGTTCAGAGTTAATAAAATCTGCACAACCCATTAATGTCCCACAAGTACTAGTGGCAGAAAAAACATAATCTACATCAGGTAAATCTTCATAAATCTCTTTCATAGTTTGCCAATGTGCTTTCGGGTTGGCTTTATTTCCATATTGATTTGTCCATATAGCATTTGGAAGTTGTGCCACAAGCTCTTGTACTCTTTGTAAGCGAGCACCAAGATAACCTCCATTTTGGCTAGCTTTTTCAACCATATCTACTTTTACTCCATAAGCATCTAATATTTTTAAAGTATGCTTATTAGCTTTTGGATCTACAACAATTACTAAAGGTATATTATGATAAGAACAAACCTGTGCCAAACCTATGGCCATATTGCCACTACTGCTTTCAACAAGTGTCGTGTTTTTAGTAATGTTCCCTTTGGCAATTTCTTCTTCAATAATGTTTAATGATGTCCTATCTTTAATACTTCCACCTGGATTTGTCATCTCAAGCTTTCCATAAATTTGAAAGCCTAACTCCGTAGATAATTTTTTTAATTTAACTAATGGTGTGTGGCCAATAGTAGTTAGTATGGACTCATAGACTGAGTGGTTGGTTATAGGTAATGTAAGTGTAGAGTTCATAATAGTCTTGCAGATATTGCCAATATTATAATGTTGAAGTAACAACAATTAAAACTAAACAAAAACAAGACTGTGTTTTTTTATAATAACATACTTTAACAATAGGTAGTTAAAAATTTTCAAAAGTCGAAGTGATACACTTCAAGAGTAATTACATTATTATAAATTGACATTTGCTAACATAAAATATTAAGAACAATGGAAACTTGGACATTCGCATCTTTATCTATTCTACTAAAGGTTATCGTATCTCTAGTAGTGATTTTTGGAATAATTATACTCATTACAAGAGTTTCAGGATTAAGAACTTTTGCAAAGATGTCGAGTTTTGATTTTGCATCAACTATTGCAATAGGTTCTATTCTTGCCACAGTAATAATGAATACCAACCAATCTCTTTTAAAAGGAGGAATTGCACTAGCTGGTATTATTATGTTTCAGACCATATTTTCATTTGCAATTAGAAAGTCTAAAACATTGAGTAAACTACTTACCAATGCACCAATGATGTTAATGTACGAAGGTGAGATTTTATATGAAAACTTGGAGAAAACTAATGTAGGTGAAGATGATTTAATTGCAAAACTGAGAGAAGCCAATGCTCTAAATTTTTCTGAAGTTAAAGCCGTAATTTTAGAGTCTACTGGAGATATGTCTGTACTACATAGTAAGGATGATACAAATTTAGAAGTTCGTATTTTAAAAGGTGTAAAAGGGTTACCTATACAAGCTAGGTTAAATTAAAAACTCTTAAAATAGAAAAGAGGAAGTAGGTATTGCTTTACAATTAAAAAAACTATGAGACGTTTAGAAGTAACAATTATCTTGGCCATTTTAGCAGTGTCTGCTATTATTATTTATTTTTTTAGTAAACACGGTTATTATGCAGAAAGCATAGAAGACTACACGTATAGCATAGAAACAAATTGGGAGTTACCAGGTGCTCTTAAAGAGGTGTCAGGAATTTCTTGGGTAAAAGACAGTACTATAGCTGCAGTACAAGATGAAGACGGAATAATTTTTCATTACAATCTGCACGAGATGAAAATTACAGACACTATCGCTTTTGGTGAACGTGGAGATTATGAAGGCTTGGCTATAAAAGATTCCACTGCCTATGTTATGCGCAGTGATGGTTTATTGTTTGAAGTATCAAACTATACCTCTAAAACAAAACAAAGCGTTACAACCTACCAAACCATTTTTGAATCTAAGCATAATGTAGAGTCTTTAGCTTATGATGAAGATAATAATAGGCTATTAATAATTGCTAAGGATAGAGACCCTAAAAGCAAGCGTAATAAAGGTGTTTACGCCTTTTCACTAGACTCAAAAAAAATGGCTAAAGACCCAATTGTAACTATAGATTTAAAAGACAAAAGTTTCTCTGAGTTTAGTACTAAGAAAGTTCAAAAAACATTTAGACCTTCAGATATTGCAATACACCCCAAAACAAAAGAGCTTTATGTGTTGGAAGGAGTAAATCCTAAGCTAATTATCTTATCTCCACAAGGTAAAGTAAAAAAGATACAGTTATTAAACCCAGACGATTTTCAGCAACCTGAAGGTATTACCTTTAGTAAGGATGGTGCCTTGTACATCTCAAATGAATTTCACGCTACAGATGCTAATATTCTTCACGTATTGTTAGAAGAAAAGATTGTAAAGAAAGACAGTATTAAAAAGTAACTGCAACACCTAATTGTCCAGGACCTAATCTTAAATCCCAAGATAAACTTTTCTCTCTAGGACCTTTTGTAAGTTTAGTCTCATACTTAGAGTCTAAGAACTTATCTATAGCTTCAACAATAGCAATACTCATTACAGTACTTAAGGCAACATCTGTTAACCAATGTGCGCCTTCCCATACACGAGAAACAGGCGGAATGGCACCAATAACATATACACCAGCTTTTATCCAAGGACTCTCAAATAGCTTTGCAATTATATGTGCGTTGGTGATAGATAATACTGTGTGCCCAGAAGGAAAAGAGTGAAAACCGGCACCTGCATCTAAATCAAATGGTTTAAATCTATCTCTATCTGCAATGTGGTTTGGTCTCGCTCTTCCAACACCAATTTTTGCAGCTTGTTGTAATATACCGCCAGCGGTTGCAGAAGCTGCTAAAAGTACGCCTACACGTCTTACTTTTTCACTTCTTATAACTAAACCTGTTAAGTATACAGCACCCATTGCCATATAATTATTTTGAGGGCTACCATAATAAAAGCCGTAGTCCCTAATAACCTGAGGCACATCATCTACCTGATCTCTAAAATAACGGCTAGATTCGTTATCAAAAGTATATAACGCAGCAGTTCCAGCTACTGTAGCTCCTAGTATAATAAAATCATCTTTTTGCCAAGATAACGGTCTAGTATAAGCATAACCAACACCACCTAAAATATTCTTTGCATCATATTTAAACAACTGCCAAAGTGTTTCACGTTCTTCTTTTTTCTCCTTAATTGTAAAACCGTAATCTTTATCTGCTTTACCTGGCGTAGATGTTGGCGATAGTAATTGTGCTTGTAAAGAAGAAGTTGCAATTAAGCAAAGGATAATAAGCGAATAAACTATTCTATTTGGCATAGGTTAAAATTTGAATGCAAAATTAGGCCTCTATTTTGAAACAGGCAATTTATATTTAACTAACATCTGTCAAGAGTTAATTTCTACATTGTAATCTTTTAATTTCGACTTGTACTTTGCTTTACTAAAGTCTTCATCAGAAAATTCTTCTTCACGCTTTCGGTCCATTTCCTTTCGTTTAATAGACTTTACAAAACGTCTTATATCATTGTCTGTCTCTAATATTAAACCTGGAATTTTTACATTGTTCCCATCATCGTCTTTTGCTACCATTGTGAAATATGATGAATTACAATGTTTTTTAGAGCCGTTTCTAATGTTCTCAGACTCTACTCTAATGCCAACAACCATCGATGTGTTACCAACGTAATTTATTGATGCTTTTAGAGTAACAAGCTCTCCAACTTCAATAGGGTTTCTAAAATTTACAGTATCAACACTTGCAGTTACACAGTATGCACCACTATATTTAGAAGCACACGTAAAGGCTACCTGATCCATAATTTCTAAAATATAACCACCGTGAATTTTCCCTCTGAAATTAGAATGAGAAGGAAGCATAAGCTGTGAAAGCTCTATGTTAGAATCTTTTTTGTGTTTAAAGGATGCCATTTTATATTGTGTTTTTAAGTAATATACTTATTTAATACCTTAATTGCTTAGTAAATTTACCAAGAGGTTTTCAATTAAAGTCTTTTATTAGTAGTCAAAATTAAAAATTGTATTTTTGTAGTGTGAAACAATTTTTCCAAAAAATATCTGCTATTGTAATGACACTATTAGTGTTGTTTTCTACTGTATCTTTTACTGTAGATAAACATTATTGTGGCGATATGTTAATGGATATGGCTGTGTTGCATAAAGCTGAAGCTTGTGCAATGGAAAAAGCGTTTTCTAAAACTTGTTCGGTTAACATCGAAAAATCTAGTTGTTGCTCAGACAAGCAAATTGTAATAGATGGTCAAGATGATTTAAAGATCACTTGGGATACAATAACTTTAGAAGATCAGCAATTTTTAGTTGCATATACATTGTCTTATGTAGCTTTATATACTGATGACACCTCACAACCTTTGCCTACAGATGATTACGCGCCACCACTCATAGTGCGGGACATCTTAGTCTTACATGACACCTATTTAATTTAAAGTTTAGATAATTTTTAAGTGAATCCTATTATTCAAATAATAGGAAAATCTTGGTATGTCTTAATACCTGTCTCTTATACACATCTGACGCTGCCGACGATATGCAGTGTGTA
>OJDL01000283.1_pt1 | contig 20780 bp, 20 predicted proteins | sample 1592681 | NCBI WGS metagenome assembly OJDL01 (sample SAMN05416885, study PRJEB24817) | seawater metagenome | isolation source: Sea water | place: Canada:Atlantic | collected 2013-11 | reverse complement strand
ATCTACACACTGCATATCGTCGGCAGCGTCAGATGTGTATAAGAGACAGCTTATGGGCTGGCAGCGTACTTCTACAGCGACAATATCCACCGCTGCTGGCGCGTGGCAGAAGCACTGGAAAGCGGCATGGTCGGTGTCAACGAAGGGTTGATATCCAATGCCACCGCACCGTTTGGCGGGGTCAAGGAATCCGGCCTGGGCCGCGAAGGCATCCGCTGGGCCATCAACGACATGACCGAAGAACGGCTGCTGGTGATCCGTACGCCACAATAGGAGACGCAGTTAAGTATTTGTGCGTAAGCCGGGACTTACAGTCCCGGCGTTATTTCTTACATAAACACCCGCATATTCTCACATTACCAACAGCCCAAAACGCCTACCATCGAAGAGCCTTTAAGTAGAGCGAGGTTGGCCTTGTATTCGGGGATACGGCCGCTGGCGAAGCCAACGACAAGCAGGCGGCCGTTCCAGGCAATGCAACGACAGCTTTGGTCGAATAGGTCTCCACCGACGGGGTCGTAGATTACATCGGCGCCTTTGCCGCCGGTGAGCGCGTTGACCTTCTCTTTGAGTTCTCCGTCGCCATAGTTGAGTAGCTCATCGGGCTTCGCCGCTTTGACAAACTCTAGTTTCTCATCAGAGCTTGCTGCAGCGATGACACGCGCGCCCATTAACTTACCTAGCTCGACGGCAGCGAGGCCGACGCCACCGCTTGCGCCTAAGACCAAAAGCGTCTCGCCTGGTTGTAGATTCGCTCGTTGCTTGAGCGCGTGATAAGAGGTGGTATAGACCATGGCAAAGCTAGCGGCGCTCTTGAAGTCCATGCTGTCGGGGATTTTACGAAGCCCCTCTGCCTTTACGCTGACCTGCTCGGCTAGGCCGCCGATGCCAGGCGTTGCCATGACTCGATCGCCGATAGAGAAGCCCGCGAGCGAGGCGCCAACAGCAATGATTACACCGCCGACCTCAGAGCCAGGAGAGAAAGGCATGTCGGGTTGGAATTGGTATTTGCCTTGAATTTGCAGTCCATCTGGAAAATTGAGTGCCGCCGAATAGACTTCGACAATGGCCTCGTCCGCTGCAGGTACAAGGTCGTCGACCGTTTCGAGGCTGAGATTTTCGGCCGGTCCGTGTGATTTACAAAGTATTGCTCTCATTACTGCTGCCTCATGGATAGGGTGAAATTTGGAGAGTTAAACGCTCGACGATCACCAGGTCGAGACGCAAGAAACTAGCAGGATTCAATCACGAAAAGGCGACCACTTCAAATGCCTCTCGGTTGTGTCAATCGGGGTCCCTGCGTTGTTGAAAGCTCGGCTAACTGCTACTCTTCCGCTGTCAGAGACAGCCGGATTCTTTCGCTGGCTATTGAATAGCCTGAAAACAGCTTTTAAGTCGGTCTCGAGACGTTTTCGAGCAGTATAAAAGTCGCTTCGAGTATGAATCACCGGGCGCTCTTTGACACGAATTAGGGGTTAGTGGGCCGCCGGTCCAGCCGAAGACGAGCGAAGTAAACGAAATGGAAGAGACGAGTCGGCAGGCTTATTTGCGCGCCATGGGCGTGCAGGTCTATTTTCCACGTTACGTATTGGACGGCGCTAAAGCTTCGCCTGAGTATGAGTTTCTCGCTACGCCCGACTTGTCTGTCGGCACCTCAGAGCCACCAGAGCCCGGTAAGGTCGCACCGCTCGAATCCTCGTTACCGAGTGCGCCCTCCACGCATCAGGAAATACCGCGTTTCCGCAGCAAGAATCCCGATAGGCCTGTCATCGACTTAGGCAATCACGCCAAAGAACGTACAAGGGGCGTGTCGGTTAACCAGAAGCCATTGGCGAGCGCGTCCGGAGCGCCGGAGAGCGAAGCGGCTGCGGTGAAACCTCAGGTTCGGGGGAGGCGAGAGGCTGTGTCGGTCACGGGCACTATGCGATTCGATCTTGGCTATTTTATGACGGCTCGAGGCGTTGCGATTCTTTACGAAATTCCGCCGCTGGCAAAAGACGAAAGATAAGGCGCGCGCTAAAAAACTGCTGTCGGCAATACTGCTTGCCTGTGGGTTGAATGCTGATCAGCACAGCCCGAGACCCGTTCATGAGGCCTTTAACTGGCCGCTCGAAAATGACCTTGGGCTATCGAGCAGCGACCAAGCTGGCGCGGCTGCGCTCGCCGGATTTATTCGTCGTCGACACGATGGCGACCGGTTCGAAGAGCTCATTGTTTTCGCCGGTGTCGTGGAGCCTTTAATCGCTGAGATTGGTTTGAACATGCCTTTTAAGCAGACGCTACTGGCAAGTTTGTCGGCGATGCTATCGTTCGCCTCGCTAAAGCGCGAGGTGTGGGCCGATCTGCAGCCGGTATTGGCGCGTATAGAAAATCACAAAACCTAGGCTGGCACGCAACCTGTCTACAAAATGCAGTGGCGTGTCTATTAACTAACGCTCAACTAACGCCATAAATGGTTGATCAGGAATTAGTTACTCTCCTCATGTTACCCGAAACCCCGGCAAACGAATTCTTCGCACGTGCGATGCGCTCTAGCGACCTTGATCTGGTTGTGCTGAATGAGGCTGCGGCCTATGTTTCTCCTTGGAGTAAACGAATTTTTGTCGATTGCCTAAGATCGGGTTATCAGTGTTGGGTACTTGCCAGCAAAAACCAGATTGTCGCGCATGGCGTGATGTCAGTAGCTATTGGCGAGTGCCACCTCCTCACGCTCTGCGTCGCGCCCGATTTTCAACGGCGCGGCTTAGGCAAGAAGCTGTTTAAACTTCTTTTAGAGAAAGCAGAAAAGCTTGATGCAGAAACGTGCTTTCTTGAAGTGAGGCGTTCGAATGTCGCTGCTATTAGCCTTTATGAGTCTCTTGGATTCAGTCGTATCGGCGAGCGCAAGGGCTATTATCCCGACGGCTATGGTGCGGCGGGGGGCGACCGTGAAGACGCGGTGGTTATGTCAGCTGCGGTGAGCAGGCGCCGAGACTAGCGGCGAAAGCGACTGAGAATCAGGCCAATGAATGCGGCGACGCTCACTATGATGAGCAGTAACAGGGCGATCGCACCGAGTTCATTAGCGAGTGCGATGAGCGGAATATCCTGCCATAAAGACAGACCCCAAAGACTGCCCGCGCCGATAAGTATTCCGCTTAATGCCGCCGCTGTCTTTTTCCTTAGTTTTAAAAACGAGAAAATCATAAAGCCGGTCTGCCTTCTAAGTCACTGTAGCTTGCGGTGCAAACCGGGTAGCTGCTGCAGCCCCAAAAAGGGCCGTTTTTGCCTTCGCGCTTCACGAGAAGCTGCCCGCATTTTTTGCAGCGATGCGCTTGTTTAGGCCTGCCTTCATGATCATCAAGCTTCACCTTGCAGCCCTTGTTATAACCACTGCAAAACCAATACTCACCTTTGTCTTTATCGGCGCGCACGAGCTTTCGCGTGCATAGCGGGCAGCGATAATCGGGATTGATGTCGGCGCTGGGTTTGCCGTCGACCTCGTTCAGCGTCGCTCTGCAAGTAGGGAAATCGCTGCATCCCCAAAACGGCCCCATGCGACCATCGATTCGGCGCATCGGCTTTTTGCAAGACGGGCAAGGGTGAACTCTGTCAGCACCTTCACCTTTGTCTGTCGTTGAATTTTGTGTCGTAGTCATTCTCTGACTGCCCATTCAATGAGGCTGTTAACGAGTCGCGTCTACGACTCACTTCGGCAGAGGTCGGTTAAGGCCTGAATGAGTCGGCTGTTTTCTTCCTCTGTGCCAATAGAAATCCGCAGTTTGTCGCGAAGCCTATCTTGATCGAAATAGCGCACCAAGACACCTTTCTCTTTGAGCGCAGCGTAAGCGCGGGGCGCGCCAATGGACTCGGGAATCGTGCAGAGCAGAAAATTGCTTTGGCTAGCAAGACAGGTAAGCCCCATTGAGGTGAGTTCGGCAAACATTTTTTCTCTGCTCTCTCTTACCTTGTTCCAAGTGCTTTTAGCATAGGACTGGGAGGCGAGAGCGGCAGCGGCAAGCCGCTGCGAGATGGCATCAGTGTTGTAACTGTCTCGCGTTTTAAAAAGCATCGGCGCAGCGAGTTTTTTTGCCGCAAGGCCATAGCCGAAACGCAGGCCAGCGAGCGAATAGCCTTTGCTCATTGTGCGCAGTATTAACAGATTGTCGAAGCGCTGCAGAAGTGGCACGCAATTGTGTTCGAGGTCGGGATCGACGAAATCGATATAGGCTTCATCGACGACGAGTACGCCGTCGAAATTTTCGGCGATTTCGGCGATTGTGGCACTCGACACTAAGCTGCCTGTCGGTGCATGCGGATTCACGAGAATGAATGCCTTAGCCTTAATTTCATGTAGCTGTTGTATCAGGTCGCTAGGTAGTCGCCACTGCTCATCAAGGTCGATCTCGGAGAGCTTTGCGCCTTGAATGGCAGCGAGCACCGGATAAAGCGAATAGGTTGGCTTAGTAGTCGCCACGACCTCACCTTCGGCAACGAATGTGGTAAGCATGAGGCGCAGAAGCTCGTCGCCGCCATTGGTGGGAATCACATTGTCGAGAGATAGCCCGTGGAGGTCGGCGGCAACGCGGCGAAACTCGTCGGCAATAGGGTTAGGGTAGCGCCGCAAACTAGCTACATCGAAGGCAGAGAGCGCCGCCGCCACCTCAGGGCTGGGGGGGTACGGATTCTCATTCGTGTTGAGTTTGATAGTCGTTAGGTCTTGTGGCTGCTCGCCCGGCGCATAGCCCTGCATTGCAGCGATGTTCGATCTTTCGAGAGTCATTTTACGCGCTCTGTTACTGGTTTAGTTCTAATGCCTTACAGCGTGCAAAGAGTAAGGGATTACGGCTAAAGGTCAATCATTGTTCTCGCAACGACCTATCAAACAATGAATAAATAGTAGGCGCATGAGAGCCTCTACTTACACTCGCCATGAGCAGTTGGCAGCGTTGCTGCCGCAAGGTAGGTGTCTATACGATTGTGCCAGCCCTTTAGCCAGCGCTGCTCTCGTCGCTCGGTCGGGGCATTGGCTACTCGCCGTTCAAGGGTTGCTTTTGCTGCTGCTGCGAAGCTATCGAGGACGGGCAGGTCGTCGCTCATGGCGCTGAGCACTTGCTGTAGTCCCCACCCTTGGCCTGCGTAGCGCTCCCCTTCAGCGAGCCCAGTGCCTTTAAAATGCACATAGTCGATAAGCGCATAAAGTCCAGCGGGCGAATGACAAGTCGAGAGCTTTTCTACGCGTCTCTGCAAGCGCTCACGCTCGGCAGACGGAGCCTGCGCAACTATACCCTCAATGCTGTTCTCAAGCCTTGCGATGATGAATTGCGCCTGCTCTCGCCGCGTCGTATCGAGCAGTGTCCTGAGTTCTTCCATGCGGCGGCTGTCGATGTCTTGGTAAAAATCAGCTCGCGATTCCCAAGGCGAGTCTATGCCCGCAGAGGGTGGTTTTCCGACTATGTCACGTGAGAAATCCCCTGCACGAATATCACCATCAGGCCGGTCGTTATTGGTAACTAGATTATTCGGCTGTAGCCACTTCGGCATCGTTATGCCTGTTTCGGCAAGGTAGGTTAGGAGATCTGGGAAGGTTTCTGCAAAAATTTCGTCCTGATTTCGCTGAAACCAAATGAAATGGCCTATACCTAGTGAAGGGAAGTCTTCGCCTTCGTTCCAACTTGTCAGGCACGCACGCTGCGCTGCGCACTCGTTCGCGAAGATTCGCTCTCCCAGCCACTCTGCGTCGGCGGTGTTGAGTCGTGGCAGGACAGTGTCGGATTGTTCTTGGCTAAAACCCGCATGGCTAAACATTGCAGCCAGAGCAGCGAGGGCCACGAGAGCAAAAGGTAGGGCGGTTTTTGTCGTGTTAGGCATATGAAAAGTCCTCGCCGTAAAACCAACGAGCGTCTGCGCCGGCAGTGCTCATCATATCAAGCCTAGCCAACTGAGGGCAGGTCAGTGTCATTCGACTCGAGGTAATAGATGATAGTGCAAGGCATTAGGGGAGGGGAGCGCCTTTCAGAGGAGCAGTTTCTAGCAAGACTCAAAGCGATCTATCAAATAATTCGTCAGTCGAAAACGCTAGAAGTGGCTCTCGAGACTGTTGGAGAGGGGCTGTTAGATATCTTAGGCGTGCGCCTCTTTACGGTTTATCAGTGCGTAGAGAACGGCAAAGAGCTTCTGGCGATTTATCGAGGAGGGGACACCGAATACAATTCCTCGAATGAGATACGCGTCCACTTTAGCGCTACTTCTGTTGCCGGCTATGTCGCATTAAGTCAGCGTTCTATTCTCATCAATGATGTAAACGACACCAGCGAGCTTGTTGATATTCACCCCCGTCTCCAATTTGACCGGCGCTTTAGCGACGAGCGAGGCTGGCCTATAAAACCGATGATCGCGGTGCCAATTAAAGATGAGGTCATGCTTGGTGTCTTGCAGCTAATTAATTTTGAAGGAGACCCCAGTTTCGACTCAAGCGATTTAAAACGAGCGGCGTTTGCTAGCCAGATGCTTGCCCGTCAGTTTCGCGAGTCGCTTCAGAGTAACGGTGGTCCTTTCGATCAATTGGTTAAACAGGGGAGTTTAAGCAGCAGAGAGCTTGCCGACGCGCAAGCTAATGCTTCGCTTCGAGGAGCCTCCGTGTCCAGTGTTCTTATGGAAAACTATAGCCTCTCAGCACAGGCTATAGGTAGGTCGCTTGCGCACCACTACCGCGTCCCTTTTATGGCCTATGACCCAACGTTGATTTTGCCGCTGCGATTACTCGAGAATATTAGCAAAGGGTATTTGCGCAAAAACCTGTGGCTCCATGTTGCGGGAGACAAAAACGAGGCGGTCATCCTTATCGATGACCCTTCGAATCATCAACGCATTATGGAAATTCAAGGCGTTCTCAACGCGCGAAATTACGTTTTCCGCGTTGGCCTGCCCGAGCATATCTCTCTGTTTCTTCGTGATGACTCCCCTCCTGAATCATCAACCAGCTTCGAAGATCTTTTCTCTGTCCTCGCCTTTCAGAGCAAAGCGGCGCAGCCCGAACGCCTCGATGACGAAGACCATGGCAGTGAAACATCGGGGATGATTCAGCTTGTTAATCGGGTTATCGCCGAGGCGGATAGGCTGGGTGCATCTGATATCCATATCGAACCGAGTCGAGAGGGTGCACCTGGCAGTGTCAGGATTCGGGTAGACGGCCTCTGTCGACAGTTGTTAGTGATACCCGAAGAGCACTGTGCAGCCGCGATCGCGAGGGTCAAAGTTATTTCGCGATTGAATATTGCCGAACGGCGGCTTCCCCAAGACGGGAAGTGCAAACTGAAACTCGCCGATCGTCATATCGAGATGCGGGTCGCAACATTGCCGACGGTGCATGGCGAGAGCGTGGTTATGCGGTTGTTGACGCCAGGCAGCCCAATGCAGCTCGAGACTTTAAGTTTGAGTGTCGCGAATCAGCGCGAAATTATGACAATCGCGACACAACCCCATGGGTTGTTTCTTGTTGTGGGCCCGACAGGGTCGGGCAAAACAACAACCTTGCACGCCGTTTTAAGCAAGCTCAACACGCCTGAGAGGAAGATTTGGACCGCCGAGGATCCTGTAGAGATCACTCAGGATGGTCTGCAGCAGGTGCAGGTGCAATCCAAAATCAATTTTACCTTCGCCATGGCGATGCGCGCGTTTCTGAGGGCTGATCCGGATGTCATTCTGATTGGTGAAATGAGGGACAAAGAAACGGCAAATATCGGGATTGAGGCCTCCCTGACTGGACACCTCGTGCTGTCGACCCTGCACACCAATTCTGCGCCGGAAACGATCACGCGGCTGTTAGATCTTGGCCTCGACCCAATCAATTTCTCTGACGCGCTGTTAGGTGTTCTGGCGCAGCGACTCATGCGGACGCTGTGCGCTAATTGTAAACAGGCCTACGAGCCAGACGAGAGCGAAAGACTCCGTCTATTGGAGTGGTATGGAGAGGAGGATTTCGTCAATCACGGACTTGAAACTAGGCAATGGACATTGTGTAAGGCCGTTGGGTGCAGCGAGTGCGGAGGCACGGGTTACAAAGGGCGTATGGCTATTCATGAGATGCTTGTGTGCGGAAGCCGCCTGCGGGGCTTGATCTACCGGCGCGCAAGCCTTGATGAGCTGCGTCATCAGGCAGCACAGGATGGCATGCGAACTATGCGCCAAGATGGGATTGAGAAAATACTGTCAGGACACAGCGATTACAGTCAGTTAATTCAGGTGGTTGGTGTGGCGATCGGCTAAAAAAGCGCCCCGTAAGCTAGCTTGATAGCGCGTCTGCGAGGATTGAGAATTGTGTAACAAGCCATTCATCGCCGCTGCGAAGGTAGGTGATCTGAATGTCGGCAGGGCCGCTTTCAAACGTAACTTGCACTGTATGGCTCGCTGTTGACTCCGCTGAGTCGCGGTTAAAAAGGGGGGTTGCAACCGTGCTGCGCAGTGCATCAATGCTTGTCAGGCTTCCTAGTCGACCGCGCAAGTAGTAGAGGTGGCTCGGCCAATCGAGTTCGTTTGTTGACTCAAACAGAGCTGGGTGCGCAAAGAGCATGAGGCTCGAGGGTTTTTCGTCGACGAACAGGTTTCGAACAAGAAGGAGGGAGCGTGCCTTCGCCTCTTTACCTGCCGACCAGCGCGAGAAATTTGCGCCAGCGAAGAGTGCAAGGATGAGGGTTAGCGTAATGATTGCACAGAGACGCAGCGCAAAAGAGGCTTTGAAAAAGTGCAATGGCGAGGTCATAGCAGTGATGCCTGTAACGAGCGAGGTAGCTATCGTCGCACAGGAAGGTTTTGGAGTGGAGGAGTATAAACGGGCAAAAGTTCGGAACGAGCGTTTTGCCGGGTCATAAAAATTCATTAAAATCAGTAGGTAGCGTTTCAGTGTTTTGTTGGATGCGCGTTAACCTCGCTATTTTATGCACATGCGCTACATTCGTGTCACAAAACGCTATTTTTAACGGTATTTTTGTGATTTCTCCACGCATTGGCTAATTAAGCTATTGATTTTATTATTTATTATGAGTTGAGCAAAAATTAACCAATTTATACTTGGAAGCGCTAATTTACAGGCTTTTACGCGTTTTTCCTATTTTACCCCCAGAGTTATCCACAGTTTCTGTGGAAAAAAAGTGTGTTTCCGCGCTCTCTGTAAACAACATTAAACACAATAACTTACAGCGACAATGTCTGAGATTGCTTAGGTCATGCCGCTAACTTGCCCTTTCAACGCTGACGCGCAGTACACGCTGCAGCGATATATACCCCTTACTATTTGTGTTATCTTTGGAGCCATAAATGGCGCTCGCAGCACTACTCCAAAGACCCTTTTTCTTCGCCATCCGTTTTTAGGCATCTTCGCTTTATGATCGAACTCAACGCCGATATTCCGTTTCTTTGGAGGCTAAGCCCAGAGAGCAGCGAAGGCTATTGCTCTGTGTCTCTTGTGGTGCCCCGCCCCCCCGAGAACGAGGTTCCCGATCTCACTATAGAGACCACTGTTCTGAGCTTGGCGTCGGACAGTATGCGATCTGAGCAAGAAGAAACCTTGGAATGGAACGAAGAAGACATCAGCCTCTTCCTTCGCCTGTTAAGCCAAAAGAAGCCAAAGGTGGAATTTGAATCAGTCCCCGAGGAAGGAAGAACACTCAGAGTAGATCTCTCAGACCCCGATGTTATAGAAATTATTCATATCGTCGCAGCGGCAGGGTTTGGTGTGGCATTTACCTCGACTGGTCTGCTTAGATCACCGTCTGCGCTTCTGCCGGCCTATCGGTTCGATATTGGCTCGAAGGCTTCGCTCAACACAATCGTGGGATTTAAACAGGCAATTGTTGTCGATGTAGACGATGACGATGTGGTGTGTGTGCTTACTGAAGAGATTGATGTGCAGGCCATAGACTCGGCGGCGGATGAATACGACAAGCTACTGCCCAACGATTTGCTCCTCGTGCAGCGCGCGGATATTCTCCACGCCGATTATTCTGAGTCGCGCGAGATTCCTAGTGCAGCGGTGCTGCACTAGGCCACGCCGTCGGCAGGCTACGCTCTTTGATTGAAGCGCCGGCCAACAAGCGCCGCAGTAATATTCACCTTCTGAATATCGATAGCCCCCCCGGCGATCCCCCATCCCCACGAATCTCTCAACTTCTGCTCTAGCGGGAACTCTTTCGAATAACCGTAGCCACCCATGAGCTGCATTGCCTTGCCGGTAACCTCGCGTGCGGTCTCATTGGCGAAGCATTTAGCGACCGAGCTTTCGGCAATTGACGGCAGGCCGCTCTCGGCGTTGATGACTGCACGGTAAAGCAAGAGCCGAGCCGCCTCGAGCTTCATCTTCATTTCAGCAATCTGTATCTGTACGCCTTGGAAGTCGACAAGCGGTTTACCGAACTGCTGGCGTTCTTGAACGTACGCCAGCACATAATCGAATGCTGACTGCGCGGTTGCCAGTGACATGGTTGTGTTACCGCAGCGCTCAAGATCGAAAGCGTCCATCAGCTTGCCAAAGCCACCCGCGGGCACGAGGATATCTGCATCGGTGACTTCGACGTCGTCGAAATACATATCCGCACTGTAGACGCCGCGGAATCCCATATGGTGGTCTCGTTTGCCAAAGGTGAAGCCCTTGCTGCCCTTCTCGACGAGCACGGCGCCGATAGATTTGGCGCCGGGGCTATCATCCATGCGGCAGTAAACGACATAGGCCTCGGAGTGCCCAGCACCTGAGCTCCAGCGCTTGTTGCCGCTAAGAAGCATCTTGTCGCCTTCACGGCGCACCTGAGTTTTTAAGTCGGTGAGCGCAGAGCCTGCATCGGGCTCAGACATTGCAACGGCAACAACCATCTCGCCAGCACAAACTTTGGGCAGAACGCGCTGTTTCATCGCGTCGCTCCCAAAGTGGGCTATGGCCAGCGTGGGGCCGAAGCAGGATTCAAAAATGGGGAACGCGACAGCAATAGAGATTTTGGCGACTTCTTCCAGCACTAAAACCGCATCGAAATGCGACATGCCGCCACCGCCGTATTCGCTGGGTAGGTTGACGCCAAGATAGCCGAGTTCACCGAAACGCTTTCGAAGCTCGAGGCTGGGCGGTTCATCGCTGAGCTCGATCTCACGAGCGAGTTCGGGGAGTTCTCGCTGAGCAAACTGCCTAACTGATTGTTGGAGCGCGCGCTGTTCGTCGTTTAAGGTGAAATCCATACTGATGCCTGCGTTACTGAGTCTATTAGTAAAAATGATCAAGTCGAGTGTAGGTGAACTCAGGCAAGGATTGTAGCCAGTAATTTGATACTATGCGCCCCCTGCGCAGACTGGGAAGCTTTTGAGCATCGATAGCGCAGATTATCTAATTAGACATTGTCACTTTTGGGATTCATCAGGTATGGGTGTTAGCAACTTAGCCAACGAAATTAAAAAACGGCGCACGTTTGCCATCATCTCGCACCCCGATGCTGGTAAAACCACAATAACCGAAAAGCTCATTCTGCTTGGCAATCTCATTCAGGTAGCTGGATCGGTTAAGGGCAAAAAGGCAGACAAGCACGCGACATCCGACTGGATGGCGATGGAGCAGCAGCGCGGCATCTCGGTCACCTCTTCGGTCATGCAGTTTCCGTACATGGACCGCGTCGTCAATCTTCTCGACACCCCAGGCCACGAGGATTTTTCGGAAGACACCTACCGCGTCCTTACCGCAGTCGATTCGGCGCTGATGATAGTCGACGGTGCCAAGGGCGTCGAAGACCGAACCATTAAGTTGATGGAGGTTTGCCGACTGCGCGACACCCCCATTTTTACCTTCGTGAACAAACTCGATCGCGATATTCGCGATGCTATTGATGTGCTCGACGAGATCGAGACTGTGCTTAAAATCAAATGCGCCCCTATCAATTGGCCGCTCGGCATGGGCAAAGAATTCAAGGGTGTCTACAATCTCTATAAAGACACGATTCACGTCTACCGACACGGGCAGGGGAGTCAGCTGCACGAGGTGGAGGTGATCGAAGGCATAGACAGTGACGAGGCGAAGGCGTTGTTAGGCAGTTACCGGGACGACTTCCGCGACGAAATAGAACTGGTGCGCGGCGCTAGTAACGATTTCGACCTCGACGCTTATTTGCGCGGTGAGATGACGCCGGTCTATTTCGGCACGGCGCTCGGCAATTTCGGCGTGAAAGAAATGCTCGACGACTTTGTGGAATATGCACCAGCGCCGCAAACTCGCGCGACCGAGTCGCGCGACGTCACCGCAACAGAGTCGGGCTTTACTGGCTTCGTCTTTAAGATCCAAGCGAATATGGATCCCAAACACCGAGATCGAATCGCCTTCATGCGCCTCTGCTCGGGTGAGTATTCGCGCAATATGAAGATGCGCCACTCGCGACTCGGCAAGGATGTGAAGGTTGCCGACGCGGTAACCTTTCTCGCAGGCGACCGTGATCAAGCAGAGTCTGCGGTGTCCGGCGACATAATTGGCTTGCACAACCACGGCACTATTCAGATTGGCGATACCTTTACCGGTGGCGAGGAACTCAAGTTTTTAGGTATTCCGCATTTCGCGCCCGAACTGTTCCGGCGCATTCGCTTAAAAGATCCGCTTAAGATGAAGGCGCTACAAAAAGGGTTGCAGCAGCTATCGGAAGAGGGCTCTACGCAGTTGTTTATGCCGCTACGCAATAATGATCTCATTGTAGGCGCGGTTGGCGTGCTGCAGTTTGAGGTGGTTGCGTTCCGCCTCAAAGATGAATATAAAGTTGATGCTATCTACGAGCCGATTACCGTGCAGTCAGCGCGCTGGGTGGATTGTAAAGATTCAGTCAAGCTTGCAGAATTCCGCAAAAAAGCCCACGACAATTTGGCCATAGATGGCGGCGGCTATCTCACCTACCTCGCGCCCACGCGCGTCAATTTGAGTCTAATGGAAGACCGCTGGCCCGAGGTGGAGTTTCGCGCGACCCGCGAGCACTAGTCTCGAGGCAAACTACCGAACGAATTAATGAGACGGTCACGATGACCGGCAGATGAGTTATCTATGAGCCACATGAGTTTTGACATCGCCGCAACCGACGGCAAGGCGCGCACCGGCAAGATGTGTTTTCCACGCGGTGAGGTTGCTTCCCCTGCGTTTATGCCTGTCGGGACCTACGGCACGGTTAAAGGACTGACACCAGAGCAGGTACGTGAAACGGGAGCCGACATTCTCCTCGGCAATACTTTTCACCTGATGCTGCGCCCCGGCACCGAGACGATTAATGTTCATGGTGACCTCCACGACTTCATCGGTTGGGACCGACCCATACTCACCGACTCTGGTGGCTTTCAAGTATTCAGCTTGGGCGAGATGCGGAAGATCAACGAAGAGGGCGTGACGTTTAGCTCGCCCGTCGACGGCGCTAAAATTTTCCTTGGGCCCGAATCGGCCATCGAAGTGCAGCACGCGCTCGGCTCAGACATTATTATGGTGTTCGACGAATGCACGCCGTATCCGGCAACGCGTGAACAGGCGCGCGAGTCGATGGAGTTGTCGATGCGTTGGGCGGGTCGGTGCAAGGAGGCACATGGCGAGCATGAGTCGGCGCTGTTCGGCATCGTTCAGGGTGGCATGTACGGCGACTTGCGCGAGGAATCGCTCGCGGGGCTCGTTGAGCTTGGCTTCGATGGCTATGCACTCGGCGGTCTCTCCGTTGGCGAACCCAAAAACGAGATGCGCGAAGTAATACAGCACTGCGGCGCGTTGCTGCCTGCCGAAAAGCCGCGCTATCTGATGGGCGTGGGCACGCCTCAGGACATTGTTTATGCCGTTACGCAAGGCATCGATATGTTCGACTGTGTGATGCCCACTCGCAACGCCCGCAATGCCCATATTTTTACCTCGAAAGGGCTGCTACGTCTGCGCAACAAACGCTATCGTCAAGATACCAAGCCACTAGACGAAAATTGTGGTTGCTACACCTGTCAAAATTTCTCACGCGCTTATTTGCATCATCTCGATAAATGCCGTGAGATGCTGGGCGCTCAACTCAATACTATCCATAATTTACATTATTATCAGGATCTTATGGCGGGATTGCGGGACGCGATAGCCAAGGGCGAATTGTCAGAATTCGTCGCTAAATTCGAGGAAAATCAACAGGTACTGCAGGCCGAAGGCCTCGCGCTAGAAGCGCAGACTGAGCCTTAGGTGGCAGGCAAAGGCTAAAAAGCAGCTTAACGCGAGCGAGCGAGCAGTTAAACGGGCTTTCTCGTTGGCCTGAGTCTTGATATCGTTTCCGATGCCTCCATTTGTGAGACAATGCGCAGCGAAGAACGCAGTGGCTAAGAGAAGATGATTCAACAAGAAGAAGTTTTCTCCTTGCATGAATGCCGCTGCCCTATATGACTAATTAATTCAAACTTAAGAGAGAGCACAATACATGGACTTTTTGTTTCCAGTAGCCTACGCCCAAGAACCCGGTCAGCCCTCATTGACCTTCAACCTCATCTTGTTCGGTGGCATGTTCCTCCTCTTCTGGCTGTTAATTCTGCGGCCCCAGTCGAAGCGTGCCAAAGAACATCGCGATCTAGTCACCAGCATAGGTAAAGGAGATGAGGTGTTAACCTCCGGCGGCTTGTTGGGCAAAGTTGTGCGCGTTAGCGAGGATTACCTCGCCGTAGACGTCGGCACCGGTCTCGAGGTGAAGATACAAAAGGCAGCGATCGCGGCGGTATTGCCTAAGGGTACTCTCGCGAAGATCTAGTCCTCTTAAAAGGGAGTGCCGAGTAATCTCTGCGCTCCTCTCGAAATTAGGCGTGTTGACACACGTTTTTTTGTAACCGTTAACCTAGCAATTTGCAGAGCCCTCTTATGCTCAATCGATACCCCGCGTGGAAGAACGCGCTAATCTTTCTAGTCGTTCTATTGGGCCTGCTTTACTCGGTGCCCAACCTCTATCCCGATGACGAGGCGATCCAGATTAGCAGCGAGCTATCGCCGTTAACCGAATTTGACATTGAAAGGGCGACCACGGCACTCGAAGCCGCGCAGCTCAATTTCTTCGGTGCAGCGATTAACGACGAAAGTTTGCTCGTCAGGCTCGACTCTGTAGAGGATCAGCTGCGCGCTAAAACAGCGCTCGAAAACGCGTTTGGCCCTGATTATATTATTGCGCTCAATCTAGCGCCGACCACGCCTGCTTGGATGCAGTCGATAGGTGCAGGAAAAATGAACCTTGGCCTTGACCTTCAAGGGGGCGTTCATTTCTTGATGGAGGTCGACATGGACGCTGCGATTGAGCGGCGCATGGAAGACAACCTAAGTAACGTGCGCTCGATTCTCCGCGAGGAGCGTATCCGCTCGCGCGGGCTAACACTCGTCGACAGCACACACCTCGAAATACGCTTTGCGACGTCGGATGACCGGTCGGCAGCGCGCTCCGCCCTCATTACTAATTTCCCTGAGCTGCAATTGCAAAATAGCGAGTCGGGAGACTTTTTCGTGCTCGATATGCGTATGACTCAAGATGTCATTCTGCAAATCCAACGCGACACTATTCAGGCTAATCGCACGACGCTAATCAATCGAGTCGATGCGCTGGGGGTGTCCGAACCAACGGTTCAGCAGCAGGGTGCGAATCGCATTGTAGTAGAGCTGCCCGGCGTGCAAGATCCTGCGCAAGCTATCCGTATTTTACAGCGAATCGCCACGCTCGAATTTCACCTCGAAGCTGAGTTAGGCGCGTCGAGCCTTTCCTATGAAGCCTTCGACTATCAGGGCCTGTCGATTAACGTTAACAACGATGTAATCCTGCAGGGTGATCGCATTAGTAATGTGCGCTCGTCACTCGACCAAAACGGGTTGCCGCAAGTACAAATTAGTTTAGATGCGCAGGGCGGCAATCAGATTAATCGCGTGACTCGAGACAATGTTGGGCGCCTGATGGACATTCTTCTTATCGAGACGAAGTCGCGAACGAATACGACAATCGATGCGGAAGGCAATGAGGTCGACGAAGTCGAATTTTATGAAGAGAAGCGGCTCATAAGCCATGCGCGAATCAATTCGGCCTTGGGCCGTCAATTCGTCATCACCGGCCTGTCTTCGCGTGAAGCGAATGACCTTTCGCTGCTGATCAGTTCCGGTTCGCTCGCGGCACCGATGACCATTGTCGAACAGTCTGTTATCGGTCCTTCTATGGGGCAGGAGAATCTTGATCAAGGTATCCGCGGTGTGCAGGTTGCTGCGGCGCTGGTCATTCTGTTTATGCTGTTCTACTACCGCGTGTTCGGCCTTGCGGCAAACATTGCTCTGATCATGAATATTCTGCTTATCTTCGCGGTGATGTCATCGATAATCCCAGCCACCTTAACGCTGCCGGGAATCGTCGGTATCGTTCTTACGGTTGGTATGGCAGTCGATGCGAACGTGCTTATTTTTACACGCATACGCGAAGAGATCGCCGAAGGATCGTCACCCCAGCGCGCGATCGATGCTGGCTATGATCGCGCCTTCACGACTATCTTGGATGCTAACTTAACCACTTTCCTCGTTGCGATGGTGCTTTTCACGATTGGCTCGGGGCCAGTAAAAGGCTTCGCCATTACACTGATGATAGGCATCATTACGTCGATGTTTACCGCCATTGTCGGCACGCGCGCTTTGATCAATTTGATCTATGGCGGACGCAAGGTTGAGGCGCTGTCGATCGGGACAATTCCTCCCCGCACCGAAGCACTGACGGTTGAAGACTAAGCGCCTGACTGCGCAAACTACGGATAAAAGATTATGTTGAGTAAGCAATACAACTTTATGGGTGTGCGGCGCGCAGCGGCGATGGGTTCGCTTCTACTAGTCCTTATCTCACTCGGCTCACTCGCTACGCGCGGCCTAGACTTTGGCCTCGATTTTACGAGCGGTACGTCGGTACGGTTAAATTTTTCAGAATCGGTAGCGATTGGTGAGGTAAATACAACCCTCGCCGAAGGCGGTTATAACGATGCGGTAGTCGTTAGCTTTGGCTCCGACCGAGATATTCGTATTATTCTGCCAGTAGATGAATCGGTTGCCGAGGCGGATCAAGCGAGCCAAGCCGTGCGCGTAGGTGAGACGATTACTGCGCTCTTAGCGTCGTCTACGTCCGCCGACATTACGCTTGAGGGATCTGACTATGTGAGCGCGAAGGTCGGCACTGAATTGGCGGAGCAGGGAGGCTTAGGAATGCTCGTCGCGCTCGGTATCATCATGGTCTATATCGCCGTGCGCTTTCAGTTTAAGTTCTCTGTCGGCGCGGTTGTTGCCCTCGCTCACGACCTCATCATTACGCTAGGTCTCTTCTCCGTTTTCGGGATGGAATTCAATCTTAATACCCTCGCCGCAATGCTCGCGATAATCGGCTATTCCCTAAACGATACGATCGTCGTATCGGACAGGATACGAGAGAATTTTCGCCGTCTGCGTAGCGGATCGCCGGCTGACATGGTCAACGTGTCTTTGAATCAAACACTGGGCCGGACGATTATCACGTCATTCACCACGCTCCTAGTATTAGTGTCGATTTTACTCGTCGGCGGAGAGTCGACTCAGGGTTTCGCTATTGCGTTGATTATTGGCGTTGTGGTCGGTACCTATTCATCAATTTATATCGCATCGAACGTGATCCTCATGATGAACGTGACGCGCGAAGATCTGATGATTCCTATCAAGGAAGGATCGGAATTGGACGATATCCCCTAGTTGGTACAGTAACCGAGGCCGTCAATGCTCAAAGGGAAGCGGTCTCCACCTAGGCGATAAAAAATTAATCAGAAGGGTAGACGAGTTGCCTTATTTCATTGGTCCTATGACTCGCGCAAGTAAGGCTAGCATCTGGCGCGCGGCAGTGATGTGCCTGCTGGTCGCAACAGCAGCTCCGCTATTTGCGCAGGATACCCGTGATTTTCCTCGCCCCGCGGAACTCGAGCCTGCAATCCAATTCTGGGTTCGCGTCTATACCGAAATAGATACCCAGAGTGGTTTTCTCCACGACGCCGAACATCTTGATGTCATTTACACTAAGCTACCACTCGACCGAAAGCAGATAGAAACTAGGCGAGAAGCGATTAAGGCGGCCTTGCAAGTGCTGTCTACGGGCAAGAGGACTGGCCTCTCGGCGGAGCAGCAGCAGGTGCTCGCTCTTTGGCCTGCGAATGTTAGTAATCAAACCTTAAAAGTGGCCTCGGACAATGTGCGTTGGCAGCTTGGTCAATCGAACAGATTCCTTGCAGGCCTTCGCCGCTCTGGCGCCTATCGTGCGCATATCGAAAAGGTCATTGTAGGGAAAAATCTCCCGCCCCAACTCGTTGTCTTACCGCATGTCGAATCATCGTTTAATCCGGGTGCGTACTCATCGGCCGATGCAGCAGGAATGTGGCAATTCACGCGTGCTACCGGTCAGAGATTTATGCGAATAGATCATATAGTCGATGAGCGGATGGACCCCTACATAGCTGCGGAGGCGGCTATGAGCCTTCTCGAATATAACTACCGAGTGCTGGGAACGTGGCCCTTAGCGCTAACAGCCTATAATCACGGCGCGGCGGGGATCGCACGCGCGGTGCGCGAAACGGGGTCGAGTGACATTGAGGAGATTGTTGCAAAATACAAGGGCAGGCGCTTCGGCTTTGCCTCGCGTAATTTTTACGCTCAGTTTCTTGCGGTTAACGAAGTCGAAAAGCGCGCCGAGAATTTTTTCGGTGACATACAGTTTAATCCAGCGCCTAATTTCACTGAGCTCACTACCGACGCTTACATAGATGCCGAAGTTTTCGCGCGTAGTGCTAACGTAAGTTTAGAACAATTGAAAGCAGACAATCCTGCGCTGAGGCCAGTGGTTTGGCAAGGCCAGAAGAGAATTCCTCGCGGATTCAAAATAAAGCTGCGCGATGCGAAGATGACATCTCAGGAATTACTCGCGAGCATTGATGGCGATTACAAATTTGTCGTTCAGACTCCGGACGTGTCTTACACGGTTGAACGAGGGGACAGTCTATCGGCAATTGCAGGGCGCTTTAATACGTCGGTCTCGCGTCTTGTCGCGTTGAATCAGCTAACCAGCAGTCATCGCATTCAAATCGGCCAGCGCATACTCCTACCGCAGGACGAAACTTCACTTGCTGCGCAGTCGCAACGAGCGCCAGCCAATGGCATCTATACGGTAGCGCGCGGTGACACGGTCTCGACCATTTCTCGGCGCTTCTCGGTCGGTGAAACGGCGCTTCTGCGCCTTAATGGAATCGAAGACTCGCACCGCATTTATCCCGGGCAGGAGTTGCGCTTGCCGGGTCTTTACGCAGCGCCGCCGCAACTCGTCGCGAATGAGCGTGCGCCGGAGTCGCTTGTCGAGACTGCCGAGGTCTCACCAGAGGTCTCATCAGAGAGCTCGATGCAGAACCCTGTAGAAGTCGCGGAGATTGAGCCTGACTTATCCGAGGAACAAGCGTTCGATACATTGGTTGCGCCGGACAGTGACTCAATGCTCGACGAGCCTGCGTTAGCAGCTAACGTGTTAGTGGATGTTAATGCCGTAGCCGAAGAGGTTGCAGCGGCGATGTCAGAGGACACAGCCGTCGATAGCGACGCAGAGCTTGCCGAGGCGTTGAGCGCTGATCCTGCCGACTATTCGGTAGCGAGCGACGACTCGATCGAGGTGCAGGCGACCGAGACGCTCGGTCATTATGCCGACTGGTTAGCTGTTCGCGCTTGGGATGTTAGGCGACTCAATGGCATGGCATACAGCGACCCGGTCATCGTGGGTAAGCGTCTTACTCTTGGGTTCTCTAAGGTATCGAGACCTGAATTCGAGCGCAGGCGCAAAGACTACCACTCGACGCTACAACGTGATTTCTTTGCTCGGTATCGAATTCGCGATGTAGAGGAATACACTATACGCCGCAACGAAAATATCGGCACGATCGCGCGCAATCGCTATTCAGCTCCACTGTGGCTTGTGCGACAGTACAATCCAGAGCTCGACTTCAATCGAATTCAAATCGGCCAGAAAGTTGTTTTCCCGTTGCTGCAAAGCGTCGAATAGCCCGAGTCGTCTATCAGCTAAACAAAGGAGCTAAAGCGCTAAAGCGCCGGCTGCTGTTTTGAATGGATAGTTTGCGCAAACAGCTGTTGATACCGCGCAGTCAAATTTTCCTCGAAAAACTGCGTTAGCGACACGCGCGGAAGTGCAATTCCCTCGTTTTTTTCCTCCTGCCAGCGTTTCAATTTCTTGAAGATATTACGCGCGGTGTGCGTGTTATCTTGAGTCACAGAGTAAAGATTTTCTGGCGGCAGGTATTCGGGATAGACGAGGTCGGCAGGGGCGAGCGGGCAGCAGCCAGCGATCGCAGCCTCTTGCATTGCGAGACCTTGAAAGTCATGCAGCGCAGTCGACAGGGCGACGTCGCAGGAGTTGATAAGCGTGTGGTAGTCAGTAGCGCTTTCGATAAAGCCGAAGTGAGCGTCTTCAAGATTTAGAGAGATGCAGTGCGCTTTAAGTAAGCGGCGACATTCGTCGAATTCCTCGGGCTGCTGTTTAAACTGCTGGCCCACAATATGGAGTCGGCAGTTGAGCCTCTGGGCACAGAGTAGTTTGACCACCTCCAACAGTCGCTCAGGGCCTTTGTCATATTCCCACCGGTGATTCCACACTATTTCAAGCGTTGAATGGTTGCTGCAACGCGACGACAACTTCTCTGGCCGGAACACAGGAACCGGCACTACATGAGACCTGTCTCTTATACACATCTGACGCTGCCGACGATATGCAGTGTGTAGA
>OJDL01000277.1_pt1 | contig 21237 bp, 20 predicted proteins | sample 1592681 | NCBI WGS metagenome assembly OJDL01 (sample SAMN05416885, study PRJEB24817) | seawater metagenome | isolation source: Sea water | place: Canada:Atlantic | collected 2013-11 | reverse complement strand
TGTATAAGAGACAGGTACAGAATTCAAAGAACTGTTTTTAATTTTCATATTACAATTTTCAAAATCTATTTGATTTTCAGAGTTTATAAAAAATGAATATCCACAATTGCTTTTGTAAAAAACATAATTAGGCACACTAACTTCATTATACAAAAAAGCTTTGGGCTTTGGAATTGATGTGTGGTTTGAACAACTCATTAGAAAAATAAAAAAAAATAATATAGATTTTATCATTTCTTTATAATTACCATAACATTCTTTATTCTTTTTCTATTGACTTCAACCACTTTAAATTCAATTCCTTTAAGCTTTAGTTTGAAATTTTTTTTTGGAAAAAATCCGATTTGTTCAAGTAAAAAACCGCCTAAAGTTTCTGAATCTCCTTTAATATTTTCAAAGATTTTATTGTCCTTGATTTTTAAAATCCTATATAAATCGGTAAGATTCACTTTACCTTCAAAGACAAAAGTATTATCGTCAATTTTATTATAGATAATATCATCTTGATTAAATTCATCGTTTATTTCACCTACTATTTCTTCAACAACATCGTTTAAAGTAATAATACCAGAATTCCCTCCATATTCATCAACAACTATAGCCATGTGATTTTTTAGTTTTTGAAATTCTTTCAACAAATCATCAAGTTTTTTATTTTCAGGAATAAAATAAGGTTCTCTAATCAAAGTAGTCCAATCAAAGCTCTGTTTATTTAAATGAGGGAATAAATCTTTTAAATATATAACTCCCGCAACATTATCAATAGTTTCGTCAAATACTGGAATTCTAGAATATCGGTTTTCTCTTACTTGTTTAATAAGTTCATTATAAGACATTGTTTTAGATACAGAAAAAACATCAATCCTAGGCTTCATTACCTGCTTAACCTCGGTGCTTCCAAAAGAAATAATGCCTTTCAAAATCTTCTTTTCCTCACTAGATGTTTCATTCTCATCTGTTAAATCAAATGCATCTGAAAGCTTATCAACAGATAAATTAGGTTTTTTAAATACTAGTTTATCTTGAATAAACTTGGTCATTTTACTCATAGGAATAGTAATAAAAAAAAACAAATACTTGTCTAAAAACTGAACTGGAAAAGCCATTTTTTTTGAAAATGAAATTGGTTTTCTATTAGCATAAACTTTTGGGAGAATCTCTCCAAATAATAATATTAAAGCAGTAATAAATCCAACTTCTATAACAAAGTTTAACCAGCTAGGTAAAAAATAAAAATCAAATAATTGACCAAAAGAAGCTAATAATAATACAATAGATATATTTATAAAATTGTTAGAGACAAGTAATGTTGCCAGTAATCTTCTAGGTTCACTTCTTAAAAGAGCAATTAGTTTTATATTTTTAATATTAGAACTTGATATTTTTTTTAAATCTGTTTTAGAAAGAGAAAAAAAAGCAACTTCAGATCCCGAAATAAGAGCAGAACATATCAGCAGAACTATAATTAATACTATTTTGATTAAATCAGGATATATATCTATTAACAAAAAGGAATTGACCAAATTATATAAGATTATTTAAAAGGGTAAGTCATCAGCATCATTTTCTGTGACTGGTGTATTTGATTGAGGAGCAATTGGCTCATTAGAGGCTAAAGGAGATTCGTTTACATCAGATTTATTTGACAGAAAATTAAATTCATTAACATGAATCTCAGTAGAATATCTCTGAACACCATCTTCAGATTGCCACTTTCGTGTTTTGATCTTTCCTTCAACATATATTTTGTCACCTTTACTTAAATACTTTTCGCAAACTTCAGCTGCTTTATTTCTAACCACAACATTATGCCATTCAGTATTTGAAACTTTTTCTCCAGTAGTTTTGTTAGTATAGTTTTCGTTTGTTGCTATTGGAAATCTTCCTATACAACCTCCTCCTTCAAAATGATGCATTTTAACTTCATCACCTAAATTTCCAATTAACATTACTTTATTTAAAGATCCGCTCATATTATTTTTATTATATCCAAATATAATAAATTACATCAAGAATTTATTCAATGTCTCAATAAATGAACTCAGAGGTTTTGGAAAAGGCAAATTTGAAAGCTCTTTAATGTAAATAGAACTGTCATCTAGTTTATCAACATAATTAAGCCAAAAATTTATTTTTAAATTTTGATGTGATAACTTATGATTAACAGTTTCTATAAGCTTTATGTCATTTGTTTTAGAAAACGGATGTTTATTTAGTTTTAAAAAATCATTCAGTGAAGATCTGTTTAAATCTGTGTCAGATTCAAATAAAGGAAATTGATATAGATTTTGCCAAATATCTTTATTGGTTCTTTCTTCAACCATTATCCTTTTGTTTTTATCAATTATTATAAAATAATTTAAAAATCTAGATTTAGATTTAGCGCTTTTCTTTTTAACAGGAAAATCAAAAACAACTTTGTTTTTAAATGAAAAACAAACTTTATTATAAATACAATTCTTACAATTAGGAGTTTTAGGTTTACAAACTAAAGCTCCAAATTCCATTATAGCCTGATTAAAATCACTTGGGTTATTTACACAAATAAGCTTGTTTAGTAGAATCTTGAATTCTTTTAAGGAGCCTGAGGTGTTTATAACTGTACTAATCCCAAACAATCTTGATATAAATCGATAAACATTACCATCAAGAACTGGGCGCACCTCATCGTTTGAAAAAGAACTTATTGCACTTGCAGAATAATCTCCGATTCCGGGAAGTTTAATAAGTTCGTCATAAGTTTTAGGAAATTGAGATTTATAATCTTCAACAACTAGTTTTGAGGTTTTATGTAAATTTCTTGCTCTACTGTAATATCCAAGACCTTCCCAATTTTTCAAAACGTCTTGTTCTTTAGAATCCGAAAGAGACCCTACATTAGGATATCGATCAATAAATTTATTATAATAGGGCAACCCTTGTTTAACTTGAGTCTGTTGAAGTATAATTTCTGAAAGCCAAATCTTATACGGGTCTTTAGTATTTCTCCACGGCAAAGACCTCTTATTAACTGAATACCAGTTAATTAATTTTTTAGAAAAGTTTAAGTATATTTTATTTGACAAAATGAAATTTAATAAAATTTGAGATATTATTAGAGCATTTTAAAGGATGAATAATAAATATAAATTTATATATTTGGCACCTTAAAAAGTAAACATAAATAAAATAAAGAATATGACCAAAGCTGAGATTGTTTCAAAAGTTTCCAACAACCTAGGATTAGATAAAAACGAAGTTTTAGCTACTGTTGAAAATTTAATGGATGAAATAAAGAACTCATTAAATGGTGGAGAAAATGTTTATTTAAGAGGGTTTGGAAGCTTTATCGTCAAAAAAAGAGCTGAAAAAACTGGAAGAAATATTTCAAAAAATACAACCATAAGAATTCCTGAACATCATATTCCTGCTTTTAAGCCGGCTAAAGTTTTTGTTGAAGGTGTTAAAAAAAATAATTAAAAATATAGATTATGCCAAGCGGTAAAAAAAGAAAAAGACATAAAGTAGCTACACACAAGCGAAAGAAAAGAAGTCGTGCTAATAGGCACAAAAAAAAGTAAGTTAGATACTTAACTGATACTACGATCTTTGAAATGAAACAAGTTGAGTGACAATCAGCACTAAGCTTTTTTCCCTGTTATTAAAAATCCTGTGAATAAAGTATAACCCGTTCGCTATATAGCGGACATAAAATCAATATTGTGAGTAAAGAAATAATAATACGTTCAAATTCCACAGCTGTTGATTTTGCATTACTTAAAGACGGTAAATTAATTGAACTTCATAAACAAAATGATAGTAACAAATTTAATGTTGGAGATATTTTTTTAGCAAAAACTAAAAAAACAATTTCGGGTCTAAACGCTGCATTTGTAAATGTAGGTTATGAAAAAGATGCATTCTTGCATTATCATGATTTAGGACCAAGAATATTATCATTAATTAAGTTCATTAAAGGTGTAAGCGCAGGTAAAATAAAAAAATTTTCACTTGAAAAATTTCCTTTCGAATCAGAAATTGATAAAGAAGGAAGTATTTCGGACGTTATAAGTCCAAATCAAACTGTTTTAGTTCAAATAATAAAAGAACCAATCTCAACTAAGGGCCCAAGAATAAGTTCAGAGTTATCTTTTGCTGGTCGTTTTTTAGTATTAGTTCCTTTCTCAAATAGAATTTCTATTTCTCAAAAAATTGAAAGTAGAGAAGAAAAAAGCAGATTAAAAAGACTTGTACAAAGCATTAAACCTAAAGGGTTTGGGGTAATAGTAAGAACTGTAGCTATAGATCAAAAAGTTGCAGAACTGGATAACGATTTAAAAAACTTATTTAATCGTTGGACAGATCTTTGTAAAAAAATCCAAGGAGCTGAAGTGCCTTTAAAGGCGCAAAGCGAACTTAACCGATCCTCTTCAATTCTAAGAGATTATTTTAATGATACTTTTACTGGAATATATGTTAATCAAAAATCCATGTATTCTGAGATTAAAGATTATTTGGAGCAAATTGCTCCAAAAAAACAGTCAATTGTAAAACTTCATAAATCTCATAATCCAATTTTTGAAGAATATGGAATTGAACGCCAAATAAAAACAGCATTCGGTAGAACCGTTACAATGAGTAAAGGTGCTTACCTTATAATAGAACATACTGAGGCGTTACATGTTATTGATGTTAACAGTGGAAATCGATTGACAAAATCAAAAAACCAAGAAGAATCTGCCCTTGAAGTTAATTTAGTTGCAGCTACAGAGATAGCAAGACAATTAAGACTAAGAGATATGGGCGGAATTATTGTAATTGATTTCATAGATTTAATGACTCCAGAAAACAGAAAAACTCTTTTTGACCATTTCAAAAATGAAATGGAAACTGACAGAGCTAAGCATAAAATTTTACCTCCAAGTAAAATCGGCTTAATTCAAATGACCAGACAAAGAGTTAGATCAGAAATGGAAATTAAGACTATTGAAGCTAATCCAAATCAAAACGGAACAGTTGAAGCCCCAATAGTTTTAATAGATAAAATTTATGATAAAATTGAAAAAGTTTTTTCAACCAAAAAATACGATAACATAAAGGTTTTTTTACATGTTCATCCATTTGTTGCAGCTTACTTAAAAAGCGAATACCCTTCAATAAGAATGAAGTGGTATTTAAAACACAAAAGATGGGTGACTATTGTCCCTAGAGATGCCTACACCTATTTACATTTTAGATTCTTTAGTAAGGAAGGTAAAATCATAAATGCTTAAAAAAAGCGGCTAATTAGCCGCTTTTTTTTTGACTAAAAATGAGTTAATTTAAGAGAATGAAAAGCGGAAACTTTACAGTTGATGAAATAGAATTTAAATTAAAGCAATATTGCTCCTATCAAGACAGATGTCATAATGAAGTTGAAAAAAAATTAAAATCATTTGATGTGATTTCTGAGGTTAAAGAGCAAATAATTTTCAATTTAATTAATGAAAATTACTTAAATGAAACTAGATTTTGTAAAAGTTTTGTGAGAGGAAAGTTTAAAATTAAAAACTGGGGCAAAAGAAAAATTACAATAGAACTAAAAAGTAGAAAAATTTCAAGCTATAATATAAATGAAGGATTAAAAGAAATTAACGAAATTGATTATCTAAATAAATTAGAAAATTTATTTAATAAAAAATTGGCATCTTTAGATCACTTAAGCTTAATTAATAAAAAGAAAAAAATTCTTTCATTCTTATTATACAGAGGATGGGAAACAAATTTAATTTATGAAAAAATCAATCAAATTAAATAATCTGATTTTAGTCTTATTAGTATTTACTTCATTACTACAAAGTTGTAAAAAATCAGTAGACTACATTGCTTATAATGGGAATATTTATACTGTAAATAACGATTTCAATGTAGCAAGTGCATTTGCTGTAAAAGATGGGAAATTCATCGATGTTGGAAACGATGAAATTTTTTCAAAATATAATACAAAGCAGAAAATAGATCTTAACGGATCTACTGTTTTACCAGGCTTAATTGATGCTCACTGTCACTTCTATGGACTTGGATTAAATCAAAGTGTAATTGATTTAACTGGAACCAGTTCATTTAATGAAATTTTAGAAAAAATTGCATTTGAAAATAATAAAGATGTAATCAGAGGAAGAGGCTGGGATCAGAACGATTGGGAAATTAAAGAGTTTCCTGATAAATTAAAATTGGATTTAGCTTATCCCAATACACCTGTTATATTAGAGAGAATCGATGGCCACGCTTATTTAGTCAACCAAAAAGCCTTAGATATTGCCGGAATTGATATTAATACAAAATCAACTAACGGATCGTTACTTTCAAAAAAAGGTAAGCTAACTGGAGTTCTTATCGATGGTCCTATGTCTATAATAGACGATGCTTTTGGAGAAATTTCATTAGACAATAAGATAAAAGCTTTAATTAGCGCTCAAAAAATATGTTTTCAAAATGGTTTAACAACAGTTGATGATGCTGGGCTTTCTAAAGAGGTCATACTGCTTATAGATAGTCTACAAAAAAAGGATCTTTTAAAAATGAGAGTATATGCCATGATAAGTAACTCCGAAGATGATGTTGATTATTTCTTAGAAAATGGACCTATTAAAACAAATTCTTTAAATGTTAGATCAGTAAAAGTATATGGTGATGGCGCTCTTGGCTCTAGAGGAGCAACGCTTAAAGAACCGTATTCTGATGACAAACATAATTATGGAAAACTTGTAACCAGTTATAAGGACATAAAAGATTTAGCAGATAAGTTAGCAAAAGCTAACTTTCAAATGAACACTCACGCTATTGGGGATTCAACTATTAATATTTTAATTGATACTTATTCAAAAGTACTTGAAAACAAAACAGACCCTAGGTGGAGAATTGAACACTCACAGATAATAGATCTAAATGATATAGACGGTTATAACAATAAAATATTACCTTCAGTCCAACCTACTCATGCTACAAGCGACATGTACTGGGCTAAAGATAGAGTTGGGTCCAAACGTATAAAAGGCGCCTATGCATACAAAGCACTACTTGAGAAATCAAAAGTCATAGGACTTGGAACAGATTTTCCTGTTGAAAAAGTTAATCCATTCCATACGTTCTATGCTTCTATTTCAAGAAAAGATTTAAATGATTATCCTGAAAAAGGATTTGAGTTTGAAAATGCCCTTTCAAGAGAAGAAACTCTAAAAGGAATGACTATTTGGGCAGCTTATTTAAATTTTGAGGAAAAAGAAAAGGGAAGCATTGAAAAGGGAAAGTTTGCTGATTTTATAATTATTGACAGAGATATAATGAAGGTCGAAACAAATAAAACTCCAAATACTAAAGTTTTAAAAACTTATCTGTCTGGTAAACTAGTCTATTCCAATACTATAGCCAATTAAGAAGCTTCTTCCTGGCATTGGTACTAGATTTGTTTCCGAGTAAATCTCATCTAAAATATTATTGACATAAATAAAAACTCCTTTTTTATACCTAATTTTTGAATCCAAAACAGAGTAATTAGACTGATCTGATCTTTCAGCATATTTATATATAATTGAATGATTAATATTCTTTATATAGTTAAGATTAAATTTTGATATAAAGTGGTGTTTTAATGAATTTAGCGAGTATTTTGAAAAATTGATGTCACTTACATAATTATCATCTTTAATATTGGTGTAACCAATACTAATTGAATTATCATTTGATAAACTGTAAGAACTTTTAAAACGGTATGACATATCCACTTCAAATCCACTAGTGCTTAACGAACCTATGTTTACGGCTTTCCATAAGTCGTCTTCATTCTGTTTCACATAATCAATTATGTTTTTTGCATTTCTATTAAATAATGCAGTAGAGAATTTAAAATTAGAAGTATTATATTTTAAACCAAATTCCGTAGAGGTAGCTGATTCAGGATTTAAATTTTCATTACCAACAGTTGTTCTGTCACTGTAATATAAATCTGTATATGTAGGGATTCTATAAGTCTTTCCAATATTACTGTACAGTTTAAAATTTGAACTAACGTTATAACCTAGATCAATTCCAGGGAAGGAATGAAAAGACATGTCAGAAAAATAACTAAGTGCAATTCCTGGTGAAACCACTAGTTTTTGGTCAAGTAATTTAAATGTATGATCAGCAAAAAGATTAACCGTAGTTCTATTGTGCTCTCCTAAATTATTACTTGAAATATTTACTGTAGATAAATCCAATCCAAAACCTGTAACTCCTGAATTAGAGAAATAAGAACCACTTAGTTCAGCAGAAACTTTATTGGTTTTATGCAGGTTTCTATAAACAGAAGGATTGTCTCTTATGTATATGTACTCGTCTTGACCGCGCCTCCAATATAATCTAGGAGTAATTGATAGCTTTTCAGAATTTATAGTTGTAGTAACTCCTAATAGACTTGCTTGAGTTTCTTCATATTGTTCTGTAGCACTAGGACTAGCATAAAACCCATTAGCTCCAAACTTATTTTCAGTAAAAGAAGCTATTACATCAATGGGGGAGTTATTGGAATTAAATGAAGTTTTTATAAAGTAATTATTTTTTTTAAAATCTGTGTTATGTCTGTATCCATCTGATCTATTGCCTGAATAGCTAATTAAAGATTTTATCTTTTCTCCAATAATTTTAGTTGACAATGAAATGTTTTTTTGCTCAAACGATCCATAAGAAAGTTCGTTTAGATTTATATTAGCTGTGCGCTTCTCCTTGTTACCTACAAGTTCTTTAGTAACTATGTTAATTGCTCCATTAAAAGCATTTTGACCAAAAATTCTAGCGGCTGGACCTTTTATTATTTCTATTCTTTCAATTAAATAAAGAGGAAGAATCATATTCAACGTATGATGCCCTGTCTGAGCATCGTCCATCTTCATGCCATCAACTAAAAGCAAAGTTTGATCAAATCCACCACCTCTTATGTAAAGATCACCTTGAACTCCTCCTACACCTCTTCTTCTAACATCTATTCCTGTAATTTCTTGAAGAAGGTCAGAAACATTTGTTACTGGACTATTTTTAATATCTTCTGAACTAATAATTTTAACTGTTCTGAAATTTTTGGAAAAGGGTAAATCAATCTTTGTAGATAACACTACAACTTCATCAAGATTTGTGGTTTGATCTTGAGAAATAGATAAATTGCTTAATAGTAATATTAAAAGTGGGAAAACTTTTTTCATATAAAAGCATTAAGAAAAATAAAAACTAGTCAGTTAATATAATAACTTTATTTTCTTTCATCTCAACTACACCTGAGGTAATTGTTAGATGTATTTCTTTAGGACTTACAACCGAAAATAAATCTGATAATTTATCTGAGTTTTCAATTTCTCCTAATATTTTTATTGTTCCAGAAATTAAAGTTGAAACTATTGGAGCATGATTGTCCAACATTTGAAAAGATCCATCAGTTCCAGGAACTAAAACGGAATCCACATTAGCGTTAAGCAGAGTGTTTTCAGGACTTACTATTTCTAATTGCATATTATAGTTTTAAGCTTCAGCTAACATTTTTTCTCCAGCTTCAATAGCTTCTTCAATAGTTCCTTTAAGGTTGAAGGCAGACTCCGGAATATGATCTAATTCACCATCCATAATCATATTGAAACCTTTAATAGTGTCTTTAATATCTACTAAAACACCAGGAATACCAGTAAACTGTTCAGCAACATGAAAAGGTTGAGATAAAAATCTCTGTACTTTTCTTGCTCTATATACAGAAAGCTTATCTTCTTCAGATAATTCTTCCATACCTAGAATTGCAATAATATCTTGAAGTTCTTTATATTTTTGTAATAATTCTTTAACTCTTTGAGCGCAATTATAATGATCATCTCCAATAATATCTGGAGCTAAAATTCTTGATGTTGAATCCAAAGGATCAACAGCAGGATAAATACCAAGCTCAGCAATTTTTCTAGAAAGTACTGTAGTTGCATCTAAGTGAGCAAAAGTAGTTGCAGGAGCAGGATCCGTTAAATCATCCGCAGGAACGTATACAGCCTGAACAGATGTAATAGAACCACTTTTAGTTGATGTAATTCTTTCTTGCATCGCACCCATTTCTGTAGCCAGTGTAGGTTGGTAACCAACAGCTGATGGCATTCTTCCAAGAAGAGCTGACACTTCAGAACCAGCTTGGGTAAATCTAAATATATTATCTACGAAAAATAAAACGTCTTTTCCTTGACCATCTCCAGCACCATCTCTAAAATATTCAGCCATAGTAAGACCAGATAAAGCAACTCTAGCACGTGCTCCAGGTGGTTCGTTCATTTGACCAAAAACAAATGTTGCTTTTGATTCTTTTAACGCATTTTTATCTACTTTACTTAAATCCCATCCTCCTTCTTCCATGGATTTATCAAATTCTTCACCATATTTTATAATACCCGACTCAAGCATTTCTCTTAAAAGATCATTTCCTTCTCTTGTTCTCTCACCAACACCAGCAAAAACAGAAAGTCCACCGTGACCTTTTGCGATATTATTAATTAGTTCTTGTATTAAAACAGTTTTACCAACTCCAGCTCCACCAAATAATCCAATTTTACCACCTTTAGCGTAGGGCTCAATTAAATCAATAACTTTAATTCCTGTAAATAATACTTCTGTAGATGTTGATAACTGATCGAAATCAGGAGCTTCTCTGTGAATAGAAAGTCCGTCTTTACCAGTTTTAGGTAAATCTCCTAAACCATCAATAGAATCTCCAATTACATTAAATAATCTACCGTAAACATCATCTCCAATAGGCATTTGAATTGGGTTTCCAGTAGCAAGTACTTCAACCCCCCTTGCTAATCCATCAGTTGAATCCATTGAAATAGTTCTAACAACATCTTCACCAACGTGAGATTGAACTTCAAGAACTAGAATAGACCCGTCTTGTTTTTTAATTTCAAGAGAATCATAGATTTTAGGAAGATTATTTGAAGAGGTATCAAAAGTTACATCCACAACAGGTCCCATAATTTGAGAAACTTTACCTATAGAGTTTGACATTATTTAATATTTAAATTTTAATGAGGCAAATATAAAATTTTATGAGTTAAATTCTATAATTTTTTATATAAAAAAAGGCGACCTAAGTCGCCTTTTTATTAACATTATATTATCTCTTATGGATTTATAGTAAATCCTACATAGAATTGACTTCCAATTGAACCAGAACCAGGCATAGCGAAATATTCATCTCCACCTAAATTAGTTCCCCCAATTTTAACTCTAGAGTTTAAACTTGGTAATTGAAAAAGCATTGAAGCATCAAACGTTGTATTAGCAGGAATCATTGCATCTATAAAACCTGATTGCTGCCACATGAAATTATCATGGTACTTAGCAGTAACATTAACTGAGAAGTTCTCAGCTAATTTAGCTGAACCAAGAGTTAACACTACTCTATTTTCAGGTGTGTTAAAACCAGCTTCATAATCAGTGTTTGTATTAGCAAATTCCATTTTATTATAAGAATACGTTCCGCTAAAATCAAAAGTATTTAAGATGTTTGTTTCAAATCCTGCACTAACTCCGTATGTATTAACAATTTCATCAGTATTAGCATCGTAACTAAACACTTTGTAATCTCCTTGAGATAGAGCATAAAGTCCCATCATAGTTGAAGCACTACCGTAAAGTGGAGTGATAACATTCACAGCTGAAATAAAATTATCCCACGTAGAATAGTAAGCATTAATATCTAAAGCTGTTTTCTTTCCATTAATTCTATATCCTAAATCAAATGATTTAACTTCTTGAGGACCAACATTTCCTAAGTCACCTGCAGCAACTGGAGCACCAGCTTGAACTGAAGCTAGAGTGTAAGAATTCATTTTAACTTGATTTCCACTAACATTAAATGAATTACCTGAAGCACCTCTTAATCTCATGTTAAATCTGTCAACATTATCAGGAGATGATCCCATTAATATAGCTTGACCTATATCAAGACCAATGTACTGGTCTTGAGCAGCTGGATTTTGGAATCCTGTTTGGTAAGAAAATCTAATATTTTGATTTTCTGAAAGACTAACAAGCGCACCAATTCTTGGTGTTACAGTTCCTTCAAAAAACTCACTTTTATCATATCTCATCGATCCAGTTAATCTAACCACTCCGTCAAAAAGAGATTTTTGAGCTTGAGCATAAAGTCCCATATCAGTAAATTCGATAGGAGCATCATAATCAGTAAATAACGTTCCGTTAGATCTTAAAATGTAATCTCTGTAAGAAGCACCAACTATAACATCAACTCCATCAATTAAGTCTTGTAAATTGTAATCAACCTCAAAACTATTTGACTGTGATGTGTCTAGTATACCAGCACCACCAGCAAATACGTCTATACCGTTATTTACAGCTCTTTCGTAAGCAGTATTCCAAGCTGCAGATCCAGGAACTAGCATGTTTGCATCAGCAGCTTTTCTAGCAGCAGCATGAACACCTAAATCACCACCTTTTCCAATAATATCATTAAGAGTGTAACCGAACTGCGCGTAATAGATCATAGTATTTAATCCAACAATTGGATTAGGATCTACAACACCAGGAAGTGCATTAAAATAAGAACCTATATAGTTTCCAAAATATGCAGGAAGTCCACCTGGCTGAGCAATAGTCATTACAGCACCTAAAGCAGATACATCATGAGTATTTCCTGAATTTTCAGCAGTATGATAGAATCTTAAACCTAAATTTCTGTTTTTGTATTCAATCTTATGTTGTTGAAGACCAAAGTTTTTCATCTGGTTTCTATTACTTGCATGTAACATAGTGTTACCTGAACCTATTTTAGAATTCAAAATAATTTCTGAATCTTCAGTTGGCTTATAATGAAAAGCGATATCAGTTTTAAAACTTGAAGCTTTGTTATCAATTAAATCAACTTCGTTGTATCCACTTGCATTAATCTGATAATTACCAAAGAAATTTGGAGAAAGATTAGCAAATATATAGTTCACTTGAGCAGCAGCAGCAGGAGATAATAAACCAGCTCCAACAAGCTGTGGAATAACAGCTCCTCTAAAAGCTTCAGTCATGTTAAATCTCTGACCAATATCACCGTAAACATTTACACCATCATAGTCAGGAAAGTCTCTTGGGTTTTGAGCCTCAACAGTACCGTCAATATAACGACCATTTAAATGGTTAATATCTCTGTAATCAACTGCATGCCAGTCTTCACCTTCTTGGTAACTAACAGTAATTTTAGCAGCGAATTTGTCACTGAATTTATTTGCAGCTCTAAAAGCAAAATCATAATAAGTGTTTTCACCAGCAGCTTCCTGAGAAGTTAAACCGTGCTTATATGTAGCACTAACTCCTTGAAAATCAAACGGGCTTTTACTGTTCATAAATAAAATACCTTTTGTAGCATTAGCACCATATAAGGCTGAAGAAGCTCCAGGCATTAATTCTACACTTTGAATATCTAATTCGTGAATACCAAGTAAGTTACCAGCTGAAAAACCTAAACCAGGCGCTTCATTATTCATTCCATCAACTAACTGAACAAAACCATTGTTATAGACAGTTGAAAAACCTCTAGTATTTACTTGTTGAAGAAATAACCCTCCAGAGTTAATTTGAACTCCTTTAAGTCCTTCTAAACTACTGTAAAAATCAGCACCAGTAGATTGAGCGATATCTTTATAATCAAATTTTTCAATTGTTACAGGAGAATCGAATAATCTCTCAGCTATTCTTGAAGCTGAAACAACGATCTCATCTAGTAAATTTTGAGATTCCGTTAATTGAACATTGAAATTTAAGTTTGATGCTGTAACATTTAATGTAACAGAGTCAAAACCAACACTGGAAACAGTGATTGAAAATGGGGGCATTTGATCCACAGAAAGTGAAAAATTACCATCAAAATCAGCAACTGTACCTGTTGTGCTACCTGCAACAACATTGGCACCAGGGATTGGATTATTATTTTCATCACTAACAGAACCAGTTACGGTTGTTTGAGCAAAAATAATTGTACTAAAAAGCACAGCAAACATTGACAAAATTCTTTTCATAATAAAGTTTGTTTTAATTTTTTTTGGTTGTTTTGTATTCATATAATCTTGTAAATATAAATAAAATTGTAAAACTATAAGATTTTATAGCCATTACTTGAGGAATTAATAAATTTTATAGGTAAAAAATCACAAAATATAAAAGACAAGTCCAAGTTTAAATTCTTTTAAATCTTTAAAATCAGGGTTGATTTGTCCAAATTCCTTATTAAACACTGGATTTAATCCTAAATAAACTCCCAAATTCCAGGTATTATTTCCGGCATTTAAGGTAAGTCCTGATTGTGTTTTTCTAAATGGAAGATTATCAAGAGTATAATTATTGTTTAAGGATTCGTATTTATACCTGCTTCTAAGCAAATAACTAGTTTTAACTCCAAAATAAACTCTCCAAAACTTATAGCTTGTTGGAGTAGATGTTCGCCATCTAAATTCTAAAGGAAATTCTATTTTTGTTGTATTCCACTTGTTTTTTGTAAAATCTTCACCGTTTACAATTTCTGCGCTAACTGAATTATTTAATTCACTAAGTTTTAAATTACTATTTGAAGAACCTAAAGACAATCCAACACCAACACCAAGCCCAAAGTTTCTTTGCTTGTTTAAAGGTAAATCTCTAATAAATCCAAAATTTAAAGTGCTTGAAAATTTATTTTGATTAAAGTTTTCAGGAGCACTTGTTAAAGCACTGTAATACAATCCTAGATAGAATTGATCTTCTAAATACTTATTATCAACATCATTACTCTGTGAATAACTTTTAACGAAATTCATTATAAGTAAAAATGAAATAAAATATCTCATAAGATCAAATTTAACTTAATATAAATAAAAAAAGCACCCAGAAAGGATGCTTTTATTAAGTTTTATAAAAATAGAAAATTAATTGTTTTGAGTATAGTTTCCTATTCTGGTAGTGTAATTAATTTTTAAAGCATTAACCTTTCTTAATTCTTGTTTGATATCAGAAATTAAACCCATATTAGTTTCTCCATCTACTTTTAAAGCAGTTGTTAAAACATTCTGTAGTTCTTCACGTTTTGTAGCTCTTTCAGCAAGAATATAAGCTCCTACATCAGAAACAACAGAAAACTTATCGTTCAACTGTATTTTTGCTTGATTTCCGTATTTAGTTTTGTATCTAGCACTCGGTTTACCAGCATAGATGTAAATAACACGATCCTTTTTATCAAGTTTTTGAACTTGATCAGCAGCTGGAAGTTTATTGTCAACCATTAATGTGTTATCTCTCATTACAGTAGCTACCATAAAGAAAAATAAAAGCATAAATACAATATCAGGAAGTGATGCGGTAGAAATTGCAGGTAACTCTCCTCCTTTTTTCTTTTTAAACTTTGACATAATTATTTACTTTTTATTAGGTTCAGCCTCAGATAATTTTTGAGGGAACATTTTTTTAATTTCATCTAGTTTAGGCTTAAGGCTTATTTTGACCTTCGAATTAGTTCTAGGATCAGAATACATCTTGTTAGCTTCTACAAAAGACATTCTATCGTTTGGAAATTTCTTAGTGAATTCTCTATCTCTTAACACATTATAGGCAGCTACAAGTTCATTTTGAACTGAAATATAAACCTTATAATCAGTCTCTCTATCATTTTTAAGTGAGATAATAGCTTTTTCCGGATTATCTGAAGATGATCTGTCTTTCTCGCCTTCACAGTAAGAACATTCTTCTTCACCAAGACCTCCACCATTATCTAAAAACTTAACAGCTGCTCTTCTAACTTCAGAAAGGTCCATTAATTTTTCCTCAACCAAAATCATGTTGTTCTTATTAACCACAACTGTAAATATGTTTCTTTCTTTAATTACAGGGGGATCAACAATTTCATCCATTGGAGGAAGTTTTCTATTAATACCTGAATCAGTTTCAATTGTAGTTGTTACTAAAAAAAAGATTAGTAGCAAGAAAGCAATATCAGCCATCGATCCAGCATTAACTTCGGGTGATTTTCTTGCCATTTTATTTTTTTATTAGTTTTCTAACAGAACCAAATCCCATAGAACAAACTGCAATAACAGTTAAAAAGTAAAACATACGAATACCTGTCTCTACCCATCTTGCTCCAGAAGCTGAAAGCATTACTCCATCTTGCATTGGTGTTTCTTCACCAGATGAAAAAAGATAAGCTACAGCTAAGACAACCAAAAGTGCTCCAATTGCTTTTAGTGAACCTATCATTTTTTGTTTGTCTGACGCTAAATTTTTCAAAGAAAAACCTAGTGAAAGAAGTACGGCAATTGCTAGAATTAATTGAGCTAAATATATTATGTATGAAACACCTCCAAAATCTCCTTGTAAAGCATTCATTTCAATAGTATCATCCCCTTGAACGAGAATCAATAAAAGAAATCCAAGTCCTAAAACTCCAAGAACTACTACTAAGTAGTTAGTTATTTTTTGATAATTCATATTGATTATTTTTTATGTGCTACTAAAATATCTATTAATGTTATTGACGCATCCTCCATATCATTAACAATACTATCAATTTTAGAAATTATATAATTATAAAATATTTGAAGTATAATAGCAACTACAAGTCCAAATACAGTTGTTAAAAGTGCTACTTTAATACCACCTGCAACAAGTGAAGGTTGCATATCACCAGCAGCTTGAATTTTATCAAATGCTTGAATCATTCCAATTACAGTTCCCATGAAACCAAGCATCGGAGCTAAAGCAATAAATAATGAAATCCATGAAACATTTTTCTCTAACTGTCCCATTTGAACGCCTCCATAAGCAACAACTGCTTTTTCAGCACTCTCAACGCCATCTCCAGCTCTATCTAAACCTTGATAAAAGATTGATGCGACAGGTCCAGGTGTATTTCTACATACTTCTTTTGCAGCTTCTGTTCCACCTGACTTTAAAGCGTCTTCAACAGCTTGAGTTAATTTTTGAGTATTAGTTGTAGCAAGATTTAAGTAAATAATTCTTTCAATAGCAATTGCTAATCCAAAAATAAGACATGCAAGAACAATTCCCATAAATCCAGGACCACCTTCAATAAAACGATTTTTTAATTCTTGAGTAAATCCTCTTGGTGCAGGAGCTTCTTCAACCATTGGAGTCTCTTCAGCCATAACCGCCTCGTCTTGAACAACTTCTTCTTGTACTGCTCCTTCAGAAACAGATTCGTCTTGCGCATGTAATTGAACAGTACTTGTTAAAAAAACAGCGACTAATACTAAAAGGGATAATAATTTTTTCATTATAAGTAATTTATTCTGTAGTTAATTTGTTATTTAATTTTGCTAAATATATATAAAAAGTTCAAATAAAAATAATGTTTTAGACAAAGTGTTGATAATCAAAGATGATCACACTACATACTAATAAGAATGTTATTTAAACGTATTTTGCAGAGAGGAAGGGATTCGAACCCCCGATACGCTTTTGGCGTATACACACTTTCCAGGCGTGCGCCTTAAACCACTCGGCCACCTCTCTTTTTAAAAAGCTCTCAAAAGTAATATTTTAAGCTAAAGTGCAAATACTTTTTCAGCATTTTTTGTAGTTTCTGAGGCTATTTTCTTAATTGGAAGCCCATATATCTCTGAAAGCTTATCTATTACATAAGTAATATAAGAACTCTCATTTCTTTTTCCTCTAAAAGGAACAGGCGCTAAATAGGGAGAATCCGTTTCCAACACTATATGTTTTAAATCAATTTGACTTAAAAACTTATCTATCCCCCCGTTTTTAAAAGTGACTACTCCTCCTATCCCTAGCTTAAAACCAAGTCGTATTGCTCTATTAGCTTGCTCTAAAGTTCCAGTGAAACAATGAAATACTCCTCTTAGCTTTGTACAGTTTTCTTTATCTAAAATTTCGAAAATTTCATCAAAAGCTTCTCTACAATGAATTACAATTGGCAGATCATTTTTAATAGCTAATCTTATTTGAAACTCAAAGGCATCTTGCTGCTGTTTTAAATAGGTTTTATCCCAGTACAAATCAATTCCGATCTCACCAATAGCTACATAACTATGACTCTTTAAGCTGTTAACAACAAACTCTAACTCCTCTTTATAGTTTTCTTTAACATTGGTTGGATGAAGGCCAGACATTAGATAAATACTACCAGGATACTTATTTTTTAAATCGTGCATGTCATCAAAATGAGTAGAATCAATTGCTGGAAAAATGAATTTATTTATTCCTTTATCAATTGATCTTTGAATGACCTTATCAATATCATCTTTAAATTGATTTAGGTAAAGATGCGTATGTGTATCTATAATTTTCACTTATCAAAGTTAATATTTTAGATTAATTTTAGTTTATGTCATTAACAAAAAATAGCTTTTTAAAATCAGTAGGATATATTTCTGTTACATTAAAACTTTTAAAAACAAATCATTACTTATTAAAGGCCTGTATTAATGGAGTTGAAGGTAAGTTTATTTTAGACTCCGGTGCTTCTAGCTCATGTATATGCCTAAGTTTAGAAAATAAATTCAAAATAGATTCTAAAAAGAATAAAATAAAGGCCTCAAGTGCTACAAGTAATATGGAAGATACTCGCTTGTCTAAAAACAATACTATTGAAATAAGAAAATGGAGAAGTACAATCAATTTAGTAAGTATTGATATGACTCATATTAACAGAGTTTTAAGTGAAAAAGAAACTGAATCAGTAGACGGAATTATAGGAGCAGATGTTTTAAAAAAATCTAAAGCTGTAATTGATTACGAGTCAAACAAATTATACTTAAAAGTTAAGATTTAATTGATTTTAATATTTCATTCAAAGGTTCTTTTACAAGAACATAACCTACAGAAACAACTATTCCTAAAAAACCAAAAACTATTACTATTAAAGATCTTTTAGGCGCGCTTCTTTCAAAAGGTATAGTCACAGGCTGTATTGTAGTAAATACAGGTGTATCTTTATTAACTTGAAGTTTAGCCTGTTCAACTTGGGAAGCTAATTGTTGAACTATTGACTCAGAAATATTGACTTCGCTTTCAATTCTGTCTAGTTTATTTTGAAATAATGAACTAGATATATTTATATTCTTATCAACAAAAATTGCTCTTTCATCTTGTAGTTTTTCGTAAGAATTTTTATTTTCTTCGTACTGTTTGATTGCAAAATCCAACATCTCATTTGAAGACTGATTCTTAAATTCTATAATCTTTTCTTGAAGTAAATTTTGCGTAATTTGAGTTATTTGAGCAGCAATATTTTTATCAGAATCCGTGAAAGAAATAGTGATAAAACCTTCTTTATCGTTTATCGATAGAGACAAGGCATCTGCAATGGTATTAAACAGCCCATTATCTTCCTGGCTAACTGAATAAATTTCTGATTTAGATAACGCAACATCTTGCGAATTAAAAGAACCCAACACTAGAGAGGGAAGGCCGATTGTATATTTTTTTATTGTACCTAAAATACTGAAAGAAGAGCCTTGATTAGAAAAGTAATCTTTAACAAAAATTTCTTCATCATTCAAATTTATTGTTGAAGCAAGCAGATCTAATTTAAAACCAACACTTTCAACTACTTGAGGATACAATGTCGGAGGAAATTCAGAAGAACTTTCCATACCTCCTAAATTAATTCCAGCAAGAGATGCAAGCCCTCCTAATGATGATCCGCCAGTTTTAACACCTGAACTAAGTTGAGGAATAAAAGTGGTTGAAGAAGTAAATTCATTTGGTTGAAACAAAGCATAGACTATTCCTAAAACAACTGCGAATAAGGTTACTTTAAGAATTAATTTTTTTTCATTATAAACTTTTTTAAAAAGTTCAATCAAATCAATTTCATCTTCACTAATATGTTGATTTTGAATTTCGTTCATAACTAGAAGCTTTTAATAAGTGCAATTATAGAAACTAAACTGGTTGTGTAACCAACTATCTCTGCAACACTAGTTTTTTGTTCGTTTTCGGGTTTTTTAGGAACTACAACTATTGATCCAGGGAAAACTCTAGGGTAAAATTTAAAAAATAAAAAGGTTTTAGTTACTTTTCTCAATCCGTTTTGATATTCAACATAAACTTCCTTTTTAACCGATTTATTTGTAAAACCACCAACAGATTCAATAGCAGCATTAGCACTAATCGGTCTATCTATATTTATAATACCCTCTTGCTGAACTTCACCAGAAACAACGACAGTATTATTTATCGCAGGCACTATAATCTGATCACCTGAAACTAATTCAAAATTAAATTTAGAATTTGATCCTTGAGAAATCAATTTAGTTCCGTTAACTGGGATTCGTATGGAATCTCTTAAGATTGATATACCACTAACTGAAGACGAATTCAAAAACTCTACATTATCTTTCAAGGCATTATAAACTGAGTAGTTTTGATTTTTAATTGAATACAAGCCAGGAAGAGCTACCTCTCCTTTTATACTATAAAACTCATTCTCTTTTCTATACGAAAAGGTGTTTACAGTAACTATATCATCGGGTTGAAGAATAATTTTATTATTTGGAATTAAATTTTCGTCAATTGATACAATAATTTCTTTAGTTACATTTTCACCACCTAACTTAGAAATATTTCTAAAAATTCTAATATCTTTTGGGTTAGCATAAGGAGTTAAACCGCCAGACATAATAATTAAATCTGTAATAGTTAAACCGTATTTAAAATCTAGTTCTTTTGGAAAATTTACTTCTCCTTTAATTTCAATAGACTCATCAAAAAGAATATCTTTTGCAGAGGGTATGTAAAGGCTATCATTGTTAATAAGCTTAAAAGATAAATCACTATTTAAATCAATTGAAATTGATTGATTTTGCAATCCTTTATTATTTCTAAATAAAATTCCGTTTGCTCCAAGTTTATCAAAAGAAAATCCTTTAGCAGAATTAATCAGCTCTGCTACTGTATTGTTTTTTTCTAACTGAAATTTACCAGAAATATTAACGGCTCCTCCAATTTTAACTAATCCAGAAATATTATCGTTATTGATTTCCTTAAAAAAAACTATATCACCATCTAAAAAAGAATTATTTAAGAAATCTTCTTTTTCAATCTCAACCATCTTTTTTGAAAAATCATCATATCTTTCAATAAAAACTTTTCCTTTAAAAGCGTTAGACGTTACACCACCAGAAAGTTTTAATAAATCTGTAACACTTTCATTCTCTGTCTCTTATACACATCTCCGAGCCCACGAGACTCCTGAGCATCTCG
>OJDL01000257.1_pt1 | contig 22812 bp, 24 predicted proteins | sample 1592681 | NCBI WGS metagenome assembly OJDL01 (sample SAMN05416885, study PRJEB24817) | seawater metagenome | isolation source: Sea water | place: Canada:Atlantic | collected 2013-11 | reverse complement strand
GATGCTCAGGAGTCTCGTGGGCTCGGAGATGTGTATAAGAGACAGGTATATATTGTTTTCACCAAATGGATTATCTTTTAAATGCTCAATAATATCTTTTGCTGTATTTGGGAATGCTTCTCTATCCTTAAAGGCTAACTTTAAAACTTTTTGAATAGAATCTCCGCCACTTGTGTGGGTTACTAACAGTTTTCCAGATTTATTCAAAAGTCTCATGAGTGGACCAATGACATTGTTTACTTTAACTTTTACAGACGATGCAGCTCTATAAGCTTGGGACGCAATAATAAGGTCATAGTTATTATTTTTATAATTATTCTGAAGAAATTTTTCTAAATGCTTCTCGTTATCCTCTCTATAGACTCTAATAACACAAGGGTTTGAGTATGAAGTTCGACCATTTTTATCTATTTCAATCCCCCAATTTTTTTTAATAAAATTTCCTAAGAGGTTGCCTGTTATTTGGGAATTAAAGTCAAAAGAATTATTGCTTTTAAGCACTAGATTAAATTCCTTAATCTTTTTATCTTTAATTTTACTTGAACTCTCGACCAACCCTAGTTCAGAAAATTTTACATTCGTCATGGTAATTAATAGGTTTGGATGTTCAACAAATCTATCTGGCATTTTCTCTAAGGTATTTTTTAGGTCTTCATAGCTAATCTCTTTGCCAGTCATTAAAAGAGAAGCGTATGGATGATACCTATGAAAACTTTTAATTACATTGGAGCATATTGTTCCATCGCCTGTCCCAGCATCTAGGATTCTTAGATATGATTTGTTTTCAGATAAGCCAGCAATATGTGAATATATCTGCTCAGAAATGGCTTTCTTCTCGCCAGTATTTTGTATAAACGATAGATATTTTAATCGATCATCAAAGAATCTTTTTTTATCCATTTGCCCCCCTTCTTTAAATAATAATCTAAATTATCAAACAATGCATTTACTCATTAGATGAGGCGGGAGAAAGGAATATTTCTTGAGATTTTTGTTCTGTACCAGCAATACTAATTGATAAGAAGCTTTTTAAGAATTAATATGTAAGGTATCCCATGATGTATAACACTTAAAAAAATTATGAAAGCTTATTTACTAATGCTCATTGCTGGTTTGAGCATATTTGCATCATCTGCTATTACTGAAGCAACAGTTCATTCTGAGAAAATCATTCTTGGCTCAGGTTGTTTTTGGGGTGCTGAAAAGGGATATGAGGCTTTGCCTGGAGTAATAGATGCTGTCTCTGGTTACGCTGACGGAGATGGGGTGCGACCAACCTATAGAGAGATCACAAAACTAAAAAATAAATTCAACCCAAACAATCATGCCGAAGTGGTGGAGGTTACTTACAACAAAAATATTATTTCTACAGAGGGCATCCTCATCCATTACCTAGAATCACATGATCCAACTCAAGTGAATAGGCAAGGAAATGATATTGGAACCCAATACAGATCTACAATTCTTTATACAAATGAAGAGCAAAGATTGGCTATTGTGAATACTATTTCGGTCTACCAGGCGCTTCTTATAGATGCTGGATACGGCAAGATAGCAACAGAAGTAAAGCCAATTCAAGAGTTTTATAAAGCCGAAAAATATCATCAAGACTACATTAAAAAAAACCCAAATGGTTATTGTCCTGATCATTCAACAGGAGTGAAGTTTCAAAAAGAAATAAGTTCACCTCTTGTTGATAATGCAATTCTTGCGCTAGGCAAAAGTATTGTTGTTATTGAGCCAGAAGGTTACTGCCCTTACTGTGAAAAATTTAAAGCTACAGTGGTTGAAAACTATCAAGGGAACATTCCTCTTTCTTTTAGACTGGCCAGTCAGTTGCAAGGGCTGACGGTTGATTCGCCAACGTGGGCCACTCCAACAATTTTATTTCTTGAAGAAGGAAAAGAGGTATTTGGGCACCAGGGCTATATGTCACCCAAGGAATTTTATGAGGCGCTTGGTTATTTCAAGCTGGGTAACTCAGAAGCATACAGAGTTGCATTTGATGAGGGAACAGACGCAAGATTCTGCAAAGAATATGAAATTTTTAAAAATACTCCTGATGGTATTTTTATAGATAAGCTCAGTGGAATTCCGCTTTTTGATACCAAAGATCGCTTTAACTCTTCAACAGGCTGGCTATCATTTACAAAACCGATAGATGGTTCTGTATATACCAAACCTGATAATAGCTATGGCATGAGAAGAACAGAAATAAGATCCAAAACTTCTGATATCCACCTTGGCCATGTTTTTCCCGATGGACCCAATGGAATGCCAAGGTATTGTATAAATGCCACGGTGCTAGAATTTATTAAACGAGCAGACATTAAGATCTAGTAATGACGGACTTAACTGCAAACAAAGTTTACAAGGTTTTAACTTTGGGGGAGTGGGAAGAGGCATCTAAAATTGGCCAAATAGTAACGGCACTAGATCAGCAAGATGGTTTTGTTCATCTCTCATCAGCCACACAGCTTAATATGACCCTGTCTTTGTATTTCTCAAAAGAAGAGAAAGTCATTCTGCTTCAAATTAACGAGAGCGATATTATCGAGGGCCTTACCTATGAATATGCAGACAAAAGAGGCGGAGAATTTGCTCATTTTTACGGTGAACTTAGAACCGATAAAATATCTCAATCTTGGCATTTAGATCGAAGTGCTTTTAACCTCCCAGAAGAAGTAATACTAGAAGCAGAGCAAAACTAAAAAATTAATCAGCACCAATATTATTTAACAAAGGAGACAGGCTTAACAAAACTTCTTGCTCAATTAGCTTGTGTCCATTTTGATTTGGATGAATTCCATCTGATTGCATGAAACCTCTTTCAGTCATATCTTTGATTGATCCGTTTACAAGAACAAGATTATATTCAGACGCAAGATCCGCAAAAATCTTTTTAAAGCCATTGGTATACCTTTCTCCATAATTAGGAGGAAGCTCAACACCAATCAACACAGTAATCCCACCTGCTTCGTGAATCATCTCAATCATTTCTCTAAGATTTTTTCTCACTACTTTTTTAAGAGACATGCCCCTAAGGCCGTCATTACCTCCCAGCTCCAGAATAACAATCCTAGGCTTATGCTCGCTTAACAACCTTGGCAAGCGATAGAGGCCGCCGGAGGTTGTATCACCACTAATACCAGCGTTAACTACCTGAAAATTTAGACCATTATTTGCGATGCTCTTTTCTAACAATGAAGGCCATGAGTTTTCTATCTGCACACCATACCCAGCACTTAAACTGTCACCTAAAACTACAATAGTATTAGCAGTAGAGTCAATCTTGTTTGAAGAATTTACTGGTACTATAAGTGTCAGTAAAATAGCTAAATTCACCAAAAGGCAAACATTGAAAGATTTAATTTTAGAAGTTAAAAACATTACAAAAGAAGTTAACAGCCCAGAGGGTGCTTTGACAATAGTTCAAGACGTTAATTTATCAATTGCAGAGGGCGAATTAGTTTCCTTGGTCGGTCCATCTGGGTCTGGGAAGACAACACTGCTTGCAATCATGGCAGGCTTAGATCTCCCAAGTCAGGGCTCAGTTACTCTTTTGGGGGCTGAGATTACCTCTCTTGACGAAGACAAGAGGGCTCAAATCAGAGGACAGGATGTTGGCTTTGTTTTTCAGTCTTTTCATCTAATGCCAAAGTTATCTGCCCTAGATAATGTCATGTTGCCATTAGAAATTTCTGGCTCTGATGATGCTCAAAGCAAAGCAAAAGAAGCGCTGATTAAAGTTGGCCTAGAAAAAAGAGTTCAGCATTTTCCAACTCAGCTTAGTGGTGGTGAAAAGCAACGAGTGGCTATAGCCAGAGCCATGGTAAATGAACCAAAAATTTTATTTGCAGATGAGCCAACAGGCAACCTAGATAAAAAAAGCTCCAGCGCAATCACGGATCTCCTATTTTCCGTGAATGAGCAGATGCAAACAACGTTAGTTTTAGTAACTCATGACTTAGTCTTGGCAGAAAAATGTGAAAAAGTTTATGAATTATCTGAGGGCAGGCTTCTATGATCAGAGGCTTGGTCTACGGGATAAAGAAATTTTGGTCTGAGATCACAAGCGGCGATCTATTAATACTTTTTTTATCAATTGTATTAGCTGTTACAGCAATTTCTAGTGTCGGTTTTTTAGGTGATCGCCTTCAATCTTCAATGAAGGAACAAGCCTCTGTAATTCTTGGCGCCGATCTAACTCTTCGCTCAGCCTCAACTCTTGGCTCAGACTATCTTTCATTGGCAAAAACTCAGGGTTTAGAAACAGCTGAAACTATATCTTTTTTAAGTATGGCAATAACGGATGAAGATAATTTATTAAGTTCAATCAAGGCAACCACACAGTCATATCCTCTAAAGGGCGAGCTAGTTATATCTAAGTTCAATGGCGAATTAATTATCCACAAAGGATCTCCCCCTTCTGGCCACCTTTGGGTTGAAGAAAAAATATCAGAAGCCCTCGACCTAACCCAAAACGGCCAGTTAATCGTTGGCAACAAAACTTTTGTCATTGACGGCATAATCCAAAATTTTCCTGATCGAAATTCAGGATTCTTTGGATTTTATCCAACCGTCATAGTTAATGTGGACGACCTTGATGCCATGGGCATTATTCAAACAGGAAGCAGGGTTGTTTATAGAAACTTATTCTCTGGAACAGAAAAAAATATCAATAACTTTCTAGCTCAACTCAAAGACATGCCAGCAGAAATTAGATCTCAAAAATCAGAAGATGTGGGCGAGGAACTTGGCGAGGCTCTTGAGAGCTCAACAATATTTTTTAATCTCGCCAGCCTCTTCACTATTATTATTTCTGTTATTTCGTCGATGGTGGCAGTTCGAAGATATGCTGAACGCAATCTACTCCAAACTTCCCTAATGAAGGTATTCGGCGCCTCCAAAAAATTTATTCTTGGATCTCAAATCATGCAGCTTACCCTCATGGTTGTCTTAGCAACCTTGGTTGGGTTAGGGCTAGGCTATTTATTGCAATCACTTTTAATAGGAGCTCTTCAAGGCATTATTACAGCTGATTTACCACCCCCATCTTTTATCCCGGTCATCTTAGGCTTCGTCACATCATTCTGTGTAGTATTTGGAGTAGCATCTCCGTATTTAAAAATACTTAGTGAGTCTCAGCCCATTAGGATATTAAGAAATGATTTCAACATAGGCGTAACAAGCAATGCCATGATTTACTTGGTAGCAGCAATTACCATGTTTGTTTTTCTGATTATTGTCTTTAAAAACATTGAGCTAATTTTTTATATAGTTGGTGCTTTGATTGGCGTAACTTTAGCGTTATTTGTAATAGGTAAAGCGTTAATTTATTTTTTATCTTTTCTTAAATTTTCATCAGGGATAGGTTGGAAATTAGGCTTAAAAAATATTGTGCATCGGGGAAATGAAAGCATCCTACAAATTATTATTTTTGGACTTTCATTAGTCTTTTTACTTGTGCTTGCCGAGACAAGGACAGACCTCGTGGATTCCTGGACCGACACACTCCAAGAAGACACTCCGAATAATTTTCTCTTTAATATTCAAGAATATGATCTTGCAAATATCTCTGAGTATCTCAATGCCGAGGCTGAAATATCACCAATATTTACTCCCTTAATAAGGGGGAGACTTCTTTCTGTTAAGCGCTTGGGTTCAGAGTCCTTAGATTCAGAAAACATCATGGAGCGAGAAGCCAACCTAACGTGGAAGGAAAATTTGCCCGAAAGCAATAAAATAGTTAAGGGCATATGGTGGGAAGAGGGCATTGAGAATGCCGAGGTTTCTGTTGATGACGGGGTTGCCGAGTCAATGAACCTGGTCCTGGGAGACGAGCTTTATTTTTCAGCTGGCGGAACTAATTTCTACGCCACGGTGACAAGTTTTAGAGAGGTGGGGTGGGAAAGCTTTTCTCCAAACTTCTTTTTTATCCTTTCTCCCAGCATAGGTAGAACGCTTCCAAACTCATACATCACAAGTATTAAAATTCCTGAAAACAGCAGCATTATTAATGATTTTGTTAAACGCTTTCCAACCATTACAAACATTGATATTGGTTCTGTGATTAAACAAGTGCAAAGCACAATTTCAAGTGCCTCACTTGCTGTGCAATATATCTTTATTCTTGCTTTAGCTGCAGGCATTCTTGCTTTAATTGCTTCCATTTTTTCTAACACGGACCAACGAAAAAAAGAGGCAGCTATTCTGCATGCAATTGGAGCCAAGAGATCTGTTATTTTTCAAGCGGCTGCATCAGAATTTTTAGTTCTTGGAATTCTGTCCGCTTTAACAGCTGTAATTTCTGCAACCCTGTTATCAGCAATTATCTTTAGCGAGGTTTTGGAAATAGCCTATTCACCAAATCTAAATATTCTTGGATTTGGCTTCTTATCTGGAGTAATCTTTATATTTTTGGCTGGGATTATTTCTATTAGAAAAACAATTTATACCTCACCCATGCTCACCTTACGAGAGGTTTGAAATTACACATTATGAAAGATTATTCTTCTAGAAATACTCTTGAAGGCAATCTCATAAAGATAGAGAATCTTTACAAATCTATTTTTACAGAGGTTGGCAATACCTCTATTGAGCTGACCAATACAATTGTTTCTATCCACCACGAAGACAGCACAAACATCGATGCTGCATCTCTTGAGTTAAGTGAAAAAGAAGATGGATATACTATTTCCTATTGGGATGGCTACTCTTTAGCAGAAAAGATCGATGAAAAAGAAATACATCAGGCATTAAAGATTTTTAAAAGGCTGGCCAAGAAACTTGCAAAAAACTTACAAAGGTTCAGCTAAAATACATAGAATGAATAAAAGGGAGTCACAATGAAAACGCTTGCCGAAAGAGTGGAGCTAGATTGCTCTGCTAAACACCTTTGGAGCATTTTGTCCGATGTTGGAAGATGCGATTGGGTGCCAACGATAGAAAAGATAACTTTAAATGGAGATTGCAGGCTCTTCGAAATGGAAGGTATGGGAACTATTACAGAAAAAATACTCTTAAAAGACAATGATCAGATGATTTTGCAATACTCGGCCATAGAAACACCCGCACCAATAGAGCATCATTTAGCAACTATGAAAATAATCCCTGATAATGATTTTAAATGTTATTTAGAGTGGACCACAGAAATTGAACCAGAAATATTTGCAGACAGCATTCATCAAGGCATGCTGGTTTCAATTGAAGGCATTAAAAAAGTTTTATAAAACCACAACCATGTACTGCATTGTTTGCAACAATCAATCAGCTAAAAGTTTTCAAACCTCTGACACAAAAACATATTGGAAGTGTGGAAATTGTTTGGCTAAATTTCTAGATCCCAGTTTGTATATAGAGGCAGGAATTGAAAAAGAGCGATATTTAGAACACGACAATAGGATTGACGATGAAGCCTATAGATCCTTTCTATCAAGACTGGCTAATCCACTCCAAAAAAAACTCTCTGTTGATGATACAGGCCTTGATTTTGGATGTGGCCATGGACCAGCATTAGCAGATATGCTTCAAGCAGAGGGTTTTCAAATTGATCTCTACGATCCATTTTTTTTCCCAGATAAAAAAGTATTTACAAAAAAATATAATTTTATTACCTGCACTGAAACAGCAGAGCATTTTCATGATCCCCATCAGGAATTTAATGCTCTTGATAATTTATTGTCCCCTGGCGGCTGGCTTGGAGTCATGACGTGTTTCCTTACAACGGACGAAGCCTTTGAAAGTTGGTACTATAGAAGGGACCCAACACATGTCACCTTTTACTGTGAAAAAACTTTTGAGGTCATAGCTTCACAGCGAAATTGGCAGTATGAATTTCCATCAAAGGACATAGTTCTATTACAAAAGCCTAATGATTAAAGCCCCAACCTCTCTCTTACAAAGAATTAAGTTTATCGGACCAAGTATTATCGTGACCGGCAGTGTTGTGGGCAGTGGCGCTATTGCCCTGGCTCCCTTGCTTGGAGCTGCAACAGGGTTCACTTTGCTGTGGTGGCTTCTTTTAAGCCTTTGGAGCAAACCTTTAATTCAGGCTGAAATTAGCAGATACGTGATTTCGACCAACCAAACATTTCTAGAAGCCTTCTCTGACATGCCCGGTCCCAAGACAAACCTTCAGGGTAAAAAAGCCTCATGGTTGGTTTGGTTTATGTTTATAGGAGTTATACCTTCTATAGCTGGCATGGGCGGCCTTGCTGGGGCAGTAGCAGAAGCTGGGCACATGATGGTTCCTCTTTTAAGTGTTGAAGCTTGGGTCATAGCCTCTTGTTTTATTACCTGGCTCATTCTTTACATTGGCTCTTATCAATCCCTTGAGAAAATCTTATTGGCAATGGTTTTCTTTTTCTCGGTGGTTACATTGATTATTGCCGTCTCTATGCAATCAACAACATATGCAATTACCAGTGAACAAATTTTTGCAGGTCTTTCATTTTCATTCCCATTTGAACATGCGGCACTTGCTATCGCCGTTTTTGGTTGGACCGGCATAAGTTATGGAGAAATCATGGCATACACCTACTGGTGCTTAGAAAAGGGATATGCAGATCACGGTGATGACAAAGAAGAGAAAAAGGCTTGGATTAAAGTTATGCAAACAGATGTTTGGGCCACAGTATTTTTTGTCACCATCGGAACTCTGCCATTTTTCCTTTTAGGGGCAGCTGTTTTACATACGCTTGGTCTTTATCCTCCGCCAGGAGGAGACATCATTCAAACCCTATTAAATATGTTTACAACAATTCTAGGAAGTTGGGCAAAATGGTTTTTTATTCCCTTGGCTTTCTTTGTGCTCTTTTCGACGTTGCTCTCTGGAACAGCAGCCTTTACACGAACAATTTCAGATTATTTAATCTCTATGGGCTTGGTGGCAGAGCAAGAGAATACCCGTAGCTCATTAATTCAAATTACAGCATTTGTGATTCCAATGTTTTCAGCTATCGCTTATTTTTTGTTGCCCAACCCAATCACGCTGCTTTTAATTGCTGGCATATGGGCTGCCCTCGGACTTCCAATTATTAATATTGGTGCTTTGTATCTAACAAGCAAGCTTAGCAAGGAGCTCCAGCCCAAACCCATAACCAAACTAATACTTTGGCTCACTCTTATTCTGCAAGTTTCAATGGCAATGTTAATTGTATTTAGCCAGATGATTGGCTTTGGTTAAGCTTAGATTTTTAAAAGCACTCTTTATGACATAAAATGCTCGGCTTAAACAAACATAAGTAAAATGACTAAATCAGCTACCAAGAGACCGTTTATTCACCCTGAGGGATGGAAGTTTGCAGCAATCTTTTTTGCTATTTCAATGGCAGCATTAATGCTTTGGATTCCTCTCGCGGCCATAGGCTTCTTGCTTACCCTTTTTACTCTTTGGTTTTTTCGTGACCCGGAAAGAGATACTCCCCAAGACTCAAATTTAATCATTAGTTCAGCAGATGGAAAAGTCTGCCTAATAGACGAAGCTTACCCACCAGAAGAACTTTCAATGGATTCTCAGAAGATGAAGCGCATCTGCGTTTTTATGAATGTATTTAATGTTCATGTAAATCGAAGCCCGATCAAAGGAGTGGCCAAAGACATTGTTTACAAAAAAGGGCAATTTTTAAATGCAAGCCTGGATAAGGCCAGCGACAAAAATGAAAGAAGTAGTTTGGTGATTAATACTGATAATGGAACAAAAATAATTGTTGTCCAGATAGCAGGCTTAATTGCTAGAAGAATTCTTGGATTCATCTCTGCCAATCATAACCTTGAGCAGGGTGAGAGATTTGGACTCATACGATTTGGCTCTAGGGTTGATATATATATGCCGTTAGATGCAGTGACACAATGCGTCGTTGGGGACACGGTTGTTGCCGGAGAGTCAGTGCTGGCTTCTTTAAATTAAGCTAGATGAAAAAAATAGATTTTAAGGTTCTTCTTCCAAACGTCATTACTCTTTCTGGGCTCAGCTTTGGTTTAAGCTCGATAAGATTTGCTCTTGAGTCAGACTTTAATTTAGCTGTTGTTTGTATTTTACTCGCTGGGGTTTGCGACGTACTGGATGGAATGCTGGCTAGACATTTGCAGAGTGAGTCAGATCTTGGCGCTCAATTAGATTCTCTTTCAGATTTTCTCAGCTTTGGAATTGCCCCAGGGCTACTCGTATATATGTCTATTTTTGATCAGGAAAGCAGCATAGGTGCTTTTGCTTGCCTGGCTTTTATTATTTTTTCTTGCTTAAGGCTAGCTTTATATAATGTTCGTCTTGAAGCGTCTAAGTCTTCCGATGGAGCGCCGGAGCACTTTTTTACTGGAATACCAACACCCGTCGGTGCAGTTTTAATTCTTCTGCCTCTGACTCATTCATTCATGGGCTATAACTGGGCCTTCGAAAATTTAAGCTTTGTTGCGGGATATATAATTTTAATTAGCGCGTTGTTAGTGAGCAGAATCCCAACTTTTTCAATTAAAAGAAAACAGTTCTTTGTTCAATCCAGGCTCGCATTTCTTGTTCTATTTTCTGTGATTGCATTAAGCATTATTAACTTCTTGTGGGTCACTATGAATATTTTGGCCGTGATCTATTTGTTAACAATCCCATTCTCCATCCTAGCCTGGCAAGGTAACTCTAAATAGAAACCCTATTTTTTTAAACAGGGTCCCTTTATAAATATTAACTAGTTGGTGTACTTGTAATAGCCTTCGACTGGAATCATTAAATGAGCATAATCAGTCCCTGCAAACATTACATAGGGCGCTCCACTCATAAAATCAGTAGAAAATTTCTCGATGGTAGTTGGATCTTTTGGCATCAACATTAAATGTGGCCCAGATTCAATCCACTCGCCTGGAGTTGAATCCTCTTTATTAAAGACTCCAGCTTTGGTGTTATCTTCGCCCATATCTCCATTGAGCATCCACATGTAAGTATCTCTTTCCAACATTGGTTTTACACCTTGCATGTATGCCATCATCCATTTCATTCCTTCATCATCGTGGCAAGCTGCCATCGCTTCATGAGGGTTCTTCCAGCCTTTTGCTGGATAAGGTCTTGGATTTCCGGATTGACAGGTCCAGCCGTTGCTGCCCTCTCTAAGAACTTTTCCGCCGGCACCTATGATTGCAGCATTGTCACCAATAAATGCAGGTGCAGCACTGGAATAGGCCCAAATTTGCCATTTATCAGCGGTATGCGAACCATATGGCTCACCAGCCGAGAGGTTAAACGACAACAATATTGCAGCCAATGAAAACATTTTTAATTTTTTGTGCATTGTTATTTCTCCTTAAAAGGTTCTATGATTGAGTGACCGGGGGGTAACTTTCATGAACGGGTTTCTTAGAATTATTGCATATTTTTGCATAGGCACAACTCCACTTCAGATTGGCATAGCTATATGGGGACTTTGGGTTGTGATGACAACTGATTTTGGAATACTATCCTTATCTCACATCGAATTCTTTAAAAACTACTTCACTCTTTTTCTTCCAATAGTGGACTGGCTGTATACCTGGCTATGGAATCCTTACCTAGACTTTATATTTTCATTGCCCGTGGTAATAGCTCAAGCTTTCAAAGCAGCAGTTAGCACCTGGCTGGGTTTTTGGATTCTAAGAAAAATTAATTAATACTATGAAAAAATTTCTACTAATAACAGCTCTTCTTATTTCTTCAATCGGCATATGGGTTTATCCATACATTGATGAGCTAATTGATCAAGGCCTAACCATGGATCTTGCATACGATTACCTTTTTGGTGGTCCTGATCATGCTTTTGATCCAAGCCGAGCAGTTGCACAATTAGACTACTCAAAAAATAGCTCATGGGCAGCCTTGCCGTTGATGAAAGATGAAGCAGACATGATTCCTGAGGGTGAGAGCGGAATAGATCAAAACAACTCTCCCGTCGATGTATTTTTTGTGCATCCAACTGGTTACCTCAAAGGCGATCACTGGACAGATCCACTGGAAGAAAAATCAGCAACCATGGAGAACACTCAATGGATGATGGCAAATCAGGCAAGTGCTTACAATGGATGTTGCAGTGTCTATGCACCTCATTATCGTCAAGCATCAATTTACAGTTATTTTGGTAGCGATGAGCTTAGAGCAGAAGTCCACAATTTTGTTTATCAAGATGTTAAAAAATCATTCGACTATTTTATTGAGAATTTTAGTAATGGCCGCCCATTTATTATTGCTAGTCACAGCCAAGGAACACATCATTCAATTCGCTTATTAGCCGAGGAGATCGACTCATCTGACTTGTACCCAAGAATGGTAGGGGCTTATATTATTGGTGGGACGATATCCAAAGACTGGATGAGTAACATGGAAAATATTGGGGTATGTGAGAGCGCTGAACAGCTTGGATGCCTGGTTCACTGGGACACAATGAATGTTACGCAGATCAATAAAGACCTGCCTGTATATTTAAACAACATATGCGTTAACCCCATTACCTGGAAAAATGAAGGCTCTCTGTCAGAGCTTCAAGATGCTAAAGGTGCTGTGCCTGTCTCGGGAGAATTTAATTTAGAATTTTCAGGGGATGACGGGCCAACAGATCAGATATTTACTCCTTTAGGAGCCCCTTTAAAGAAATATGTTCAGGCCCAATGCAAAGATGGGGCGCTATTTGCCTCGGATCAAACAGGCACAAGATTTCAAACATTTGGTGGTTCAGGTGGAAATTATCATGGCTTAGATTACGCTCTCTTTTATATGGACATTAGAGAAAATGCTAAGTTAAAAGTCTCAACGTATCTGAATTCTTTAGAAGCGCAACAGAAATAAATTATGTCTTCTTACCTAGCCCTGCTTGGAGCCATTATATTTGAGGTCATGGGCACTTTATTGCTGCCCGCCACAAAAGAATTTACATCAACCATTCCTACCATTGCTATGAGTGCTAGCTATATAGCATCATTTTATTTTTTAACTTTGGCACTTAAAACAATTCCCTTGGCCATAGTTTATGCATGTTGGAGCGGCGTCGGCATTATGGCGATAGCCATACTATCTTATTTTATTTATGGGCAGAGCCTAAGTTGGCAGTCTATCTTGGGAATATTCTTAATAATAAATGGAGTTATTCTTGTTAACATATACTCCACCAATCCATAAAACAGGAGCACATTATGTCTTCAGTAATCGCAACTCTAAGCCAAGAAAATAATGTTTCAATTATTCAGCTAGATGATGGAAAAGCGAATGCATTTTCTTATGAAATGCTGACCAGGTTCAACGAACTGCTTGCAGAGGTTCCAAGAGATTCAGGTGCCTTGATTATTACTGGGAGAGATGGATTATTTTCAGGTGGTTTTGATCTTAAGACGCTTGCTACCGGCGATATGGAAAAAATCCAAAAGATGGTCACGTTAGGCTACAAAACTTTATTAGATCTTTATGGCTTTGATAGGCCTATCATTGCTGCAGTTTCTGGCCATTCAATTGCGCTTGGTTTATTTGTAACATGCTGTGCAGACTATAGGATTGCAATAGATGGCCAATACATATGCCAAGCAAATGAAGTAAGAAATAATATGGATATTCCAATCCAAATCATGGAAATATTAAAGGCCAGAGTAAATAAAAATTATTTTTATCCTGCTGTTTATCATTCAGATGCATATTCTATGAAAGATTCTATTGCGGTTGGTTTCATTGATGAGGTCGTTGCAGAAGATAAGTTTATGGAGAGGGTCATGGAGAAGGCCGTTGAACTATCCTCTCTTCCGCATCCTTTTTATGTCAAGACCAAACATTTTGCTCAAGAGGATGTAATGCAAAAGATAGCAGATGCCATTGAGAAATACGAAAAATTAACGGCAAGCTAAAATTCCTTTAAACTAACTTTAATGAAGACAAATAAAACATTTATCCCAGATCACTTGATTGCAAATAGACCAAAGGTTTTAAAGCTGATTGGTAAATTAGTCATGAAGGTTACTGGCTGGAAAACAGTTGGTGATTTCCCAAAAGATGAGAGGGTGTTATTGGTCGCTGGGCCTCACACTTCAAATTGGGATTTTGTTCTTGCGATGTCCCTTATCCTCAGCCTTGATGTTAATTTCCACTGGATTGGCAAACACTCTGTTTTTAAGAAAGGCTTCAGAAGATTGCTAAGAAAAATGGGAGGCATTCCTGTTAACAGGGCCAACCCTGCTGCTCTTAAGCAAGAAATTCAGAATGTGACTGATAAATATAAAGGCTTTCTAATTGTTATAGCTCCTGAAGGGACAAGGCAAAAAGTTAAAAGGCTAAAATCAGGGTTCCTCAGGATTGCGAATGAAACCAATAGTCAAATTATGATGGCTGGAGTTGATTTCTCAAATAAGACTATTCAGCTTGGTGATTTTTTTAGTCCAACTGGTAATGTAGAACAGGATTTAGAAAGCATCAGGGAGTATTTTTCAAATTTTTCAGGTAAAAGACCTGAGTTTTTTTAAAGAAAGCAAAGCCTAGGTGAACAGGGATGTTAAAAAAATTATTACTTTCATTCGTTTTGATTATTGGCGCACTGCTTTCAATAGCCCTTGTCAGAACTCTCATGCACATTGCACCAGAGACCTCAGTCAATTTAGGTGTAATCGCTGACATTGATGGCGAAGCTGCAATCAATAATCTGGCTGCATCTATTAGATTTAAGACTATTTCTCATCAAGATAAAGAGAAATTTTCACCCCAAGAATTTGAAGGTTTTATTAAATGGGCCGCTGATACTTATCCTGAATTTCATTCAGCAATGCAGCTCGAAATGCTTGAGTATACCTTGCTTTTTAAATGGGAAGGCAGCGACAGCAGCCTTGCACCGATTCTATTAACTGCGCATTACGATGTAGTCCCTGTTATTCCCGGCACCGAGAGCATTTGGGAAGAGGAACCTTTTGCTGGAGTGATCTCAAACAATAGAATCTGGGGCAGAGGGGCGCTGGATGACAAAAGTGGCGTCGTTGGGATGATGGAGGCAGCAACTTATCTAATTAAAAACAACTTTCAGCCTACTAGAACTGTTTATTTTAGTTTTGGTCATGACGAAGAGATTGGCGGTGGTGGAGCGGCCCAGGTTACAGAAAAACTTAAACAAGAGGGTGTTCAACTTCAATGGTCTCTTGATGAGGGCTCGTTCGTAAATAGAGGATTTTTTCCGGGTGTGGATAAGTTAGTTGCGCCTATCAACGTAGCTGAAAAAGGAATTATGAACCTGTTAATTGTTGCAAAAGCAAAAGGCGGGCATTCTTCAACGCCTCCAAAGAAAACAGCCGTGAACATTCTTGCGGATGCTCTCATCAAGTTAGAAAATGAGCCGCTTCCTGGAAGCCTAGAAGGCTTAAGCGCAGTTATGTTTGATGAAGTCAGCAAACACATGCCATTTGGCTATCGTTTTCTTTTTGCCAATAGATGGCTCTTTGGAGGCTTGCTAGATAGTCAGATGTCTTCTACCCCAGTAATTAATGCAATGATTAGAACAACCACGGCGCCAACGATGCTAAATGGAAGCATCAAGAGCAATGTTTTGCCAATTGAAGCCACAGCACTTATTAATTTTAGACTTCATCCCAGAGACTCTATTGAGAGCGTTACTGAGCATGTGAGAAGAGTTGTTGGATCTGATCAAGTAGAAGTTCGGACTTTGGGGGGCATGGAGGCATCGGGTGTTTCTTCTTGGGAGTCTCCTGGCTATGAAATCATCTCATCTTCTTTGAGCAAAGTTTATGGTGAGGTTGTGTCAGTTCCAGGCATTATGATTGCAGCCTCTGATACACGCCATTATTCAAAAGTTGCAGACAATTCTTTTAGATTTAATCCATTTAGCATCGTTCCAGAAGACATGACTGGATTCCATGGAACAAACGAAAGCATTGCCGTAGATAGTTTTATTGCCGGCATTAAAACCTATGTTGATATTATCAACGAAGGATCGAGCAACTAATTAGCAACGAAGCAATGGGTAATAGCTAATACTTTTATGGCAATCAACTCAAAATTTAAAATGTTAGTATTTAGTCATGACGGTGTTCGTGATGATCAGCTTCAAAAAATTTATGATCTAAATCAAGCCAATACTCCAGAAGTTGGATCGTTAGAATCTAAGAAGCATTTAACTAAGTTAATTCAGCTCAGCGCATATAATTTATTGATATTAAACGGTGATGAGGTGATTGGATTTATTATTTGCATGAGAGAGGGCTCAGAGTACGGCTCAGAAAATTATAAATTTTTTGGTAAAAAACTTAAGAAATTTTTATATGTAGATAGAGTTGCAATCGACAAAAAATATAGAAGAGAGGGTCTTGGCAAGGCTATTTATGATGATATTTTTATCCAAGCTAAAAAGGAGAGCCTTCCCATTGCGCTAGAGGTTAATACCCAACCCATTAATCAGCCATCATTAAATTTTCATGAGAAGTTGGGCTTTGATCAAGTTGGAGCGAAAGACTTTGATGATCACAGCGTTGCTTACTTTATAAAATAACTTTTTATGAAATTTTTAAAATACTTCCCAATCCTTTTGTTAACCTTAGGTGCTTGCAATGGACCTACCCCATCCAAAGTTCAGCTGAGTGATTTTCATGACGACGTTTCAGTAAAAATATCTGGTGCGCGTCTTATTGATTTGCCAATGGGGATGCAACCCTTGGAATCAAATCTGCTTAATGCCAATGAAATTACAGTGGCAGCTCATGGGGGTTCTAGCGAAGGGTATGAGTGGGTTTATCCGCTTAAGACTTTAGACACACCAACGAATGAGGTATTTTTTTACAGATGGCCGGACAATGGGTGTTACAAAGATTCTGGGGACAGGTTAATTGAAGAATTAGAAATTTTTTTAAACCAAAATATTCAAATTAAAAAAGTCACCCTTATTGGTCACAGCTACGGTGGTATTTTGGTAACTCACCTCTTAAACAATTGGAAAAATACAGTTACCCTTGATGCACACATTATTGCATCGCCGCTTCAAGGCAACATCTCTTTGAACACACTATGTGGCTATAAGCCTGAGATAAATCTAAAGCCCATGGCTAATTTGTTTGAGTGGAGAACACAACAAGATCTAGATAGTGCATTTAAAGATCTCCCAAAGAATCCTCAAAACATTGAAATTTCAGGAAGCGTTGTCACAGTTTTGCCGGACACATACAATGGCCATCGACTTGGACACAATTGGTCAATCAGCTGGGTTGCAGATCAATTAAAGAAACCTTAAAACTCCTATTTAATATCCCTTAGTCTTCCTGTAAGCTCTACAAAAAACTAAAATACATCATGTCATTACCTAAAATTTTACAAAATAATCTTTCAATCCCAGTAATTGGATCGCCTCTTTTTTTGTGCTCTGGACCAGAGTTAGTGATTGCTCAGTGCAAGGCTGGAATCGTTGGATCTTTCCCTGCGTTGAATGCGAGACCGCAACCGGTTCTTGATGAATGGATTATTAGGATCAAGGAAGAGCTTGCTCAAGCAAAATTAGACAACCCCGAGCTTCCTATTGCACCGTTTGCAGTTAATCAAATTTGTCATGCTTCAAACGATCGATTAATGGCAGACATGGAATCGTGTGTTAGACATGAAGTACCAATTATTATTACTTCCTTGCGACCACCTGAAGAAATTGTTACTGCAGCTCATTCATATGGCGGTCTTGTTTATCACGACGTGATAAGCGTGAGACATGCAAAAAAAGCAGCAGAACAAGGAGTTGACGGGCTTATTTTAGTTTGCTCTGGTGCAGGTGGACATGCAGGAACTTTGTCACCTTTTGCCTTGGTTAGAGAAGTAAGAGAATTCTTTGATGGCACCATTATTCTTTCTGGAGCTATCAGTTCAGGCAGTGCTGTGGCATCCAGCTTGGCACTTGGAGCTGACCTGGCTTACATGGGCACGCGATTTATCGCAACCGAAGAAGCCAATGCAGATAAGGAATATAAAGACATGTTGATAGAAAGTGCGGCGCATGACATCGTCTATTCATCTTTATTTACTGGGGTTCACGGAAACTATCTTGGGCCATCAATTAAAAAGGCTGGACTAGATCCAGTTAACCTTCCAGAGGCTGATAAAACTTCTATGAATTTTGGTTCAGGTGGAAACACTGAAGCCAAAGCTTGGAAAGATATCTGGGGATCTGGTCAAGGGATAGGTTCTATAAAAGATTCGCCAACTGTTCAAGTCCTTGTTGACCAACTCAAGCAGGAGTATCTAGCGGCGACCGAAGACTTTAAAGCAAAATCAGTTTATTAACCTAATTGATATTTACAGGTCTCCGTCTTTTCGATGCTCACTTCTGTCTACCTCAAACTTTTCTCCATATCTGGCCTCAAGTTTATCTTGGTTTTCCTTGATAACTTCATAAGGATCTAGCTTTAGGGCCATACAAGCAGTAGCCCAGTACCACATGATGTCGCCCAACTCTCGTTTCATGTGATAAATATTGTCTTTATTAGCAGGCTTTCCTTGGAGAAACATTTTTTTAACTATTTCAACAAACTCCCCTGTTTCACTACCTAAGCCAAGAGCCGCAGTAAGAAGTCTTGCAGATTCAATTGGCGATGAAGAATCGATTTCTTTCATTCTTTCATCTAAGCTCGATTGATTCATGCTTGGCTCACTGGTTACTTTGGTTACAAAGTCCCCATAGCTGTTTAAAAAATTTCTTGCTTCCTCGCTCATAATATTCTCCTAATTATTGATGGGATTTTTCTTCCAATCCATTGATGTCAAAAAATGAGATTTAGTTGCTTGCTCCATGTCTAAAACTTTTTTATTTTTTAAATCTATGCCACTTATTAGAGCATAGTCTGCAAGCGATCTTTCAGAACCCAGTCCCATTGAGCCCTCTATATTTCCAGCAAATAAGTCATCAAGCCTGTCCAAGCTTTTTTGCTCTAATTCATGCCATTTAATGACCCTATTTTTATCATCCTCTGGATCCCAGTGCAGCTTTCTAGGTATGTTGCTGGTATCTGTATAAAGATGAAACAATGGCACGTTTGGAATATGGAAAAAAGAAAAACCATGCGTGAAAGCTCTTAGTGCCATGGATAGCTCTTCACCATAGAAGTAATAATTTGGATCGTAAGGTATCTCATCAATAAAGCTTCCTCTTGTGAATATGCATCCCGCAGCCATTAAATAGGCATGAGTAATTTCTACACTCTTGGTGGGCACCCCTATTTGCCTAGAAAATGACCCTCTGGAAAAAAGACTATCTTTTCGATAGGTCATTACCTGCGTATATTTATCTCCAGTATTTAACTCAAACATACCCTTATCAAAATCAATTACCTGAAAACTTCTAGGATAAGAAGTAATGATTGGCTTAGCAAAATAATTATCGCTTGAGCCCATAGACTCGATTTCTAAAAAAGCCTCTTGAAACAAAATATCCCAATTTGGTAAAAATTGAGTGTGCGAATCAATTTGAAGGAAATAGTCCTCGCCCTGATAAAAGCTTTGTGCTCTGTGCCTTGCCCAGCAAGGACCTTTTGCAAACAGCGGATCAATATGCTCATATCTCACCTGATTTACAAAACTGAGGTCATTAACATTCACAGGAGTATCTGATTGATCGCAGATGCTAAAAATTAAATCATCTTTATTTTTAGCGTTGCCATAGGCACCAAAAATTGTCGAAACAAGAAGTGGATCTTGATAGGATGCGATCGAAATAAATATACTCATTTTAAATGCGTTTAATTCCTTGTTAGCATACAATTATTTCACAATATGAATACGGAATACCCAAAAAAAATTGCTGAAAACGTCCTCATGCATTCTGGTGATCCAATTCTTTATGTTGTTACTGACTTTATTAGCGAATTAGAATGCGAAGCATTTATTGAAGCATCAAAAGGCAAGTTGCAACCATCGACTGTAATAAGTCCTGGCAAGCATGTGCAACATGAAAGCAGAACAAGTGATAATTGCTGGATAGATCATGATGCCAATGATATTGTTCATGAGGTTAGCAAGAGGCTTTCAATTTTAGTTCAAATGCCCATTAGAAATGCTGAGCAATATCAATTAGTTTTCTATAAAGAAGGCGCTCAATACAAGCCTCATTTCGACTCCTTTGATCATGAAACACCAGATGGAAAAAAAAACTGGGAACCGGGCGGACAACGCATCGTTACTGTTTTAGCATATCTTAATGATGTGGAAGAGGGAGGCGGAACAGATTTTCCTGAACTTGGCGTAACTGTGACAGCAAAAAAAGGAGATGTTGTTGTTTTCCATAACACTTTATCTGAAACTCCTGCATCCAAGCATCCTAAAATTCATCCAAAATCTTTGCATGCAGGCATGCCTGTCATTAAGGGAGAAAAGTGGATGGTAAACCTTTGGTTTAGAGAAAATCTTCGTTATTAGTTACTTTAACTTCAGAGAATTCTGGCTTGTAACAATATTAAATAAATGATCCTGTGCCTCAGGCTTAAGCTGAGCAACACCTACTGCCAAAACATCAATAATGGCCATGTAAGCTAGCCTTGAAGTTAGTGGCCTCGTCAAACGAGCATTTTCACCAACATCAATGTCTAAAGCTATGTCACAAATTCTTGAAAGGGGAGTTCCAGAAGGCATTAGACCAATGACTATTACCCCAAAGCTTTTAACCGTTTTAATGCTCTCCACCAAAGCAGCAGTATTACCTGATTGAGAGATGGCGACTACTACATCTTTTTTGTTCAGTGAGTTTGCAGACATAAACTGAATGTGGGGATCAGATATACAGGATGATGGAATTTTCAGTCTAAAAAATTTATGCTGAGCATCCATCGCAACTGGAACAGATCCACCAAAGGCATAGAACTCGACTCTTTTAGCATTAGCCAAAGTTTCAATAGCCTCTTCGACAACCTCCTGATCAAGCTGGGATCGCACATTTAATATCTCACTGATAGTGCTATCAAAAACTTTTTCAGTCACCTCTTGAATACTGTCACTGGGATCAATTTCATATGAATTAAAATAATTATCTGCCGCTAATTGTTGAGCTAGAGTCAGTTTAAATTTCTGAAAACCATTAAAACCAATGGCCTGACAAAACCTAATAAGCGTTGGTTCGCTAACACCGATAGCACCTGAGGCCTGAGCAGTCGTCAATTCAATAATAGCGTCAGGCTTGTTCAAAACAAACTCTGCGACCTTCACCTCTGATTTTCTTAAATCGGGCAAAGCATTTTTAATTTCTCTCAATAATTTAGTTTGCATAAGGGTTAGAATAGGCTTCTTAGATTAAAAAATGAACCCCCCATGGATGTTTCTCACATATTAGAAAATTTAAACGATCCTCAGCGTGAGGCCGTAACATCTGAAGATAAAAGTTTGCTTGTATTGGCAGGCGCCGGGTCCGGTAAAACTCGGGTATTGGTTCATCGCATTGCTTGGAATGTTGAAGCCATGGGCATTAATCCTTCGTCGATTATTGCAGTAACCTTTACAAATAAAGCAGCCAAAGAAATGCAATCACGGATTCAAGAATTACTGCAGTCTCCAGGCGGAGACATGTGGTGTGGCACTTTCCATGGTTTGGCACACAGAACCTTAAAAAGATTTTACAAAGAAGCAGGATTAATTTCTGGTTTTACTATCTTAGACAGCGATGATCAATTGCGCATTGTTAAGCGCTTAACCAAAGAAGCTGGTCTGGATGATTCCGCATGGCCACCTAAGCAGATTCAATGGCAAATCAATGGCTGGAAAGACGAGGGCATCAGAGCCGACGATGTTTCAGATAATGGTGATTTTTATGCTCAGACAGTCAAAGGCATTTACAAGCATTACGAAGAAGCTTGTGCTAACGACAGCCTGGTAGATTTTGCTGAGCTCCTGCTCAGGGCCTATGAGCTGGTTAAATCCAATAAAACAGTGAAAGAGTTTTTTCATAATCGATTTAAAGCAGTGTTGGTGGATGAGTTTCAGGATACCAATACCATTCAGTACAACTGGCTCAAAGAGATTGCATCAGACGCTGCAACGATCACAGCGGTTGGTGATGACGATCAGTCTATTTATGGGTGGAGGGGCGCCAAGGTAGAAAACATTTCATCTTTTGAATCAAGCTTTGAAGGCTCGAAAGTCATTCGCCTTGAGCAGAACTATCGCTCAACCAGTGTGATCTTGGGTGCAGCCAATGCCTTGATAGACAACAATCAAACTCGCCTAGGCAAAAACTTGTGGACTGATTCGTTGGAAGGTGAGCGCATCACACTCTATCAAGCCTACAACGAGCAAGACGAGGCAAGATTTATAGCAGGAGTTCTTAAAAGCTGGATGGAAGGCGGAGAGTTATTTAGTGATGCAGGAATTGTTTATCGATCCAATGCCCAATCAAGAGCTCTTGAGGAAGCGCTGCTTAGAGTGAACATTCCTTATCGAATCTATGGCGGCCTTCGTTTCTATGAGCGCATGGAAATTAAAAATGCGATGAGCTACCTAAAAGTTATTTTTAACCCGCACGATAATCCTGCCTTTGAGCGCTCTATTGCAAATCCTACTCGAGGGATTGGTGTTAAGTCTCAAGCAAAAATTCGTGACACTGCTAAGGCTTTTAATCTTTCTTACATTAAAGCAGCAGCCAAACTTCATGACGAAGGGAAGATGGGTGGCAAAGCTGGCCAAGGCCTCAATGCATATTTAGCTCTTATCAGTGAATGCATTGGGCTGCTAGATACCATGCCGCTGTCTGAGTTGATGGACATGATTATTCAAAAATCAGGGCTGTATCAATACCACAAAAAAGAAGCTGGTGAGAAGGGCAAGACTAGAATAGAAAATTTAGAAGAACTGGTAACTTCTGC
>OJDL01000233.1_pt1 | contig 24343 bp, 22 predicted proteins | sample 1592681 | NCBI WGS metagenome assembly OJDL01 (sample SAMN05416885, study PRJEB24817) | seawater metagenome | isolation source: Sea water | place: Canada:Atlantic | collected 2013-11 | reverse complement strand
CGAGATGCTCAGGAGTCTCGTGGGCTCGGAGATGTGTATAAGAGACAGCCTTTATCTCCTTCTCCTATACGCTTATAATCTTTCGCATAAGGAAGTGTTTTATAAGATTTTCCATCTGTTAAAACAAAACACGAAAGTTCTATGCCATCTAAAAACTCTTCAATAACTACATTGTGTCCAGACGCTCCAAACTTATTATTTTTAAGCATATTGATTAATTCGTTTTTAGCGTCTTTTAAATTATCAATTATTAAAACTCCTTTTCCAGCAGCTGGACCATCAGCTTTTAAAACATATGGTGGAGGTATAGTCTCCAAATACGCTAATCCTTTGTCTAAATTGTCACAGTTAAAACTTTTATATTTAGCCGTTGGAATATTATGTTTAAACATAAATTCTTTCGAGAAATCTTTACTACCCTCCAGCATTGCTCCAGCCTTAGAGGGCCCAACAACTAGAACAGAGGTCAGCTCAATATCACTATTTATAAAGTCGACAATCCCCTCAATTAAAGGAATTTCTGGTCCAACTATAACTAGATTAATTGATAGATTTAGGATAGAATTTTTTAATGCTTCGAAATTCAACACATCTATACTTAAGTTGGATGCAATTTTTGCAGTGCCCGAATTTCCTGGTGCAACAAAAATATCTTTAGCTTTATTAGATTCTTTAAGCTTCCAACAAAAAGCATGCTCCCTGGCTCCTGATCCAATTATTAATATATTCATTACACAAATTTAATTAAGAGTTTTTATATTCTTCTTAAAAAAATGTTTATTTATTATAATTAGAAAAACAGAACGCTTTTTAAAATATACGAATACTGGTTTTTTAGCGTTTAAAACCCCCCAAAATATTGCCATCAACAACAGGACGTCAAAAAAAGAATACCTAAAAACGAACCTTTAAAACCTTGTCTTTCAGTATTATATATTTATAATAGCAAAAGGCGAACCTTTCAAAAAGCATTAATTATAATTTTTTTATATTTGTAAAAACAAAACATTTGTATGTGCTGGTTTGTTGCTTATTCAAAATCACGTAATGAATTCAAGGCCGCTAATTATTTTGACAAATGCGGGATTAATTCGTTCGTGCCAGTTTATGAAGAAAAAAGAGAATGGTCTGATCGGGTTAAAAAAATTAAAGTTCCTGCTATTTCGGGATATGTTTTTTTTGAGTTAAACAAGCTAGACTACACCCTTGTGAACCTCAATCCTTTTATAAGAAATGTTTTAAGGCAAAACGGAAAACCAATAACTATAACGGCTAAAGAAATCGAGACGCTAAAGACTGCGCTTTCTGGTTTTAATATTGCCAAAAATGTTAATTCAGGAGACAATGTCAAAATTCTTACTGGTTTATTTAAAAATAAAACGGGGCTTGTTGATTGTATAGACAATCAAACATTGACTCTTTTAATTAATTCTATTAAGGTCAAGCTTTCTTTAGCAGACACAAGGCTAAGGGCTGTGATTTAATAAGCTTGTTTTGTAATTTCCTTTAAAAACTTGTGAGTTTAATGGCGAAGCCGTTTTAAAACTTAAACAAAAAATCTAAAAATGAATCTTTTTTAGAAATTTCTTTATTTGTCTTATAAAGCAATTGTCTTTTGTCTTCAGGTAGTTTTGAAGATTTTATAAGTGCTTTTTCAGATCCTACTGCGTCTTTATAAGTGCTGTTAAGGGACTGAATAAAGTTTTTTCTAAGCAAGGTTAGATGAGATTTTGCATATTTTTTATTTTTCGAAATAATTTCATTTAACTCAAACGAGGTAAATTCACCATTTTGTTCTAGAAGATTAACAGCAAGGCTTTGTTCTTTTGTAATTCTAATTTTCTTTCCAGAATAATACAGCCAGTTTTCATCATGCTGAATTAGTTTTTCAATGTAATCTTTGTAGGCAAAAGCTTTGTACACAAAGATTATTAAGGCCAAACACAAAAGAGCGTATACAAGCTGGCTAAAGTATTCGGATTGGACCGGGTCTAAAACAATTGGAATTGAGTTTATTTCCTGTTTTTTAATTTCATCGATACTAATGAAACTTAGTTTTTTTGTTCCGTTTATTGATTTCACAAAAACTAGCGTATCTAAAAGATTTAAAATCGGCGTATCATCTAGTTTGTTGTCAAAAATTTGTTTTGTTCCATAATTATAAATCTTATTATTTGCAAAATCAAACGCTGTAATTACTCGTTTGCTTAAGTAGGCTTTTTTATCCTCAAATTCAAAACCTTCATTGTTTGAATAAAAAACAGGGATTTCAGGGTTTGTCTTTTCAGACAAGATTTTGATTGTTTTCGTGTCAAGGTCCATAACAAACAAATCGTCTAAAACGACATCTGTCACGTTAATTTCTGGAAAACTGGTTCTTCCTCCTAAAACATAAAGCTTGTTGTTGATCAAATTATAAAGGGGCTTCCATCTTGCACTTGGGTAGCTTTCGGATTGTAATCTAAAAAGCTCCCATTGACTTGAGTCAGGGTCAAAATATGTAGTGTAGTTTTTAAAAGTCCAAAACCCATAGCCTCCATACATAAACAAATTGTTTTTATAATTAAAAGACACTGCGCCGTATTGGTTTCTTTGTTCAACAGAATTATCAATTCTAAAGATTTTATTGTTTTCAAACTGAAGGACAGGGCCTCCTCCGCTTAAGACAAAGAGGGTTTTGTTTTCGAAAGGAATTGTCTTGATGTTTAAATTGTTAAATCCCTTTTCATGAAAAAGAATTAAACTGTCTTTTACTGTCTGTGAAAAAATTAGCTGAGTTTTATTCCATTTACCTTTGTGAAAAACATAATCAATATTGTTTGTTAGAAGGTGTATTTTGTTGTCATGAGATTTAAAAAAAACAAAATCCCCTTTTATTTCACCTGGAAAATCATGCTCTTGAGCATGAGAAACGAGCTGAACTCCTAAAAATAAAAATAAAAATATAGCTCTACACATTAATCAAATATAAACATTAACTCTAAATGTCTGAAACACATTACTATATAATCTTTTTTTTTCTATCCCTTTTTGTTTCTTTTTATCTAAACAGATATATAAACAATTTGTTTGTTGGAAACAAGCTCACCGATCCTGTAAACGAAAGGTCTTCTCATAAAAGTCCTGCAACAAGGTCTGGTGGTATTTCTGTTTTCTTTACCATCTGTTTGATGTGTGCCCTTGGTGTGTCTTCCGGCATTCTAACCGTTCCACTATACCTTGTTTTAAGCATCTTTTTTTTAACACTAACAGGGTTTGCAGATGATTTAATCACGATTCGTTACAGAGAAAAAATATTTTTACAAGTCTTTGCAGCAATATTAATGCTTCAGGCCGGCTATTCTATCGATTCTTTTCATGGTGTTTTTGGAATTTATGAAGTGCCTTATTGGCTGGAAATAACGGTATCTCTTTTTGTGTTTGTGGTTGTTGTTAATTCCTTAAACCTTATAGACGGGCTTGACGGATTGGCTTCCTTTATTTCTATCAAATTTTTTCTTATAACTGGAGGGATAATACTTGTTTCAAACAATGAATGGTTCTTGTTTTTTCCAATTATAATTAGTGCTCTACTCGGCTTCTTGTGGTTTAACTTTAATAGCAACAAAAAGGTGTTTTTGGGGGATGCTGGGTCTTTATTTTTAGGCACAATAATGGCTTTTTTTATATTTTATATTTTAGATTCCGAAAGCAACCTAATTACAGATTCTCTAATTTCAAGACCTCTTTTGGCCATCTTGCTTCTTTTGTATCCATTAATAGACACCCTGAGGGCTTTTATTATTAGAGCTTACAACAACAAGTCTCCTTTTGTAGCGGACAGAGTGCATTTGCATCACCGATTAGCAGACAAAGGCTACCAGCATTGGCAAGCGTCTGTGTTAACTTTTTCTCTTTCTGTTTTAATTACTGTGATCAATTTCTTGCTGTTTAATGTAATTGGGTTTTTAGGTTGTATAGTTTTGACCTGTGCTTTACTTGTTTTATTTTATATCCTGTTTTTCAAATGAGAAAATTGATGTTTATCTTATTATCGTTTATTTCTTTTAGCATGTTTGGACAGGCCGAAAAAGAGATTGGGGAAATCCTTGTAAAAAAAGACTCTGTTTCTTTTTATTCGTTTGGCAAAAATGGCGTTTATGAATTTACGATTTTGCCTTCAAAAAAACTTAAAAAAACTTATAGTGCGTACTCATCGCCGCTGCCATCAGAGCTAAAGGCGATGCCTTTTGATGCGCTCTCCACTCTTGTTTATAACGAGAACGAAGTTTATTTTCTCTACCCTGGAGGAGGATTGTTGTTTAAATACAAAGATGGTGCGATAAAAAGAGTTGACGCTAGTTTTGCTCACAGGAATCAGTTTTCTGGTTATTTTTTTAAGTATAAAAACGAAATTTATCTTTTAGGTGGCTACGGTTACTGGAAATCAAAAAGTTTATTAACTAAGTTTAACTTTGAAACAAAAAACTGGGACTACGTTACTACAATTGGTCAAAACCCTGTTTCAGGAATCAATGCAGGCTCATTTGTTCAAGAGAAAAACATGCTTTATGTTTTTGATTTTTATTCAAAAACTCGTGATGATAATGATATACAAAACAACAATCTTTATATGCTTGATCTTGACAATTTTAGTTGGGAAAAGCGGGGTCTTATAAACAATATGTTATCCAATAGTGTTTTAAGAAAAAGCTTCGGGGTTAAGGTGGCCTTCAAAAACTCTCTGATTCGAAAATCTGTGGATGAAAATATTATTAAAATTATTACGCCCTCTGAAAATATTATTAAATTTTTTAGCGTTGAAAATCTGCCCGGCATAAGCAAAGATGCTATTGTAGTGGGATCAAACATTGTTTATCCTTTGCTTTCTGCTGACAGGCAGTATCTAACCTTGGCCGTAAAAAGTCTGGAAGAAAACCTTGTTCTTTTAAATGAAGAGTATTTTACTAACGACTTTGGTTTGTTTAAAAATTATTTTATATATGTTGCCGTGTTCTGTCTATTGCTAATCGCTTTCACTTTTTTAAAGTTTAAAAAAGAAAGAGCTTTGTTTTTTATAACCGAAAATCATTTAAACGGATTGAATAAGTCGTTAAGAATCAATAAAGACGAAAAGTTTATTGTTAAATTAATCTCTTCTGCTAAAAACAAACAAATTGACAATACACTTGTCTTAAACCATTTTAGAAACAGCAAAATAAGCCTTGATGCTTCGGTAAAAAGGAAAAACAAAACTATAGATGATTTAAATCAAAAGGTTTTAGAAAAATTTGAGCTTGTTCTTATAACTAAGCGCGCAAAAGAAACTGATTCAAGGCAGGTTGTTTATGTTTTAAATCCTGTAATTGACCTTTAGTTCATTCTCTTACTAAAAAGAGAAAGCTTGTCGACAATCCCTCTGTCGTTTGATAGTCTGGGTAATTTATTTTGCCCTCCTAGCTTTCCTTCTGCCTCCATGTAGTTTTTAAATCCCCCTTTTTGAACACTAATAATCATAAGCGGTCGCAGCACTTTTCCTTCTATCAAATCTGAATAATAGCTGTTTATCTCTCTTAAGGTGCTATCTGTTTTTTTTGCGGTTAACTCTATCTCTTTTATTGAGGGATTTCCGTCAAATTCAATCCACCACTGATGAAAAGGAAGTCCTTTTTCTGGATTAATCATTGGAGCGACAGTAAACTCTTTAACAGAAATACCAGTTTGGTCAGTTGCTTCTTTTAGTGCTTTTTCCACCTCACCCCCTATAACGTGCTCCCCAAATGCTGAAATAAAATGCTTGTGTCTTCCTGTAACTATTATTCTACAAGGTTTTAAAGAAACAAAAGCAATAGTGTCTCCAGTATTATATCCCCATAAACCTGCGTTTGTTGAAACGATAAGCACATAGTTTTTATTTAATTCAACATCTTTTATTGATATTCTTATAGGAAAAGGCTTTTGCATTTCTGATAACTCAATAAACTCATAAAAAATTCCTGAATTTAATTGAATCAAAAGACCTTCCTTCTTTTGAGAATCTTGGTAAGCAAAAAATCCCTCTGATGCTGGGTAATACTCAATGCTATCAATCTCTTTTCCTATTAGTTTTTTAAAAACGTTCTTGTAGGGCGAGAAATTAACTCCTCCGTATACAAACAGACTAAAGCTAGGAAAGATTTCGCTTATTGTCTTTTTTTTTGATAAAGAAAGTAGTTTGTCGAAATACATTACGACCCATGGTGGAATTCCTCCGATAGCCGCCATATCTTCATTTAAGGTTTCTGTTGAAATCGTTTCAATTTTTTTTTCCCAATCTTCAATGCAATTTACCTCCCAACTAGGCATTGTGTTTTTTCTTAAAAAAGCAGGAGTATAATGAGCAACAATTCCTGATAATCTTCCTGTTTTTATTCCGTTAACACTTCCTAGAACAGGGCTTCCTTGTACAAAAATTATTTTTTTATTTAAAAATTTCGTGTTATTTGTTTCAACAATATAATGCATTGTTGCATCCACAGAGCCTTTAACATGAAAAGGCATTGAATCTTTAGTTATGGGAATATACTTTTCACCAGATGTAGTCCCAGATGTTTTTGCAAAGTATATCGGTTTTTTGGGCCACAAAACATTATTCTCCCCGTCAATAATCTGCTGAACATATGGTTTAATATCTTCATAGTCTCTAACTGGAATGTTTTTAGAAAAATCAGAATAGTTTAAAATGTTTTTAAAATCATGGTCTTTTCCGAATTTTGTGTTTTTAGCCCTAGAGATCAGTTTTTTCATAACCTTCTCTTGAGTCTTTATTGGATTGTTAGACCATTTTGCTGTCTTTTTTACAACATAATTCGCATATACCTTTGCTATGGTTTCTTTTAGACTACTCAAAACTAATGTATTCTAAAGGATCAACTGGGTTTCCATTGCTCCAAAGTTCAAAATGTAAATGAGGTCCAGTAGTTAATTCTCCTGTATTTCCAGAAAGGGCTATTGCTTGTCCAGATTTTACATAATCTCCTTGAGTAATTAAACCTGAGGAATTGTGCTTATAAACACTTATAAGGTTAAAGGAGTGTTCCAGAATAATAACAAAACCTGTATCGATTGTCCATTCAGAAAACACAACCCTACCGTCTGAAACGGCTTTTATTGGTGTGTTTGTAACTGCAGGCACATCTACTCCATAATGTCTTTGTGTTATGTCAAATCCTGAGGATATTTTTCCTGATATCGGGCTGTATAAAAAATATTCCACTTTTGGATTAGCAGACTCTATTGTATTAAACCTGTCTTCTTTCTGTACCAAACTTCTTAGCAAAGAATCCTCTTTATTGGTTTTAAAGTCAAGTTCCGAGAGATCTGGTTTTATTAAAATGTTTTTTTGAGTCAATTCCTCCTCTGTAACTTCTCCCAAAATAACAGCTCCTACAGAGTTAATAAAAGTTTGGTTTTTGTTAACCACTAGCTGCAAAGAATCTAAAAGTTCTATGTTTTTTATTGCCTTTTGCCTTAAAACAGTTGAGTCGTATCCCGGAATGTATTCCTTAACAGACGTAAACGCAATAAGCCCTACTGTTGTTATAACAAGTGTTATTGAAATTAAAGCGATTAAAAGGAAGATGTTTAATTTGTTTAATTTGTACGAAAGTTTTTCTTCATAAGTGTCTTCATTTAAAACCACTAACCTATACTTGTTTAGCAGCCTTTCTTTAAACGGTCTTTTCTCCTTTTCTCTCACAAGACAAATATAGTGAAGAGTCTACAATATTATTTAGATATATTCTTTAAGGTTATTCTATTTTTCTTTATACTTTTGTGTAAATACATAAACAATGATTTTATCTAATATATTTTTAGCAATTGGTCCTGGACAAATAGCTGTTATCGCTGTTGTTGTTCTTTTATTCTTTGGAGGTAAAAAAATTCCAGAGCTTATGAAAGGTCTTGGAACAGGAATAAAAGAATTTAAAAAAGGTGTTAAAGAGGAAGATTCTAAAGAGATAAAAAAAGAAGATTAATTTCTTTTTTGTTTTAAAGAATTTTTAAAGACCTAATAATAGCTTCTATTTCAACAAGGTATTCTCTTTTTCTAACTGACGGAGAAAACACAAACCCCTCTAGAACAATCGTTCTGTTGTTTTTTTTGTCTTTAATAAAATAGTTTAAAAAAGGTCCCGCCATATAATCATTTACTACTTCCCACGTCCCCCTTGTTTCGAAAGCGGTAAATGAACTTATTTTTGTTTTAAAAAAATAAGGTAAGTAAGCTTCTTCAGTAATTAAATATGAGTCCTTGTTTCTTCCAGGAACAAAAGCTTTTCCAACAGAGTCTCTTATAGATATAATTCTTTCTAAACTAGGGTTCTCAGCTGAATAGGGTAATATATAGGCAAGAATATTTACGCTTCCTTTTTGTGTTTCACGCTGAAACCAAAGTTTGTTTACAGTCTCTTTTTTAAAAAGTTTATATCCTGATGACATTGTAAGACGGATTCCTAAAGAATCAAATTCTTTTGTTTTTAAAATTGAGTTTTTTATTCTTTTTTGTTTCTCTTTAATCTCGTTCGCTTTAAAAGTGTTTATGGCTTTTCTGGCTGTTTTGTTAATTTGATCTACAAGACTCTTGTTTGTTTTTCCGTTTATATAGAGAATTTTTTGAGGAGAGGCAAACTTGTTTGAATTAATAAAAGCTGAATCTTTTGTTGACTTAGAAACAACTATAATATTTCTGCTTTCTCTTGTGAAATCTGTAAATATTGATGGTGGGATTTGATTAAGGGTAAACAAAGGTTCTTGTTGGGGAAGGCCAAGAAATTCGCTAGAATAGATTTTTTGTAGTTCTTCACCTGGTGATTCGTTCCATAGCTTATTGTCGATTACTACAGAAATTGTATGAATCTTTCCGCTAGAAATTGGTTTATATGCTGTTGCGTTGGTGTCGCAACCAATAGCTAAAAGAAATAATATGAAAGATATGTTTTTATACATTTTATTAATCTTCTAAAGCTTTAATTCCTGGAAGAGATTTTCCTTCCAGGCTCTCGAGCATAGCTCCTCCTCCAGTAGAAACATAACTAACTTTGTTTGAGAAATTAAATTGTTTAACAGCAGCAACAGAATCTCCTCCACCTACAAGAGAAAACGAGCCAGATGCTGTACTTGTAGAAATAAAATTCCCTAAAGCTATTGTTCCTTTTGAAAAAGTTTCCATTTCAAAAACTCCTACAGGGCCATTCCATAAAATCGTTTTGCTGGATTCAATTGCTTTTTGAAAAAGAACTAAAGACTCTGGCCCAGCGTCCATACCTTGCCAGTTATCTGGAATATTGTTTATGCTACAAATTTGTGTTTCTGCTTCGTTTGAAAAATCGTTAGCACATAAAACATCCACGGGTAAAAAAACCTCAACATTATGTGCTTTTGCTTTTTCTAAAATTGATAGCGCCAAATCCTGTTTGTCATTCTCACATATTGAGTCGCCTATTTTACCGCCTTGAGCTTTTATAAATGTAAAAGCCATTCCACCGCCAATAATAAGCTTATCAACCTTGTTTATAATATTGTTAATAATAGTGATTTTTGATGAAACTTTTGCTCCTCCTAAAATTGCTAAAACTGGTTTTTCCCCGTCGTTTATTACTTTTTTAATAGAATCAACTTCTTTTAAAAGTAAGTCGCCTGCAAACTTGTTACCATTAAAAAAATTTGCAATTACACTTGTTGAAGCGTGAGCCCTGTGAGCGGTTCCAAATGCATCGTTTACATAACTATTTGCTAGTTTGGAAAGTTCTTTGGCAAAATTAATATCGCCCTTTTCTTCTTCGGAATAATATCTTAAGTTTTCTAATAAGACTACCTGACCCGGCTTACTGTTTAGAACAATTTGAGTTGTTTTTTCTCCAATCACCTGATTGGTAAATACAATTGATTTTTCCAAAACATCTTCAACGTCTTTAACAATGTGAGCAAGAGAAAGCTCAGGGTCGTTTCCATTTGGCCTTCCTAAATGTGACATTAAAATAGCTGTTCCTCCGTCATTAGTTATTTTTTCAATAGTTTTCTTTGCAGCAATTATACGGGATCTGTCTGTAACTATCCTGTCTGCGTTTAAAGGGACATTAAAGTCTACTCGAACTAAAACTTTTTTATTATTGAAATTTGTATCGTAAATGGATTTCATTGATAAATTTTGGAACTCAAAGATATGTATTTCTAGTTCATTTAAAGTTTAATCTTTTATATTTGAGAAATGTTGTTTAACGAAATTATTGGACAAGATGTCTTGAAGAAAGAGCTTATTAAAGGTCTTTCTTCTGGAAGAATAGCTCACTCACAGTTGTTTTTATCCCCTGAAGGAACAGGTGGGCTTTCTTTAGCGATTGCGTATGCAAGAATGATAATTGAAAAAGACAACGATCTTGATGGCACAAGTCTAAAATTAAGCGAACTTAAGCATCCTGATCTTCATTTCATATATCCTGTTGCAATAAATAAAGATGTAAAATCAAAGCCAATCTCATCAATGTTTTTAGAAAGCTGGAGAGAATTTGTGCACAAAAACCCATATGGAAATCTATTTGACTGGTATTTAAAAATTGGTGTAGAAAATAAACAGGGGAAAATAGGGAATGATGAGGTTGAGGATATTGTCAAAAAAATGTCCTTAAAGTCTTACGAAGGGGGTTGGAAAGTTGCTGTTATTTGGATGGCTGAAAAACTTAATCTTACCGCAACCAACAAATTACTTAAGCTAATTGAGGAACCGCCAAAAAAAACTCTATTTATTTTTGTTTGTGAAACAACAGGGCTAATGGCAGAAACTCTTCTTTCAAGGTGTCAGACATCAAAACTTAGTCTTTTGACAAAAGAGGAAATCGAATCTTTTTTGATTAAAAAAGGAAATGAAAAAAACAGTTCTTTGTCTGCTGCAAACAGCAGCTTAGGAAATCTTAGGCTTGCTTTAAAATCGATTAACGATAACGGGAATAATAAAGAATTCGAAGCATGGTTTTTAAAATGGGTGCGTACAGCTTTTAAGGTTCGAAAAAACAAAGAGGAAGTTTTAGAGCTAATAAACTGGAGTAAGATGATTTCTAAAACGGGAAGAGAGGTGCAAAAAAACTTTTTATCATTTAGCATGAGTATATTCCGAAACGCTTTATTAAAAAACTATGAAATAAATTCGCTTGTCAATTTTAACCCACAAACAGACATGAATTTTGAATCTTTCTCAAAATATGTAAGCGGAAATAATATAGAAGATATTTTTTACGAAATTGAAGAAGCGCACAAAGGTATTGAGTCAAACGGAAATGCAAATATGATTTTCATGGATCTTTCTCTTAAGTTAACAAGGTTAATTCAAAAACAATAAGGCTATAGTTTGGCGCTATGCTTTTTTGTGTTTACATAGTTTATTGTTATTAAAATAAAAGCTCACTGTGTTAGTTTCCGCTTGTTTTAAGATATTGGTATTATAATTTTACCTCTACAATAAACAAAGGCTCTTAAAATTGATTAAACACGTTTTTTGAAAAGATAAACGTATGAAGAGGCGTTGTTTTTAAACAATGACACCAAGTTTGACCAAACACCAACAGCAAGCCCTTTAATAAACCACAGTTTAGATTGTTTATATTGTTCGGAAAGCATAGATACATATATAGCGTCAAAGTACATGGGTTTTTTCATAATGTGATCAAAGCCGTTTTGAGACATAACATCTATTAGCCCGTTTGGAGAAAAATGCCAATAGTGTCTTGGAACATCAAATCCTGCCCAAAACTTTTTATAATAATTAGCATCAAACGACTCATAATTGGGGCAAGCTACAATCAAATTGCCCTTTGACATAAGAATTTTTGAAACCAAAGAGAGGGTGTCTTTATAAGAAAAAACATGTTCTAAAGAATGCCACATTGTTACTGTATTGAACTTTGCGCTAATCAAACTTTTCTCGTCTTTTAAAACCTTGTCGTCGTTAATTTTTTTGTTTAAAACAGAGTCATAAAAAGGATCATAAGCAACCGCTGGCAATCCTCTTTTGTTTAACTGCGAAACAAAATATGCATTGCCGGAACCAAAATCTAACAAGCTCTTTTCGCTGTCAGAAACTGTTTTTAGAACCTTGTATTTAAAATAAAAATTAAGCCTCTTAACAAACCAATACAATAAAGAAAATAGAGATTTATTATTGTTGTGAGACAAGTATTTTGTTGATTTATAATATTTGGCAATAGCTTCTTTTTTAGTCCTTGGCGTGGTTTTATAAACGTCTAGGCCTTTTATTTTTACCAAAGAGAATGGCTCTTGTGTTAAGAAATAATCTTTAACTTCAATTGGGCTTTTTGTTTTCATAACTGCTTTGTTCCACGTGGAACCTTCTATCTTCCCATGTAAACCATTAGAACACTAATGTCGTTTGGTGACACGCCGCTTATTCTAGAAGCTTGAGAAAGGGTTGAGGGCTTTATATTATTTAACTTCTGTATTGCTTCACTTGAAAGAGATTGCACTTTTGAATAGTTAAAATTGGTTGGTATTTTTATGTTCTCTAGATTATTTAGTTTTTCTGCATTTGCCTTTTCTTTTTCGATATATCCTGAGTACTTGACTTGAACCTCTGTTTGTTCTAAAACATCATCCTTAAACTTGTTTTTGCTTAAAAACATTTTAACACTTTCTAAAGACAACATATCGCTTAAAGTAATATTAGGCCTAGAAAACAATTTATAAAGCTTCATTGACTGTGAAATTTCGGAAGAGTTTTTTGAAGACAAAAGGGGATTCATAATCTCTGGCTTTACGCTTGTTTTTTTAAAAAAAGAAACAAAAGCATCTGTGTTAGTTCTCTTGTCTTCAACATTTGTAACCCTTAGCTTTGAAGCCAGACCTAGTTTATGTGAAATTTCAGAAAGTCTAAGATCGGCGTTGTCTTGTCTTAGAAGGGTTCTGTACTCTGCCCTTGATGTAAACATTCTGTACGGCTCATCGGTTCCTTTGGTTATTAAGTCATCTATAAGAACTCCTATATAGGCTTCGTTTCTCTTTAGCACAAACGCCTCTTTTTCGTTAATAAGAAGATGTGCGTTTATTCCAGCCATTAAACCCTGGGCTGCCGCCTCCTCATAACCAGTTGTACCGTTTATTTGCCCAGCGAAAAAAAGACCAGAAACAGGTTTAGTCTCTAGCGAGTTTTTTAATTGAGTAGGAGGGAAATAATCGTACTCAATTGCGTATCCTGGTCTAAAAAACTTAACGTTTTCAAAACCCTTTACTGAACGCAGCGCATTAAACTGAACGTCCTCTGGCAAAGAAGTGGAAAACCCATTAACATATACTTCCACGGTATTCCACCCTTCAGGTTCGACAAAAATTTGATGCCTGTCTTTATCGGCAAACCGATTAATCTTGTCTTCGATTGAGGGACAATACCTTGGACCTATACTATTAATTGAACCGTTAAACATTGGTGATCTATCAAAACCTTCTTTAAGTAAATCGTGAACCAAAGGACTGGTGTAGGTCATGTGACAGTCTAGTTGTTTTGTTAAAGGTTTGGTTATGCTAGAATACGAAAACTTGCCTGGATCAACGTCTCCAGGCTGAGGGATCATGACATTATAATCTAACGAACGCCCATCAACTCTTGGTGGAGTTCCTGTTTTCATTCTTCCGGAATCGAAGCCAAAACCTGTAAGGGCTTCGGTAATTCCAAAAGAAGCTTTTTCACCAGCACGACCACCGCCAAATTGCTTTTCACCAATATGAATCAAACCGTTTAAAAAGGTGCCATTCGTTAGAATGACTGTTTTAGACATTATTTGAAGCCCTAAAGATGTGGCAACTCCAACAATTTTGTTTCCTGACAAAAGCAGGCCTGAAACCATATCTTGATAAAAATCAAGATTAGGCGTTTGCTCCAACATTGTTCTCCAACATTCCGCAAACCGCATTCTATCCGACTGTGCTCTGGGACTCCACATGGCAGGACCTTTTGACTTGTTAAGCATTTTATATTGTACAGCAGAATTATCCGTAACAATTCCACTATAGCCGCCCAAAGCGTCTATTTCTCTAACTATTTGACCTTTAGCAATCCCGCCCATAGCAGGATTACAAGACATTTGAGCAATGTTTTGAAGGTTCATGGTTATCAGCAGTGTTTTACTGCCCATATTAGCGGCCGCTGCGGCAGCTTCTGAACCCGCATGACCTGCACCAACTACTATAACATCATACTTTTCTTTAAACATAACTATTGTTCCACGTGGAACGTTTTTAAATTATCATCTTCTTTGTCTCTCATTTGCTGAGTTTCCTTTTCAGAGGAGTCATTATATCCCATAAAGTGCAAAAGACCATGAACCATAACCCTAAGAAGCTCATCATCAAAAGAAGTTTGATAACGAACAGCATTGTCTTTAACCCTGTCTACAGAAATAGCAATATTGCCGTTTAAAAGAGTCCCAACAGAATCGTTAAAAGAAATTACATCCGTGAAATAATCGTGCTTTAAATGCTTGTTGTTCAAGGTTTTAAGATCGTTATCGTTAAAAAAAGCATATACAACTTCTCCAATACTAAAACCTTCTTTCTCTACGGCCTTATCAAGCCATTCCGAGACCCTAGTTTCGTTTTCTAAAACAAACGGTGTGTTATAAACATACTCTATGCCCATTTCTATTTTTGTGCAAATATAACCCCTTGTATTGTATATAAAAACTATATGTAACAATAGAGACCTAAACATTGTATAAAAGAGTTGATATAAATTCATATTTTTAAAGTCGAAAATGAAAGATCTTAAATATTTAGGCGCCTATAGTGTTCCTTTAGCCACTGCCTTATCATTAAGCCAAGATGGCTGGGGCTTGTACTGTACCGTTATTTACGTATTTGTTATAGTGCCCATAGCAGACTGGATGTTTGGGAAAGGGGAAAGAAACTTTAACACAAAAGAAGCCCAAGCAAAAGAGCCAATGAGAGTTTTTGACTATATGCTTTACTTTAACATTCCTTTGGTTTTTGCGCTACTTGGGTGGGCACTTTGGAACTTTACAAATATAGAATATGATGCTTTTGAAAAAGTAGGTTTAGTTTTGTCTATGGGAGTGCTGCTTGCAACCAACGCCATTAACGTAGCTCATGAACTAGGGCACAGAAAGGGGTTGTTTGAAAGAACGTTAAGCAAGCTTTTATACATGCCTTGTTTATATATGCACTTTTATATTGAGCACAACTTCGGTCATCATTTGAATGTTGCTACCGATAAAGACGGCGCTTCTGCGAGATACAATCAAAACCTTTACTTTTTTTGGATAAGATCAGTAACTAAACAATATGCTGATGCCTGGAAAAAACAAAAGGAATTGCTTAAAAAATCAAATACTCGTTTTTTTTCGTTTAAAAACGACATGTTGTGGTACGCGATAATTCAACCGATTTATTTAATCACGATTTACTACACTTTTTCTTACAAAACAATGTTGTTTGCCACAGCAATAGGCGTAGTATCATTTTTGTTTCTTGAAACCATAAACTATATTGAACACTATGGATTAAGAAGAAAAAAACTCTCCTCTGGAAGGTATGAAAGAGTAAAAGAAATACACTCTTGGAATTCAGATTATAATATCGGAAGAATAATACTTTACGAGCTTACAAGACATAGTGATCATCACTATAAGTCGGGAAAAAAATATCAGATTTTAGATCGTTTTAAAGAAAGTCCACAGCTGCCTTTTGGCTATCCCGCATCAATATTAATAAGTTTTATTCCCCCGCTTTGGTTTAAAATAATGAACAGTCGTGTGCCTAAAGAAATGATTTTGGAAAAAGAATGAAAAATTTAAACAAGAGTGTATTTTTGTAAAAATTAAAAAAATGACAAAAAAGGTTCGTGTTCGTTTTGCGCCAAGCCCAACAGGCCCGCTTCATATAGGGGGTTTAAGAACAGCTTTGTTTAACTATTTGTTTGCTAAAAGAAATGGGGGAGATTTTGTTGTTAGAATTGAAGATACCGATCGAAACAGATACATTGAGGGAAGTGAAAAACACATCATGGATTCACTAAAATGGTGCGGACTAACAATAGACGAAGGTCCTGAAAATAAAGGCTCGTATGGCCCCTACAGGCAGAGTGAAAGAAAAAAGTTATATGAAACAAAAATACAAGAGCTTTTAAAAACGGGTCATGCGTATTATGCTTTTGACAAAAAAGAAGAATTAGATTTTCACAGAAAAGATCATGAGAAAAATGGTAAAACTTTTATATACAATGCTCACAATAGAGAAAAATTAAAAAATTCACTGTCATTATCAAAAAAAGAAACAAGTTTGTTAATTAATCGTGGAGACGATTATGTTGTGAGGTTTAAAACACCCGTAAAACAAGAAGTTGTTTGTAAGGACGAGTTAAGGGGGATTGTTCGCGTGTCAACAGAAACAGTTGATGATAAAATTCTGTTTAAAAGCGACGGAATGCCAACTTATCATTTTGCAAATGTGGTTGATGATTATGAAATGGAAATATCACATGTAATACGAGGAGAAGAGTGGCTCCCTTCATTGCCTCTACACTGGCTACTGTACGAAGCTTTTGGGTGGGACAACAAACCTAAGTTTGTGCATCTACCGTTAATTCTTAAGCCAGTAGGAAAAGGCAAACTATCGAAAAGAGATGGAGACAAATCTGGTTTTCCTGTTTTTGCAATACAGTGGGAAAACGAGGGGATTATTAAAGGTTATAAAGAGCATGGTTATTTGCCTGAAACCGTTATAAACTTTCTAAGCCTTCTGGGTTGGAATCCAGGAAGTGAAAAAGAAATATTTACTTTAAAAGAATTAGTTGAAGTTTTTTCTTTAGAAAACCTAAATAAATCTGGCGCTAGATTTGATCCTGAAAAAAACGAATGGTTTAATCATTCTCACATTCAAAAAACTGGTGGCAGGCAAATTACATCTAGGTTAAAGAATGATTTTTTTGATTTTGTTTCTAAAGATGACGACAAAAGACTTCACAAAATTACTGAGCTTATAAGGCCTAGGCTTAATACCTTAAATGATGTTTTTAAAGCTTCAAGGTTTTTCTTTGAAAATCCCGAAAACTATTCTGAAAAACAATTTAAAAAATTAAAAAAATCTAATTACAAAGAAATTCTGGAAGGCATAATTATACAAATAGATTCGACAAAGGATTTAAACTCGTTTAAATCCTCTTTAGAAGAATTAGTTCTGAAAAACGAATGGAATTTTGGAAAAGTAATGGGACTCCTAAGGCTTTCTTTAGTGGGAGAACTTTCAGGGCCTGATCTTTTTGATATTATTGCTCTTTTGGGAAAAGATGTTTGTGCGTTCAGAATAAAGCTTTTATTAAAAGCTTTTGATTCTACAGACGTTTAAACAACCTTCTTGAAAGAACCTTTCTTTTGATGTTAAATTTTCGTACCTTATAAGCTAACCCTAAAACAATATATATATATGATTTTTTACATTCCTTTATTAGTTATTTTATCCTTTGCTCTTCTTTTTGGAACCTTTTTTGTGGTCAAACAACAGTCCGCCGCTATAGTGGAAAGGTTTGGAAAGTTTACCGGAATTCGACAATCTGGTCTTCAGCTTAAAATTCCAATAATAGATAGAGTTGCAGGAAGGCTAAGTTTAAGAATTCAACAGCTAGATGTTGTGGTTGAAACAAAAACAAAGGATGATGTTTTTGTGAAAATTAAAGTTTCTGTACAATTTGTTGTCTTAAAAGAAAAGGTTTATGACGCTTTTTACAAATTAGACTACCCGCATGACCAGATAACTTCATATGTTTTTGATGTAGTAAGAGCAGAAGTTCCTAAAATGATTCTTGACGATGTTTTTGAGAAAAAACATGATGTTGCAATAGCTGTAAAAGGCGAACTTAATGAAGCTATGAAAAACTATGGTTTTGATATAGTAAAAACTCTTGTTACAGATATTGATCCGGATTCACAAGTAAAAGAGTCAATGAATAGAATTAACGCTTCTGAAAGAGAAAAAGTTGCGGCACAATTTGAGGGTGATGCTCAAAGAATTTTAATAGTTGAAAGAGCAAAGGCTGAGGCGGAAAGCAAAAGACTTCAAGGACAAGGAATTGCTGATCAAAGAAGAGAAATCGCTAGAGGATTAGAAGACTCTGTTAAGGTTTTAAATGGAGTGGATATAAATTCTCAAGAAGCATCTGCTTTGATTGTTGTAACTCAACACTACGACACGCTGCAATCGGTGGGTAACTCAACTAATAGTAATTTAATTTTAATGCCAAACTCTCCGCAAGCAGGGTCGGAGATGTTAAACAACATGGTGGCTTCATTTACCGCAAGCAATCAAATAGGAGAAGAAATGAAAAAAGCTTCGTTGAAAAAAGAAAATGAGAAAAATAAAAAGTAATCTTATTTTTTCCAGTTGTCTCTAAGGCCAACTGTTTTGTTAAAAATGGTTAAGGGTGTTTTGTTGTTATCCACAATAAAATACCCTTTTCTTTGAAACTGAAACTTATCGCCTATTTCGGCTTTGGATAGAGATGGTTCTGCTTGAGCAAAAACAGTTTTAGAAGAATTTGGGTTTATCATTTTTAAAAGCTCTTCTTCGCTTTCAGACTCTGCAGGATTCGGATTCTCGAAAAGCCTATCGTATTCGTTGACCTCAATTTTTATTGATGCTTTTTTAGAAACCCAATGCAAAGTTCCTTTTACTTTTCTTTGACTTTCTTCAGATCCAGAACCGCTTTTACTTTTTGAATCGTAAGTACACAAAACCTCTATAATGTTGTTATTATCATCATAAACTACTTCATTAGCTTTTATAATATACGCGCTTTTTAACCTTACCTCATTACCTATGGTTAGTCTGAAAAACTTTTTATTTGCATCAATTTTAAAATCTTCTTTTTCAATATACAGTTCTTTGCCAAAAGGAACTTCTCTTTGTCCGGAGAGTGGGTTTTCTGGATTGTTTTCGGACAAAAGAATCTCATCTTCATTGTTTGGATAATTAGTAATGGTAAGTTTTAAAGGGTCCATTACAACCATTACTCTGTTTGAGGTTTTATTAAGCTCTTCTCTTGCGCAAAATTCTAGCAAAGAAGCTTCTATAATGTTTTCTCTTTTAGCGACACCAGCTAGCTTAACAAACTCTTGTAAAGCTTCTGGGGGATACCCTCTTCTTCTAAGTCCAGAAATAGTTGGCATTCTGGGGTCGTCCCAACCGCTAACAGCACCAGACTTAACTAACAACATTAGTTTTCTTTTTGAGGTAATTGTATGGCTAAGATTTAGCCTGGCAAACTCTCTCTGTTTCGGTTTAATTTTTTCTGGTTGTGCAATTTGTTTTAAAAACCAATTATAAAGTTCTCTATGGGGTTTAAACTCTAAGGTGCATAATGAATGTGAAATTTGTTCAATGTAATCTGACTCTCCGTGGGCCCAATCGTACATTGGATAAATAACCCAGTTTGCTTTTGTTCTTGGGTGCTCTTTTCTTATAACACGGTAAAGAACCGGATCTCTTAAAAGCATGTTATTGGCGCTCATGCTTATTTTTGCGCGCAAAACATGTTTTCCTTCACCAAAAAGCCCGTTTTTCATGTCAGTAAACAATTTAATATTTTCCTCTATGGGTCTATCTCTGTAAGGACTGTTAACTCCGGGGGTTGTTGGGGTTCCTTTTTGATTTGCTATTTCAAAGGATGATTGTGAATCAACGTATGCTTTATTGTTTTTAATTAAATCAAGTGCCCATAAATAAAGTTGTTCAAAATAATCTGAAGCAAATCTTTCTTCGTCCCAATTGAAACCAAGCCAAGAAACATCGTCTTTAATAGCATTAATATAACGTTGTTCTTCCTTTTCAGGATTTGTGTCGTCAAAACGCAAGACAATAGGCGCATTATATTTTTCTGCCAATCCAAAATTTATACATATTGCCTTAACGTGACCTATGTGTAAAAAACCGTTTGGTTCGGGCGGAAACCTAAACTTAAGAAGAGACTGTTTGAGCCCTGAAGAAAGGTCTTCATCAATAATGTTTTCAATAAAGTTTTTAGATTCTTTCAATTGATAAAAAAAGCAAAGTTAAATAATTCCTTAGTCTTTTTCTTTGTTTAAACTATCTTTGTTTACATGGGGAAAATTATACTTAAAAACGTTCGGTGCTATTCTTTTCATGGATGTCTTAAAGAGGAGGGGCTTATTGGAAGTGAATATCTAGTTAGCCTAAAGGTAACAGCGTCATTAAAAAAAAGCGCTCTATCTGATCGCTTATCTGAGACGGTCGATTATGTTTTGTTGAACCAAATAATAAAACACGAAATGGCAAAGCCGTCAAAACTTTTGGAAACCGTAGCTAACAGAATAAACAAAAGTGTTTTTAAGAAAGATCTTCGAATAACAAAATCTATTGTAACAATAACCAAGGTTTGTCCGCCTATAAATGGAGATGTTGAGGGTGTCTCTGTAAAATTAAAACAAAAAAAAGATTCTAAATTTTAAAAAAGTGTATTTTTGCGCAATAATGGCACTGTGGCCGAGTGGCTAGGCAGAGCTCTGCAAAAGCTTGTACAGCGGTTCGAATCCGCTCGGTGCCTCAAAAAAACCTCTTTTACTAGGGGTTTTTTTATTCAAAAAAACCTTTGAAAATTAAAACAATTCCTATAATTAAAATTATTGTGTTTACCGCTAGCTTCATTTTAACTATAATGTCTTTGGTCAAACTACTTTTTAGTTGTTGTGCTAAATATATTTTTCCTAGATCAATAGAAAAATAGGTTCCTACAATAACTAAAAAAAACATCACCATTTTGTATTCTGTTTCTTGGAAACCCGGACCATAATTGGCCACAACCAGTATCCAAAAAACCAAAACAGCAAAGTTTATAATGTTTAACAAAAATCCTTTTATAATGTTTTTAATAAAGTTTGGAGATTCAGAGCTAGGGTCAAAAACATATTGATTGGTTTCTTCCTTGTTTTGATACATGCCCAAAAGGGTTATTCCCGCATAAAATGAAAGCAAAACGCCACCCAACACTTTCCATGACGGATTTTCCTGTATAGACACCAAAAGACTACTTGTGCTCGCGTAAGCAATTCCAAAAAAAACGATTTCCGAAAACACAACCCCTATGTTGAAAAAGACAGCTGCCTTAAAACCTTTGCTAACGCTAATTTCTAAAATTGTAAAAAAAACTGGACCAATAGTAAAAGACAAAATTATCCCTAAAAAAATTGCAGGCAAAAAATCAGTCATTGTTTTTGATTTCTGTTATGTTTCCGCCAAGAGATATTGTTTGGTTGAGTGTTTTAGGACTACCATAAACATCAATTGCTCCGCCAAGAGAAGCTTTAGCTTCAAAAACATCTCTAGCGTGTGCTTTACACGAACCTCCAGATGAAACGCTTACTTCTGTTTGGCTAGAAAAAAGATTATTGGCTTTTACGACTCCCCCTGATTTTGCAGAAGATTGAAAAGAAAATGTAGTTCCTTTTATGTTTATTACACCCCCGCTATTAGCGCTGGCTGTTGCTTTTTCTGTTTGTAAATTAAGGTCAATTTGACCGCCTGATGATGCCTTAAGGTACATTGTGGATTGATTAAGAGTGTCTTTTGAAATAACGGTTGCGGACTGTTTGGCTTCAATTAAAAAAATTCTACTTTTGTGTTTAAGTTTTATTACAGTGTTTTGGCCTTTAAGCTTTTTTACAAGCTGCATTCTTAAAGTTAATGCACCTGATTTGTTTATCACAACCACATTTTCAATATTATCACCTGTAATTCTAATGTTATTTTCTGACGATTTTTCTAAAACCACATTAATTCCGTCTAAAACTTTAAGTTCCTGAAAGTCTCCAATGTTTTTTTCAATTTGAGAAAAAACAATTTGAGATATTAATAAAAAGAATATTTTCTTTATCATACTTTGCTTCTAATTTAGAACTAAAATTACATTTTTTCTATTAATGAAAAATCAATTTGTTTTTTAGATTCATTAACCGCAACAACCTTTATTAAAACCTTGTCTCCTAATCTGTACTCTTCTTTTGTGTGCCTTCCTAAAAGCAATAGTTCTTTCTCTAAAAAAGTGAAATAATCTCCTGGAACATCTTTGATTCTAATAAAACCTTCGCATTTGTTTTCGACTGCTTCAACAAAAACCCCCCTGTCGTTTATACCAGAGATAACCCCTTCAAAACTTTTATTTATTTGTTTAGACATAAACTTAACCTGCATAAACTTAATCGATGCTCTTTCTGCTTTTGTGGCAACTTCCTCTCTAAAAGAACAGTGCAAACATAGTTTTTCTAAATTTTCTAATTTCTTTTGATTTAAAAGAATTCTTTCAAGCTCCCTGTGAACCAAAACATCCGGATACCTTCTTATAGGAGAAGTAAAGTGTGTATATTTTTCAAAAGACAATCCAAAATGTCCAATATTCTTTGTTGAATACTTCGCCTTGCTCATGCTTCTTATAACTAAAGTGTCTATTAAGTTTTTTTCTGCTGAGTTTTCGGTTTTTTTAAGTAATAAATTTAATTCATTATTGATGTTGTTTGCGTTTCTTAAGTTTTGGTTATAACCTAGTTTTTTTACTATTCTTTCAAGGGTAATTATTTTTTGTTCATCTGGATAGTCGTGAATTCTAAAAAGCCCGTTTTTATGTTTTACAAACTGATTTGCCACTTTTTTATTGGCTAACAACATGAACTCCTCAATTAGTTTATTAGCATCTAAAGATTCTTTAATTATTGTTTTAATAGGTTCTTTTTCTTTGTTTAATACAAATTTGACTTCTTTTTTATTAAAAGAAATGGATCCTTTACTGTGTCTTTGGTCTCTTAGTGTTTTTGCTAGTTTATTGATTATATATATTCCTTCTTCAACTTCTTTATTTATTTCTTTTTGTTTATTGTCTAAAGAAACTTCTTTTGGAATTATATTAGAGTTATTGTCAATTACATATTGAGCTTCTTTATATGAAAGCCTTTCGTTTGAATTAATTAGAGTTTTCCCAAACCATTCGTTTATAATTAAATTGTTTTTAAAAGTAAAAACAGCGGAAAAAGCATACTTGTCTTCTTTAGGATTTAAAGAACATAAATTATTTGAAATTTCTTCAGGAAGCATAGGAACAACCCTGTCAACTAAATAAACCGAAGTAGCCCTCTTTTCTGCCTCTTTATTTAAGGTAGTATTTTGTTTTAAAAAGTGTGATACATCTGCTATGTGAATACCTATTTCGACGGTTTCTTTATTAATTTTATTAACTGAAATTGCATCATCAAAATCTTTTGCGTCAGCGGGGTCAATTGTAAAAGTTGTTATGTGTTTAAAACTTTTTCTTTTATTATCTTCCGTTGTGTTTTGAAGGTTTTTTAATAATTCTGCTTCCTTAATTATATTTTTTTCAAATTCATACGGAAGTTCAAATTCCTCTAGAATAGCGTGTATTTCATTGTTTATATTGCCTTTTTCACCTAGTATTTTTAAGACATTTGCAACAGGTGTTTTGTTTTCCCAATTAAAAATTTCAAACACAACAATATCGTTATTATTAAAGTTGTTGGTATTACACCCAAACGTAACCTTGTCTTTGTTTGAATTATATTCAATATACTTTTTATTATCCTCAGAAAAAATAACGCCTACATATCTTTCTTTTTTTCTTTTAATTACATTAATTACCTCAACTTCCCTGTTCGATATTTTAACACATTCAACTGTATCTCCATTTAAAGAGTTTTTAGTGTTTTTTTCTGAGATATATAAATCTTTTTCATTATCCTCAACTATTAAGAATCCTGATCCTTTTTGTGTTTTATCAATAACGCCTATTATTTTTTTACTTTTTTGTAAAACATAGCAACCTGGATTTTTTTGAACTAAAATTCCTTTTTGCTCTAAGTTTTCTAAAGCTTTTTTTATTAATATTATATTTTTCTCTTTTAATCTACTTTTGATTTGTCTAAAATTTAACGGTTTCTTGGTTGGAACGTTGTTAAATATTTGAATTATAGAGTTGTTATAAGTATTTGTTTTTTTCTTTGACATTACAAATCAAAGATAATCTTAAATAAATTCACAGAAGATTTAATAGTTAACATTTATATAATTATAATAAATAGATTTTTAAAAATATATGGTTATTATTATAGCTTGTTAACTTCTACAATAAACAAATTATGTAATAAAAAATTTATGATATATTAACATGTTATACATCTTTAATATTTTTTTTACAGAAGAAGAACTATGGATATAAACATGTGTTAATTAAAATAAAGTTAATAAATCTGTCTCTTATACACATCTGACGCTGCCGACGATATGCAGTGTGTAG
>OJDL01000227.1_pt1 | contig 24832 bp, 25 predicted proteins | sample 1592681 | NCBI WGS metagenome assembly OJDL01 (sample SAMN05416885, study PRJEB24817) | seawater metagenome | isolation source: Sea water | place: Canada:Atlantic | collected 2013-11 | reverse complement strand
ATCCTTACATCAACGTTGACCCAGGCACAATGAGCCCAATTCAACACGGTGAAGTATACGTTACAGAAGACGGCGCAGAGACTGATCTTGATTTAGGTCACTACGAACGTTTTATTCGCACCAAAATGACTAGCCGAAATAACTTCACACAAGGCCGCGTATATGAAGACGTATTACGTCGCGAGCGTCGTGGTGAATACTTAGGCGCAACTATTCAGGTTATCCCTCATATCACTAACGATATTAAACAGCGCGTTTACGAAGGCGCTGAAGGCCATGACATAGCAATTGTTGAAATTGGTGGCACAGTAGGTGATATTGAATCACAACCGTTTATCGAAGCAATTCGTCAAATGGGCACAGAGATAGGTCGCGAACGCGCACTCTTTATTCACTTAACGTTAGTGCCTTTCTTAGGCCCTGCAGGCGAAGTGAAAACAAAACCAACACAGCACTCAGTTAAAGAACTTCGCTCTGTTGGTATTCAGCCAGATATTCTAATTTGTCGTTCAGACCGTAAGTTACCTAACAATGAGCGTGCAAAAATTGCATTGTTTACCAATGTAGAAGAAAAAGCGGTAATTTCATTACCCGATGTAGACAGTATTTATAAAATTCCAGCACTGTTAAAATCACAAGAACTAGACAACTTTGTATGTCGTCGTTTCCACTTAGACGCACCTGAAGCTGATTTAGTTGAGTGGGAACAAGTATTGTACCAAGAGTCTAACCCTACGGGTGAAGTAACCATTGGTATGGTTGGAAAATACATTGAACTACCCGATGCATACAAGTCGGTTAACGAAGCTTTAAAACATGCGGGCCTTAAAAACCGTTTAACTATCAACATTGAATATGTTGATTCACAAGACTTAGAAAGCAAAGGTGTAGAGCTGCTTTCTCACCTTGATGCTATTTTAGTACCAGGCGGTTTTGGTGGTCGTGGTGTTGAAGGTAAAATTTTAGCGGCTAAATACGCACGTGAAAATAAAGTGCCTTACTTAGGTATTTGTTTAGGTATGCAAGTGGCGCTTATTGAGTATGCACGTAATGTTGCAGGCTTAACCGATGCAAACTCAACAGAATTTAATGCTAAATCAGCAGCGCCTGTTGTAGGTTTAATCACTGAGTGGTTAGACGCCGAAGGTAAAGTAGAAGTTCGTGACGAGAAATCAGATCTTGGTGGCACAATGCGCTTAGGCGCTCAAAAATGTCACTTAGCACCAGGTTCTAAGGTACACGAAGTTTACGGTAGCGACGAAATTGTAGAACGTCACCGTCACCGTTATGAAGTTAATAACAACTTTGTAGACCAACTTGAAAAAGCAGGTTTAACATTCTCTGGTTTATCTGAAGATAAAAAACTAGTAGAAATTATTGAAAACAAAGATCACCCTTGGTTTATTGCCGCGCAGTTCCACCCGGAATTCACGTCAACACCACGTGATGGTCACCCGCTATTTGAAGGATTTGTAGCAGCAGCGCATATCCACCAAAAAGCGTCGTCGTAACTTATAAAAGCCGTGCATATATTGCACGGCTTTTTTGTTTTAAGACTGACTAAACTATGCAAAACATAGTAAAGTAAACAAAACTCACCATTTTGGGAATATAGAGGAAACAAGATGTCAAATATCGTAAAAGTAATTGGTCGCGAAATCATGGACTCGCGTGGTAACCCAACTGTTGAAGCTGATGTACATTTAGCTGATGGCTCATGGGGTCGTGCGGCCGCACCTTCTGGCGCATCTACTGGTACTCGCGAAGCATTAGAGTTACGTGATGGTGACAAAGCGCGTTACTTAGGTAAAGGCGTATTAAACGCGGTTGGTTACATCAATAAAGAAATTGCTGATGCGCTAGCTGGCCAAGACGCACTTAACCAAAGTGCAGTTGATAAAGTAATGCTAGATTTAGACGGCACTGAAAACAAAGAAAAATTAGGTGCAAATGCAATCTTAGCAGTATCACTAGCAACAGCTAAAGCCGCAGCTCAGTCTAAAAAAGTAGAGCTATACGAGCACATTGCTGATTTAAACGGCACACCGGGTGTTTATTCAATGCCACTTCCAATGATGAACATCATCAATGGTGGTGAACACGCAGATAACTCTGTAGATATTCAAGAATTTATGATCCAACCTGTTGGCGCTTCAAACTTCCGTGAAGGCCTACGTATGGGCGCAGAAGTTTTCCACAGCCTAGCAAAAGTACTTAAAGCAGATGGCCACTCTACAGCTGTAGGTGATGAAGGTGGCTTTGCGCCAAACCTTGAGTCTAACGAAGCAGCACTTGCAGCAATTAAAGTTGCAGTAGCAAATGCAGGTTACGAGTTAGGTAAAGATATTACGCTTGCAATGGATTGTGCTGCCTCTGAGTTTTACGACAAAGAAGCAAACATCTACGATCTTAAAGGTGAAGGCAAAAAATTCACGTCTGAAGAATTTAACTACTTCTTACAAGAGCTTACTCAGCAATACCCAATTGTTTCAATTGAAGATGGCTTAGATGAGTCTGATTGGGATGGATTTGCTCACCAAACTAAATTAATGGGCGATAAAATCCAGTTAGTAGGTGATGATTTATTCGTAACTAACACTAAGATTTTAAAACGTGGTATCGACAACGGTATTGCTAACTCAATCTTAATTAAGTTTAACCAAATCGGCTCACTAACTGAAACGTTAGCAGCTATTAAAATGGCGAAAGACGCTGGCTTTACTGTTGTTATCTCTCACCGTTCTGGTGAAACAGAAGATGCAACAATTGCTGATTTAGCAGTAGGTACTGCGGCAGGTCAAATCAAAACTGGTTCATTAAGTCGTTCTGACCGCGTAGCTAAGTACAACCAATTGCTTCGTATTGAAGAGCAATTAGGCGCTAAAGCACCGTACAACGGTTTAAAAGAAGTTAAAGGTCAGTAATTTTTTAGAAGCTGATTTTAAATTTTAAGCTATAAAATCCTCGCCATTGCGGGGATTTTTTGTTTAAGCTTTTTGAGTAACTACAACACTAATTAACAAGAATCCTCAATTAATTTGAGATACTAATATGGCGTTAATGGTGTTAAAACTTCCTAAAAAGTTTTATGGAAAATTTAAGCCTTGTTGTCGACAAGGATTAATCAAAGCAGAAATTGCTGCTTTAAAATGTCACCTGTAAAACTGGTTTTTAAGTAAAAACCACGGGGGAGGGTTTTAATTATTTGCCCGTTTGGGCCAATGGCATCGGTCACAATTTTGCTATTAGCGGCTTTTGGACGAATTTGCATTGCATCGCCTAAATGGCCTGATATTTCATCAACCCTACCAAGCGCAATAAGCTCCATTTGCTCTTCCCAGTCTCGTTGTAGTTTAGCGTCCTGCTCAGGCGTTGGTTGCCATAAAAAGCCACTGCCAATGGTTCTATTAAACGGTGCTATATCTCGCTCGCTTAAAACCGGAAGCCATAAAACGTGGTTAAGCTTTTTACGAACCGCACTAGTGTGCCATGTCATGCCCGTTACGTTTATTAGTGGCGTTACCGATACAAAGGTGGTTTCAAGAGGTTTGCCCTTATAGGAAATAGGCAGCGTTTTGAGTTCAATACCTAAATCCTCAAAGTCAGGAAGGGGTTTAGAACCCGCGGTTGCACCTAAAACGTACTCAATTAATTGACCCGTCCAGCCTTTTTCTCTTAATAAATCATCAGGGGTTTTAAAGTTATATTGCTCGGCAAGCTGTCCAAGCGTAAGGCCTGCAATACTGTTAACACGTTGAATAAGGTCATTAATTGAATGTGGTTTAGTTGGACGCATAGCACTAATTTGAGTTGAATAAATACCATGCTCATGATAGCAAATCAGCTAAGCCGTGGATATCTTTAGGGTTGTGTGTTTTTTGTTCGGTGGTTGGGTGTGTTAATTTTATACATTGTGAAAATTGCATCTAATTCGTTAAGTTGCTGACTAACTTGGCTTTTTTCTGTTGTCGAGTATTGATTGTATTGGGCGTAATAAAAGTTACAGGGATAAATACAACTATATGAACATGTTTATCCACAGAATCTGTGGAGAACAACACGTTTTCGATCTTGTATTGTGGATTTGTTTGCAAAATGAACGTGTTTTTTAAAAGTTATGCACAAACTGTGAGTAACTAGAGCAAAATAATAACTGCAATAGCTTTCATACATTTTTTTAAATCTTTTTACTCGTATCTCAGTATTTTCATCTCTGAGCTGAGTGTAAATTACACTTACCCACTGGCTCGCTTATAATAGTGTTTGCCGTATTGCGGCTAATGTGGAACAATCATTAAAAATCGACTTACAAATGAGGCACTAAGGTGATTGATGCCGAAGGTTTTCGTGCCAATGTCGGAATTGTAATTTGCAATAATCAGGGACAAGTATTTTGGGCCAGGCGCTACGGTCAGCACTCTTGGCAATTTCCCCAAGGTGGTGTTGATGATGGTGAAACACCAGAACAAACTATGTACCGTGAATTACACGAAGAGGTCGGACTGCGACCAGAAGATGTAGAAATTGTCGCAAGTTCAAAACATTGGTTACGCTATAAATTACCCAAACGATTAATTCGTCGCGACTCAAGTCCGGTGTGTATTGGGCAAAAACAAAAATGGTTTTTACTGAAACTTCGTTGTAAAGACGAAGATGTAAACTTACTTAAAACTCATCACCCAGAATTTGATGACTGGCGTTGGGTGAGCTATTGGTATCCTGTAAGGCAGGTTGTGTCGTTTAAACGGGATGTTTACCGACGTGTAATGAAGGAGTTTGCTCCTTTCGCTATGCCTTTTAATAAAAGAGAACAACATAAAGACCACTGGCGAAGTAAAAGGTAATAACATTATAGTAAAATAAAGGAGCAGGACATGCTGGCAACATTGAGGTCTATTGCTGAGTCTGTATCGCAACAAGCGAATTTAGACACTGCATTAGTGTGCTTTGTGCAAATGGTTAAAGACGCTATGAAAACCCAGTGCTGCTCTATTTATTTTGCTGATTATAGCCAAGACAACTTTGTGCTTATGGCTACCGAAGGGTTAAATCCTGATGCGGTTGGTAAGTTTAGAATTGGCTTTACAGAAGGCTTAGTAGGATTAGTTGCTCAACGCGAAGAGCCCATAAATATTGCCTTTGCTAAATCTCACCCGCGCTTTAAGCTCTCTCCTGAGGTAAACGAAGAAGGCTATAATGCTTTTTTGTCGGTGCCTGTGGTACATCAAAAAAAAGTGTTAGGCGTTATTGTTGTTCAACAAAAAATGGCCCGTGTTTTCAGCCAAGATGAAGAATCATTTTTAATAACGCTTTCTGCTCAGCTTGCTTCACAATTGGCACATGCCGAAATTAAAGAAGTACTTCGCCAAGACGAGTCATCTCATCAAACATCCGTTTTAAAAGGTGTATCCAGTGCACCGGGTATAGGTATAGGTACTGCTTTTGTTCTTTTACCAAAGCTTGACTTTAAATCAATTGAGCTTCAAAAAAATAGTGATGTAACTGAGCAGCGGCGGCTATTTACTCAAGCGGTGGCCGCCACACGAAAAGAATTTAACACGCTTTCGATGACGTTGAGTGACTCTATTCCTCAAGAGGCGTTAGCCGTATTTGATGTTTATCAACAGTTATTGGATGCTAAAAGTTTAGGTCACAATGTAGAGGTTCAGTTACTCGAGGGATGGTGTGCAAAAAGCGCACTTAAAATTGTGATTGAGCGTTTAATTTCGCAATTTAATGCGATGCAAGACCCATACATAAAAGAGCGTGCTGTTGATGTTAAAGACATAGGCTTACGCGTATTGCATCACTTAGTTAATACCGAACACGCAATAAAAGATTACCCCCCAAATACTATTTTGATTGCTAATACATTAACTCCCGCCATGCTTGCTGAAGTACCAAAAGGGCATTTAGCAGGGGTTGTTAGTGTTAATGGCTCTGCCAATAGTCATGCTTCTATTTTGACTCGCGCAATGGGGATCCCTGCTATTTGGGGGATAGAAGATTTACCATTACTTCAATTTGATGGTAAGCCAATGATTTTAGATGCATTTGCAGGGCGCTTGTATATCTCACCCTCGCAGATGTTATTAGATGAGTACGCAGACTTACAACATCAAGATAACCTGTTAAATAATCGCTTTTTAGCAGAGCAAGAGTATGAGTCTATTACTTTAGATGGCGAACACGTCAGTTTATTGTTAAATGCCGGACTAGAGTTAAAAACAGATCAAAACAACGCACATGTGTGCGACGGCGTTGGTTTATACCGCACTGAAGCGTGGTTTATGCAAAAAGGCCAGTTTCCTTCTCAGCTAGAGCAAGAGAATTGGTATCGAGAAGTGCTTACTAGTTATTACCCAAACCCTGTTGTAATGCGTACGCTCGACATTGGCGGCGATAAAGTGCTCGACTATTTTAATATAACCGAAGAAAACCCATTTTTGGGTTGGCGCGGTATACGTATTAGCCTTGATCACCCCGAGTTATTTTTAGATCAGCTCAAAGCAATGCTTAAGGCAAATATAGGTTTAGGCAATTTAAAAATAATGCTGCCGATGATCAGCGGCACTGAAGAAGTTGATGAAGCATTAGGGTTATTTGAACAAGCTTATTTTGAACTCAACGAACATTTTCCTGAGCAGCAAATAGATCGCCCCGATATTGGTATTATGCTTGAGGTGCCTTCCAGTGTGTTTATGTTGCCTGAATGGTCTAAAAAAGTAGATTTTTGTTCAGTAGGCAGTAACGATTTAACACAATATTTATTGGCAGTAGATAGAGCCAACGCGCGTGTTGCTGAGCTTTTTAATCCTTATCATCCCGGGGTGCTCAGAGTTTTAAGTAAAATAGCCAGTGAGTGTGAAAATTACGAGTTACCCTTTAGTTTATGTGGTGAACTTGGTGGTGACCCAGAAGGGGCCATATTGCTAATAGCTATGGGCTACAGACGATTGAGTATGAACTTATCGTCTTTAAATAAGGTGAAGTGGGTGCTTAGGCGTTTGAGCGTTGCCGACATGGAGCAGTTGTTGAGCGAGTGTTTAGCACAATCAACGGCTAAACAGGTCTTGCGTTTAACGCGCAATTTTATGTTAGAGCATAATTTAGGTGACCTATTTTATACCCCAAAGTAAAAAGTACTGACTTAATTAATTTTAATACGCAGATGCTATTCGTTTTATAATCCTTTAACATATAAGCCTTCAAAAGGCATTTGAGATAACTATGTATGACTTAGGTTTGTTGGTCGCATGTTGCGCACTACTAGGCTGTATTGTTGGTTTTTTAGCAGGATTATTAGGTATTGGCGGCGGATTAATAATTGTGCCTGCACTGAGCACATTGCTGATTTTATTTAATGTTACATCTGCAGAACATGTTGTAGTTATTTCGATTGCGACCTCTTTGGCCTCTATTTTATTTACTTCTACGTCTTCAGCATTGGCTCATCATAAAAATGATAATGTGCCTTGGCATGTTGCACCTTGGGTTATGGCTGGTGTAGCAGTCGGGGCTTTAATTAGTGGCTTTGCCGCAAGCTTAATACCGGAGCAGTTACTTCGTAGTGTATTTGCAGTAAGTGTTGTATTTATTGCAGCTAGAATGGCGCTATCATCACGTAATAAACCCTCATCCACTAAGCCGCTCCCACCGGGTCCTATTTTAGGGTGTATTTCCGCTATTATGGGTGGTTTATCGGGCTTGATTGGTATTGGTGGTGGAGCGTTAATTGTGCCTATGCTCAATTACTTTTCTATTGATATAAGAAAAGCCATTGGCTGCGCTGCCGTTTCGGGCATTGTAATTGCCTTATTTGGCTCTATTGGCTACATTAGCGCGGGTTGGAAGGTGACCGACTTAGCACATGGTTTTGCAGGGTTTGTATATTTACCTGCGTTATTTGGTATTGTTATTACGTCGTGGTTTGTGGCGCCTTACGGGGCTAAAGCAACTCATTATTTACCTGTTAATACAATAAAGAAAGTTTTTGCGGTACTGCTTGTTGTTATCGCAATTAAAATGGTTTTTAGCTAAAGGTTTATTTTTATGGCACTTGAGTTTCCTCAAATCGATCCAATTATTTTTTCGATTGGACCACTGAGCGTACGTTGGTACGGATTGATGTATTTAATTGGTTTTGCATTTGCGATGTGGTTTGCAAATCGTCAAGCGGCAAAGCCTAATTCTGGCTGGACCAAAGAGCAGGTAAGTGATCTATTATTTTATGGCATGTTAGGGGTCATACTTGGTGGTCGTATTGGCTATGTATTGTTTTACCAATTTAGCTATTTTTTAGAAAACCCACTTTACTTATTCCGCATTGATCAGGGCGGTATGTCGTTCCATGGAGGTACGCTGGGCGTAATTACAGCCGTTGCTATTTTTTCTTGGACACGCAAAAAATCACTGCTACAAGTTGGCGATTTTGTAGCGCCACTGGTGCCAGTGGGGTTATTAGCAGGGCGTATAGGTAATTTTATAAATGGTGAGTTATGGGGGCGTGTATCAGACGTACCTTGGGCTATGGTATTTCCAACCGGCGGGCCGCTTGCTCGCCACCCTTCGCAGTTATACGAAGCCTTTTTTGAAGGGCTCGTTTTATTCTTAATTATGCTATGGTTTATTAAAAAGCCACGCCCTGCGGGCAGTGTTGGCGGTGTATTTTTATTAGGTTACGGTGTGTTTAGGTTTGGTATTGAATACTTCCGCCAACCAGACGCACAACTAGGCTTATTTGCCGACTTTATCTCTATGGGACAAATACTGTCACTGCCTATGATTATAGGTGGTTTAGGTTTATTAATTTGGGCTTATAAAAACCCGCAGCAAGTAACAGCAGCAAAGGCATAATAAAAGCATGAAACAATATTTAAAATTATGTCAGCGTATCGTTGACGAAGGTCAATGGGTAGAAAACAAACGCACAGGCACACGTTGCTTAACCGTTATAAACGCCGATTTAGAATATGATGTAGCAAACAATCAGTTCCCGATGATCACAACGCGTAAAAGTTACTATAAAGCGGCCATTGCAGAGTTACTTGGCTATTTACGAGGCTACGATAGCGCAGAACAATTTCGTGAAATTGGCTGTAAAACATGGGATGCTAATGCCAACGATAACCAAGCTTGGCTTAATAACCCAAATCGTAAAGGTGAAGACGATATGGGGCGCGTTTACGGCGTCCAAGGCCGCGGCTGGCAACGCCCTGATGGCTCAACACTCGATCAGTTAGCTAAAGTAATTAACAATTTAAAAAATGGTATTGATGATCGTGGTGAAATAATCACGTTTTATAACCCAGGTGAATTTGAACTAGGTTGTTTAAGACCTTGCATGCACACGCATACGTTTTCACTATTAGGTGACACGCTTTACCTAACATCTTATCAGCGCAGCTGCGATGTGCCGTTGGGGCTAAATTTTAATCAAATTCAATGTTTTGTATTGCTTGCATTGGTCGCTCAGATTACCGGCCACAAACCGGGTAAGGCGTATCATAAAATAGCTAACGCTCATATTTACGAAAATCAGCTCGAATTAATGCGCGACGTCCAGCTCAAGCGCGAACCATTTGAATCGCCTACACTTACAATTAATCCAAATATAAAGTCACTTGAAGACATAGAAACGTGGGTTACCCGGGACGATTTTGAAGTAACTGGCTATCAATGCCATGACGCAATTCAATATCCATTTTCAGTATAATAACCGATTAAGGAAAACAACATGAAAGCAGTGATCCCAGTAGCGGGACTTGGTACGCGCATGCTACCAGCCACAAAAGCAATCCCTAAAGAGATGCTTCCTGTCGTAGACCGACCTTTAATACAATACGTAGTAAACGAAGCGGTTGCCGCAGGCATAAAAGAAATAGTACTTGTCACGCACTCAAGTAAAAACTCTATCGAAAACCACTTTGATACCAGCTTTGAGTTAGAAGCAACGCTTGAAAAGCGTGTTAAGCGGCAATTGCTTGCCGAAGTGCAAGCTATATGCCCTAAAGACGTAACAATAATTCACGTTCGCCAAGGCGAAGCAAAAGGGCTAGGCCATGCTATTAATTGCGCCGCGCCAATTATTGGTAACGAACCGTTTGTCGTTATTTTACCCGATGTGATTATAGACGACGTTGAAAGCGATCTTAAAAAAGACAACCTTGCAGAGATGATCGCTCACTTTGAACAAACTAAGCACAGCCAAATTATGGTAGAGCCTGTACCAATGCAGGAAGTAGATAAGTTTGGTGTGGTGGACTTAGGTGGCACCGAAATAGCACAGGGTGAAAGCTCACCAATTGTTAGCATGGTAGAAAAACCACCGGTTGACGAGGCACCTTCAAACCTAGCAGTAGTTGGGCGTTACGTGTTAAGTGAAAATATTTGGCCGCTACTTGCAAAAACGCCGCAAGGTGCTGGCGATGAAATTCAGCTGACCGATGCTATTGCCATGCTTATGCAAAGCGAAAAAGTAGATGCTTACGCAATGAAAGGCCGAAGCCACGATTGTGGTAGTAAAATTGGTTATTTAAAAGCAACCATTGAGTTTGCACTTCGTCGTGACGAATTTGCCGATGAGTTAAAAACGTTTATTAAAACACTTGTATAACCGTTTACATTTAATCAGCAAAAAGCGCCTAATTAGGCGCTTTTTTTATTGGTTTTTGCATAACTTGTTTTTTTAATGTAAAAATTAGAATAGTTTTGATTACTTTACAGACATAATGTAATTTATGTTGTAATGTTTAGTTTAAGTGGCATTAAAATTGTATTGAAAAGTGTTCTCATGGAGGAGTCAAAAATACATAAGCTTATTGAATTAAATACGCTTATTTATGTAAAGGGCTAGGGTGTGGCTCGAAAATTTAAAGTAAGGTTAAACGCTTTGTAAAGAGGATGTTTAACTGAAATGTAAGTGTGATTACACTGCTTTCAGGACAGCGAATAAATGTTAACTAATAACAAAAAAATAACAGGATTACTTTTAAGCCTGCTGATACTGCTATTTGGTACAGCATGCTCTATTACGCCTGAAGCTAAATTAGTGCAAGCACCTGAAACACAAACTAATTCGCCTGAGTATGTACCTATTACTGCATTAGAGCTGGCTCAGTTAAAAGATGCAGCATTGCAATGGCAGCAAGCCAGGGCGGGTATAGAGCGTATTTTAAAGCTAGAAAAAGAAATTACCTACCTTGTTAATCACATAGATATTATTAATAGTAAAGCAATAGCCCAATCTAATCAGCCTACAAATAGCTCTTACAGCACGCGCACAATTCACAATCAGCAAGCTGCTCGTTCGCGTAGCCAAAGCGTTAATCAATACAGAAATAAAAAGCAGACAGTTAAACTTAATACACCTAGACATATTTTTGCTCTACAAGTGGCATCGGTTGACTCAGAAAAAGACATCGCAAAAGCGTGGAAAGAGCTAAACACCAAAGCTGCTCCCTTATTCAGAAAAAAAATACTGACCAATGTTGAAACCGCAAAAATTAACAAAAAAACGTTTTACAGGCTTAAGTTAGGTTCGTATCAAAATCTAAAAAATGCCAAAGCAGACTGCGAAGTATTTAAAGTGTATAAGCTTGACTGCATAGTGAGTAACTACACAGATAAACCCGTAAAGCTGTAGTTAAAATAGAAACTTGCTAAAAATTTTTTTATCCATAAAATACCTGACCATAATTAAAAGGGTGGTAGGTAAAAAGTATGGTTATTAAAAAGGAATTTATAAACACTTTATTTTGTATTGGGGTTTTGCTCGTTATAACAGGGTGTACTTCATCTAAAAAAGCGCCACCGAGTTCAACAACACCAAACACTGTCCTTATTTCAAGCGAGGATTTAAAAGCGCTCAAACAGTCTGCAAATGAGTGGAAAACAGTTGAGCCTAAAGTTAACGACCTGCTTGAGCTTGAAGGGCAGCTATCAAAGCTGACTACTCGTTTAAAAGCCATTGACGAAACCAATACGGCTGGAACAAAAAACGCTCAAACAACCACTTCAACAGAAAGTATTTTAAAAAGCGACCAGGCATTTTTCGCTATTCAAGTAGCTGCATTTAACAGTAAAACTAAACTAAACACGGCACTGGCTAATTTAAAACGTAAAATACCGACGTTTTTTAGTAATAACATAGCTGTTAATGTTGAAACTAAAGTAATAAAAACCAATACGTTTTATCGTTTAAAATTAGGCGCATACAAAACAAATAAACAAGCAACAACCGCTTGCGAAGCATTAAAACAGCAAAAAATTAATTGTTTTGTTACCTATTATACGCAGGAAAAACCACAACCAACCCTCTAGGCATAATAATTGCTTAGTCTCTTGTATGATCACAAGAGGATGGCAACTATGCGCCTTTTACTACCCTTATTATTAATTAACTTGGCCGCGTGCAGTTTAATTCCTGAACCCGAGCCAAGTATAAGCACATATGCCCCAAAAGCAGCGATGGCACCTTATACAGTAAGTGACTATGTACACAACTTAACTGTGCAATTAAGTCATTTAAAAGGTCCATTAAGCAACAATACTCGCATAGGTGTGAGTAGTTTTTACTTTGCAGATGCGCTCGACACTAAGCTAATGACGCAGCAAGCGTCGGGCCTAAGCCAACAAATACAAGAAAGCATATTAACCAAAATGACGCAAATGGGTTATCACACGGTCGAATATCGCTTAGCAAATAACCTAAACTTATCTCATAATGCCGACAGCGCGCTGACCCGTAATTTAGAACAGTTACGAGAGCGCCAAAATATTGACCTTATAATCACCGGCACCGTGACACGTCAACAGCATGCATACATTGTAAATGCGCGCATGGTAAACATTAGCAATAAGCAAGTTTTATCTGCTGGCAGTACCGAGATCCCAATCAATGTAATGTGGGGAAATGAAAAAATTCAGCAGCGCGATGGCTCACTCTATCGCAGTGAATATTAACGAGGAGTACACAATGAGAAACTTATTAATCACGCTATGTTTGCCACTAGGTTTTGGTTGTTCACAAATTATGAACACCCCTAGTGCCGACCCAGCTGTTGAGCAAAGTAACCAAGGAGCGCAACTGGCAACAAGCCAACGCAAAGTGAGTGCTCCAGTTAATCACGATAACATGTTTCAGTCGGGGTTAGCTCAGCAAACTAACTACACAAAATCGACGCCGCCAATGCATAAAAATATAAACCACTATGTGCGCGGAATAATGCAAGACATGGTCGAAAACTTACAATACGTAAATGATAAAACACCACTAGCGGTATCAAGTTTTGTATTTTTAGACGACGATTACAGTAATGGTAGCTTATTAGGAAATCAAATTGCTGAAAGCTTTATGCATGAGCTTCACAATTTTGGTGTACCGGTCATTGATTTTAAAACCACCGATTATGTGCGTGTAACACAAACCGGCGACTTTGTTTTTAGCCGAGACTATCTTGAATTAGACCCAGAGCAAAACTTTCAATACGTACTGGCAGGCACGCTAGTAAGTCACCAAGGCGGAGTTTTAGTCAATGCACGAATTGTTGGCTTAACAAGTAAAGCGGTTGTTGGTTCGGCGCAAGGGTTTTTACCGCAATCAGTTATTGATGCGTTAAATGGTAATTACCGTACCGATGGTATTATGCTAAAACAAGCGAGTGAGTGAGGTGAGTATGCGCTTTACACTAAACACCAATTTACGGACATTATCACTAGCTGGGTTAGTCGTTGCTCTATCTGGTTGCTCGCTAATGCATCACCATGAGCATGATTCAAATTCGCACACAACAACGCAAGCAAGTACCAGCTATGTATTAAATGGCAGTTACGATACTCAAACACACAACCAAACTGTGCAACCAAACAATGATTACGATGCGTCAAAACCCTTTAAGCCAGTAAAGCATCATAAAACCCTCGTTAATTACGTAGAGCAAGTGGCTTTAGACTTAGTTGACACGCTAGAGTACGACACAGAATCCGATACACAGGTTAATATTGCTGTTAGTACATTGGTAAATTTTGACTCGTCACTCAATAAAAGTAACCAGTTAGGTAACCAAATATCCGAAACATTAATCCATCAATTACAAAAGTTTGGTTACAGTGTGGTTGATTTTAAAACCACCAGCACAATAGACGTAAACAGACGCGGTGATTTTGTGTTTTCACGAAATATCAAAAAGCTGAGTGAAGATCATATGGCAAGTCATATACTCGCGGGCACCTTAATTTACAGGCAAAACGGTATTGTTATTAATACACGCATTATAAATGTCAACACCAAGCAAATAGTGGCCAGCAGCCGAGAGTTTATACCGCAATACGTACTAAGCAAAGAAGATATATATTTATCAAGTAATTAACTCAAATTCCACTTGATTTAAAACTTGATATAAAAAACCAGATGCCGTTATAATTTAACCCTAGCACATCGCTGTGGCCTCTTAGTTAAATGGATATAACGGCCCCCTCCTAAGGGGCAGTTGCAAGTTCGATTCTTGCAGGGGCTACCAATTAAATCAATGGGTTACGCTTTTCTGCTTCTTCTCTTTAATTTTTGTGTAGCACATATGTAGCAGAGTAAATTGAAGTTTAAGAATTTAGCGCTGTCCTTTTTTATTAAAGTACCCAAATTACATTCAGGCTGTTTTGTGCCATGAGCAGACATTGAAGATTCTTAATGTATGAAGCCAAAATTTGACCCCATTAGTTTTATGTAACTTGCCTAATAATATAGTCAATTTCATCACATCGAGTCAAAGTGTTGATAAAGCTTGAACCTCTTGGCAATATAACCTCTTGAATATCTATAGAATAATCATCAGAGTATAAAGCTATATCACGGCCATTCAAATGTTCAATTTTAAACAAAATGCACTCAGGATCTGCCATTGTAATCTCATTAGGAAATTTCAATGTACTTAAATAAGCTTTTTCAAATACTTCTTCATAACTATCTAATTTTTCCTTTTCTTCAAGTAGAGGTAAAGTCCATCTAAAAACATATTTCCCTCGGTAAATTGGGAGATTTTTAATTGCTGAATCTATTAATTTAATTATAAAATTATTCGTATCACCATCCCGTAGAGCCTTATTTATCTCCTTGTATAATGGTGGGTGACAAAGTGTATATGCGTAGAGTGCAATGGCCTCATCTTTTATTAATTTAACTTCTTGATTTACCTTACTATGGTTTAATTGCACCATATTCCAGAACTGATCATAAGTGGCTACTTTGAGTAGCCTTTTTAAACTAGACTGCATTACTTGTTAAATATTCTCTAAAAGCATCTATTGAGCTTGGACGATGTTAATTACCTAACATTGGGTTTATGTTTAATTGAAAACTAGAAACAATGACAGATATGTTTATTTAGTAAAGACAATATATTTAGAACAAACCTGCTATTTTTCCAACAAGGCCTGAAATTATAGCTATGATAACAACAACAGACCATAACCAATGATCTCTCACGTACTCAATGAGCGCTTTAGGGTGAATACCATACTGATCTTGCCAAGAAGCATTGGTGATTAAAGAACCATCAATAGTTCTTTCAAATATATTCGACATACAATCAATTTTCCGTAACGTCGAACGATGTAATTGAACATATTCCCCAGCCTCAAAAGCATCCGCCTCTTCCTTTCCGGTCAAAGCATCTTTATCAGTTATTTTGTTTAATTCGACAATAGCTAGAAATCGACCTGCTTTACTGTGACCCACGTACTGGCGACCAAATAGTGATATAAGTGCTCGAGCCAAGTCAGTTTTTTTGTCGTCTTGTATTTTGTACGGGTCGCCACCTAGAGCTTGAAATCTATGTTCAATTGCTGAAAAACCATATGCGCCATCACGCATATTCCAATGAACAAAGTGAAAAGTCTGCCTGTATTTTATGAATTCAAAAAACTCTTCAAGCATTTTTTTTTCAAGTTCATCGTATCGAGCAGGTATATCATTTATTGAGATATCACTTCGTTCTGCAATTTTATGAACAGAGAAACTTTCTGTTTGAGCTGTTTTTAAATTTCTAACAGCAATAGATGTAACTCTTGGAGTTCTTCCATCTTTAATGTCATAAAACGACTCACAAGAATAGTGTATCAGTAGAACCTGATCCGATTTTTCGTACAAGGAAATCATTTCTTGCCGTGTTTCTTTCCTTTTTTTTATTCTTAGCAGCTCAGAGGCCATCTAAATTCCCTTATATTTTTAACTACTTATTCTATGTCATTTTAGCAGTACACGAGACTGTAGAACGACGGTGTCGCATACTTAAATAATTCACCAACAATTACCAATGTAAACAATATATTAAAATATATCAAAGAATACGGTATGCTATTCGTTAGCAAAACGACGATTAATAATATTATCGAACAGAATTAGGCTTCTACTCATCAAAAGAGCTCAAAGCTAAATATGAAAGCGAGAGTGATTGTTATTTTATTCAGTACAGTTATTTACAGAACTCCAAGTAAGACCCTTTTTGCCATTCTGGCAATGATAAGCTAAAGGTAATTTTTTTGCTTAATCTGGTGTTTGATAAGTGCTAAAGCTCAATAGTTAGCTTTAGCTAACTCGTTTCAGCTTTAGGTTATGCTTTTTCTACCTTCCATGAGTAGTGCCTTGTGATTATGGCTTTACCAGCGAACCACAAGCCTTTTACTTTCAGTATGAGTTCACCGTCATAAGAAAGAGCCGAGGGTCAAATCTTGACTTCAGACATCAGAACTTTTGACTGACAATTTCTCTCAAACCTGCCTTTAAAAACCTAAGATATCAACAACTATTGAGTTGAAGCGTTAGCAAAACAGTTTTTTATAGCTAAAAATTTATAACTACACATAAAAAAGCGAGTAAATGAAAATTTACTCGCTTTTTTATTTTGATATTTAATCGTTAGTAATTAACCATCATTAGTGATTTTATCTATCAGCTCAGTGAGTACTGTGTCGGCTTGGCTGGTCTCTACTTGGCAGGTGCCTGCATTTAAGTGGCCGCCGCCGCCGTATTTAAGGCATAACTCACCTACGTTTGTGTTTGAGCTACGGTTAGTAATTGACTTACCAATTGCATACACTACATTTTGCTTTTTAAGCCCCCACATTTTATGAATTGAAATATTGCAGTCGGGGTACATGGCGTAAATTACAAAGCGGTTGGTGGCGTAAATGGTTTCTTCTTGAGTTAGATCTAGTACCACTAGGTTTTTATGCACTGTTGCACACTGTGTTATTTGTGCTTTTGCTTTTTCGTTGTGCTCATTATAAAGCGCAACTCGCTCTGCAACATCTTCCATTTGCAAAATGTCGTCGATGCTTTGATCTTTACATGCATCAATGAGCTTCATCATTAACTGGTAGTTTGAAATTTTGAATTCGCGAAAGCGGCCTAGGCCTGTGCGGGCATCCATTATAAAGTTCATTAACACCCAGTCGGTTGGATTGAGTATTTCATCTTTAGAAAACTGAGCTGCGTCGCCTTTATCTACAGCGTCCATCATATCTACTGAAATATTAGGAAATTTTTCGGCGCCGCCGTAGTAGTCGTAAACGACTCGCGCAGCTGAAGGCGCTTTAGGGTCAATTATGTGATTTTTAATGTCGCTTGCGTTTCGAACGGTTTCACTTAAGTGGTGGTCAAATGCTATGTGACAACCCGCTACGTAGGGAAGGTTAGTGGTAATATCGTTAGCGGTGATGTCTATTTTTCCATCTTGCATGTCTTTTGGGTGTACAAACAAAATGTCATCAATTAGATCTAAATCTTTTAGTAGTACAGCACATACAAGGCCATCAAAATCGCTACGAGTGACTAGTCTAAATTTATTATTGGGCATAGCTATTCCATCTTTTTAATTAAGTTACGTATTAAGTGTAACAGCTAAACTATTTTTTGAGATACCAGTGCTTAAAAATTATATAAATAAAAAAGCCAAAACAGACGTTTTGGCTTTTTGATAGCAAGTGTTTATTTTTTGTAAGTTATGCGCCTGGGCCACATTCCATACAGTGGTTAATGATATCTGGGCCAAACTTAAGCTTAGCGTTTAAATCGCGCAGTGCGGTGCGTAAGCCTTCTTCAATAACCGGGTGGTAATATGGCATATTAAGCATTTGTGGTACGGTCATTTTATTTTGTACTGCCCATGCAAGCAGATGCGCTATGTGCTCGGCTTGTGGGCCAATAAATTCGGCGCCTAAAAATAAGCCGGTGCCTTGCTCTGCGTATACACGCATATGGCCCTTATTTTTAAGCATTACGCGGCTTCTGCCTTGGTTTTCAAAGCTGACTTCGCCCACTTCAAAACAGCCACATGAGCCTAAACGGTCTGTTATTTGGGTAAAGCTTTCGCCTACCATGGCAATTTGTGGGTCGCTGAATACAGCGGCAATTTTAGCTCTGCGCAGGCCAATACGTACATCTGGAAAACGCCCTGCATTTTGCCCTGCGATGGCTCCCTGATCAGACGCTTCATGAAGTAGCGGGATCATGTTGCTTGCATCGCCGGCTATAAATATGTTTGATTCGCCACATTGCATTGTGTGCGGATCGGCATGCGGTACGCCGCGTTCGTCAAGTTCTATACCTGTGTTTTCGAGGCCTAGCTTGTCTACATTAGGAACTCGGCCTGTTGCGGCTAGTACATAGTCAAACTGTTCGGTGTGTTTTTCACCTTGTTTGTCGGTGTAAGTAAGCTGCGCTTTGTCGCCTATTTGCATCATGTCTGATACGTTTGAGTCGGTATCAACAAAAAACTCTTTTGCAAAAACTGTATTTGCATAGTCTTTTACTACGGGGTCGGTGAGTGGACCAATTGCACCACCTACACCAAATAATTTTACATTAACACCTAAACGGCTAAGTGCTTGACCTATTTCAAGGCCAATTACGCCCGGGCCAAATACGGCAACAGATTCTGGTAGGTCGTCCCACTCAAATACGTCGTCGTTAATGATTAATTTGTCACCAAAATTATTAAATACGCCAGGGTAAGAAGGGCGAGAGCCTGTAGCAATAACAAACCGCTTGGCTGTAATAATGGTGTGGTCATCTATTTGTACGCGGTTTGCATCTAAAAATTTAGCGTAACCTTTAATTTTGTCTTCGTCTGGTAGTTCATCAACGGCTTCTACTACAAAACCAGCAAAACGATCGCGTTCACTTTTAACGCGTGCCATAACTGCTTTGCCGTCTATTACCGGCTTTGAGCTATGCACACCAAATGCAGGTGCCATTTCTATAGCGTGCGCAGCTTCTGCAGCAGCTATTAATAATTTGCTTGGCATACACCCTACGCGTGCGCAGGTTGTACCATAAGGACCTGATTCGATCATAAGTACGTTAGGGGTAAACTGTTTAGCGTTTCGGTATGCACTGAGTCCTGCGGTACCTGCGCCTATAACTACTACGTCGGTTTGCAATTGTTTCATTGTATTTTCCTTTAATAAATAGGGGCACTTGGCCCCTATTTAATATTACTTATTAAGCAAAGTATTTTTCTAGGTCGTCTGAGCCACCAATGTGTTTCCCACCAATAAATACTTGTGGAACGGTGTCGCGGCCAGAGATTGCTTTTAGGCTTGTTAATGATGCACCTGCACCCATAACAATTTCTTCATAGGCAAAGCCTTTTTCTGTAAGAAGCTCTTTTGCTTTTTTACAGAATGGACAACCGGGCTTAGTGAAAACGCTCACTGGCTCAGGCTTAGCTTGTTTAGGGTTGATGTAATCAAGCATGGTGTCTGCATCAGACACTTCAAACGGGTCGCCTGGTAGGTCTGGTTCGATGAACATTTTTTCAATTACGCCGTCTTTTACCAGCATAGAGTATCTCCAGCTGCGCTTACCAAAGCCTAAATCGTTTTTGTCTACTAACATGCCCATGCCGTCTGTAAATTCGCCGTTGCCGTCTGGTAGTAAAGTAATGTTTTGCGCTTCTTGGTGTTCAGCCCATGCATTCATAACAAATGTATCGTTAACTGACAAACATACAATTTCATCTACGCCATTTTGCTTAAACACACCAGCTAGCTCGTTATAGCGAGGAAGGTGAGTAGATGAACATGTTGGGGTGAATGCACCCGGTAGTGAAAACACAGCAACGGTTCTGCCTTTAAAAATCTCGTCTGTTGTTACCGATTTCCATTCGTCGTTTTGACGTGTTGCAAATGTAACGTTTGGGATTGTTTGACCTTCAATATTCTTTAACATGGTTTAGTTCCTCTTGATTTGTTAAAGCCATTATGGCGAAAAATTAAATATAGTTCTAATCGTTTGTTTGTATTAAACTGATAGTCAAAAGCTATCAGGGTGGAGCTGAACATGAACTTAAAAGACTTTGAATACGTTAAAGCCATAGCACAACATAAACATTTTCGTAAAGCAGCCGATGCGTGCTTTGTTAGTCAACCTACACTGAGTGGGCAGGTTAAAAAGCTTGAACAAACATTAGGTGTTACTTTATTTGACCGCTCAACCAAACAAGTAACCCTAACTGCTAAAGGTGTACGTTTATTAGCGCAAATAGAGGTTATTTTAGAGCAAACTCAAATACTCAAAGAGCTGGCTTCTACCTCTAATGAACCATTACAAGGTAAGATAACAATTGGTATTATTCCAACTATTGCGCCGTATTTATTGCCAACTTTGTTAACTTCAATGAAAGAAGCATTTGTAGATAGCCAATTTGCGTTTATTGAAATGCAAACAGCCACCATATTAGATGCGCTTAACAATGGTGAGCTTGATTTTGCAATTTTGGCCGATGTAGCTGAGCTTAATCATTACCACACTATTCCACTTTATAAAGAAGACTTTTTAGTCGCTGTTTCAAAAGATAACGCGCTGGCTAAGCATAAAAAAGTCGCGCTTAGCGATCTTCAGGGTTGCAGCCTATTAATGTTAAGTGATGGCCATTGCTTTAAAGATCAAGCCCAAAAGTTTTGTTTTTCAGCAGGGGTTGATGTGTCTAATCAATATAAAGGCAATAGTTTAGAAACGTTACTTGCGCTGGTGGCAATGGATGATGGCGTTACTTTTGTGCCAAAGTTAGCTTGCACACAGCGCACGGGTATTGATTATATGCCTATATTTCCTAATCAGCAGCGTAATGTCGTGTTTGCATGCAGAAAGCATTATCCGCATTTGGCAGGGGTTGAGCAGTTGGGTGATTGGTTGTCGGCTCACCCTAATTTAAAAACACAGCTTGCTAAAGCGCTTTAAAGATCTTGGCTTATTACTTCAACTACATCGTTGATTTGTACGCCGGGTAGGGGCTGGTCGTCAATGCTTACTGCAACCGCAGTTTGTTGATATAACTGCTCTACACGTATTTTGTTGAGTGTTGTAGTGGTGTGAGGCATTACATTACCTGCTGCATCAGTTAGGTAGTTATGGTGTGCAATGCTCAGCATTTGCCCTTTTTTTAGGCCATGTGCTTTACCTAAATTAATTACTATTTTGCTGTTTTCCATATGCATTATTTTACCTTGCGTTGGAAAGCAGGCTAATACAGCTTGTAAGTCATAACTTAGGGTTTGATTTATATCTTGTATACTTTGACCGTAGGGTGATTGCCAAAATCTATCACTGTTTACATCAATGATGGCGGTTTTTTCGAATGGCCAAGTGCCTTGGCCCTGATAACTATTGCTCCAAAGCTGCTCATAGGTTGTGCCATTAAAAAGGCTAAACTCTATTTTGTAGTTGCGTTGGTAGCTATCGTCTTGCCAAAAAGCATAATCGCTATTGAGTTTATCGCTTGTTGATAGGTCTGTAATTTGGCTCAGTAATACGTACTGAGCGTTGGTGCGAGATGATATTTCTTCTAGCTGAACTTTTGAGTAGTCGTACTGCTGCGAAAAGTAACTATCTACATTTAAAGGTATATTGTAATAAGCAACGGGTAGGGCGCTCATTTTTGATTTTTGTAAGGTGGTGAATATTCGTTTACTGATTGCTTTGTTTACGTCAAATATTTGACCCATTCTAGCTTGCTCTCGATGAGCTAGCTGACTTTGTGTTACGGCAACAAACTTGTTAAAGCTGCTTTGCGGGCATTGCTCTGTTTGCGCAAATATATCTAAACGCAGGGTAATCGCAAATTTATCGTCGTATTTATTTTCACTTACAAGTTCAATTTTTTGAATTTTGCCGTGGCTACTAATTTTTAACTGATCTTGCATTAATACGCCGTCTACCAAGGTTTGTACTGAGCTGACACGCGCCCCAGAAAAAACCAACGCTTGAGTTATGGCATCTTTTATAGCTGCAGATTTGGCCGCGCTTATGTCGTCGTTTTGAATAAGTGCGTGCCCTGTAGATTCATACCACTGCGCATTTGAAAAAGTCGAAAACGTAAATAACGCAGTTGCGCTTAATCCTGCAAATGCCTTTAATAAAAACGATTTCATACTTTTTGCTCCAAATAAACGTTAGCTTTACCTTGAGGCAGCAAGGACTGTACCAATGTTATTAATCAATAAAAATAACGTTATAAATGGCATTAAACATGCATATACCACCGTAATTAATTCACTAGGGCACAAAATTATGCGAGCAATTTCATTAGTTATTACACTTGGGTGTTTAACCTTGAGTGGGTGCAGCAGCGTGTTTGATAAGCATGTTGAGTACAAATATGTTGAGCCTAATAATTACCCGGTATTAAAAGCGGTAGGTTATGCACCTATTAGTTTACAAAAAGGGGCAAGCGCATCACAAAAGCAGCTTATGGCTATTAAAGCCTCTAAACTTGAAGCATACAGAGAGCTTACAGAGCAAGTATATGGGCAAAAGGTAACCGCGGGTATGAGCGTTGAAAACGCAGTCGCTAAGGATGATTATCTAGAAAGCAAAGTGCAGGGCGTTATTAAAGGTGCACAAATTATAAAAACGTATGCAGTAGACGACACATACGTCACTGAGCTGGAACTCAATATGAAGCGCGTGCATGATTTATATATTGGCGAAATAAAACCACGTGAAGTAAAAAAAGTAACGTATTACTGATAAATTGACGTTCGCAATAAATTTTACAGCTGTACGTTTAGTATTTAGGCAAGTTAGAGTTTTAAGTATACAGCAGTTTAAATATTACAATGCGTCAACTAAACAGTCTCACCTGAGTACAAAAACCTCAGTCAAAAAAGTTGACGCAGCTTGCCTCAATTTTTGGGTTTTCAAGTTTGAGATACCGGTAACTAGCAGGTTTAAATATTATAAAAAGTAGGTAATTTGGCTGAAGCGTTTTGAATTTATGCTTTTAAATTTCTGACAAGCTGACCGTTGGTGTTAACTTCACCGCCAGACTGATTATATGTGGTGGACGATGGGGCACCAATTAAAATGTTTTTTAGTTGTTTTACACTAAGCTGCGCCTGATGTGCTGCATGCGCGTTTACTTCGTTTTGTTTTTGGCATTTCTCTAACTTACTGCGAACTTGGGCTATAAGCTCGGGAAGCTCTTCAGACTGCTCGTCATTCTTATCAAGTAACTTGTTCAGCTCTTGGTCTAGGCTATTTAATTTGGTTAAAAAAGTCATTTTTTGTTGGGTAATTTCTTTTAAACCTTCACCTCTTCTTGAGGCAATAGCTGTTAGCTCGTCGTTTAATAAAACAGCGAGAGAATCTAAACACTTATCTTGCTCGTTTAGCTTAACAATAATTAAGCTATTATGATCAGCCATAGACATCAAACTCGAAGTCAGCTAAATTTTTGGCAAGCTTTTCACTGTCTATTTGGTACTTACCTTCAGTGATTGCTTTTTTTAGTTCAGCAACTTTATTACTGTCAAAACCAGAAGATTGCTGTGCTTTTTCTTGCAATGTTTTTAATTGCTGTGCTTGTGGTGTTAAGCTTACAGAATCGCTAGCAGCTTTAGGTGTAGCCGATTGAGTCGCTTGTGTATTTGCATTATCTCTTTGCAAATCAACCTTTTGTTGTTTAGCATTAGCTAAAGCGCTTGGTTGTTGATTACCTGAATTGACTTGATTAACCATAATAAAGATCCATAATTTACCCAACTAATACCAGTATATCGGCATATCTTTAGTAAACTTTAATATTATTTTTAATTAAATATTTACCTGTACAGACTCTACACCATCTACACGCGCATTTAAAACTTTACCTGTTTTTTTGTTCTCTACAAGTATTTGTTCGCCCAGAGTGCCATCTTCAAGCGCAACACCGGTTGTTTTTATCTTTAAGCCTTTTGTGCTTGCATAAATATTAATAGCATCACCTTTGCATACCATACATATTTGATTGAGCAATATTGGCATCCCTTCGCGAATGTTGCGTTTACTTCGACTGCCAATAAGTGCTTTAGGGTCGTCTTGATATTGCACTCTTACAAAGTGTGTCGGTTTCATCTCAATGGTTAGGTGAGCGCTGGTTATTACTTCACCCCGCGCAATATTATCAGTTGTTACAACAACTGGCGCCATTTTTAGCACCTTTATATGTACGTATTGTGCCCAGCTTTGTGCATCGTCGCATTTTATTTGTATTGTAATTTGTCTGTTAAACGGTGGTTCACTTGATGAAATAATATCAGGTGTCGTTGAACAAGCACGATCAGGTATACGGCTGTCTAATGGCAATGCACTGAGGTGTATTTGCTCACTATCGTGTTCGCCAATTTGCTCAGCAATGTATTTTACAGCCATTTCTTGTAGTGAGGCTTTAGTAAATACTTGTGCAGATACAGGGAATGCCATTCCTAGGCTAGTAACAAAATAAAAAACACTGTATCTTTTGATTTTTTTTAACAAACTCATAATGTTTCGACTATGCTTATGGTTTCAAACAGG
>OJDL01000202.1_pt1 | contig 27147 bp, 35 predicted proteins | sample 1592681 | NCBI WGS metagenome assembly OJDL01 (sample SAMN05416885, study PRJEB24817) | seawater metagenome | isolation source: Sea water | place: Canada:Atlantic | collected 2013-11 | reverse complement strand
AGTCTCGTGGGCTCGGAGATGTGTATAAGAGACAGAAAAAGATCCTACAAAAGATATAAATGATTTCTTAAAAAAGATTAAAAAAAATAAAAAATATTTTTTTTCTAAAAAAGATATAATTTTAGTTGAGGCTTTTAAGTCTGATGGCATCAAGATTTTAAATAAGTATAATGATTTATACCAAATAAACGATTCAGAAATACCATCTGATATTCAAATATTTGTTAACAGTGGTGATATGGCTGCTGCATTGCTTAGAATTGTTGAGGTTATAGGGCAGGACAACTTAAACAATATTGATGAGGATACGTTATACTTTATTATAAGCACACTTAATCAGCTAAATGTGGATCCACTAAGAAATAGAATACTCTTTAAAGTTCTTCCTTTAAAAGTTTAAAATTTATACTAAAATAATCAGTGATTATGTCAGTTAAACTAATTTTAACAGAACCAAACAAACTATTAAGACAAATTTCTAAACCAGTTGAAAATGTTGGTGATGAAGAAAGAAGACTTATGGATGATATGTTGGATACTATGTATGCGGCACCTGGAATAGGTCTTGCAGCAATTCAAATAGGTGTACCAAAAAGAATTATAGTGATGGATATAAGTAGAGATGAAGATAAAAAAGAACCAAGATATTTTGTTAATCCAGTAATTAAAAAGAAAAATGATAAAACATCAAAATATGAAGAGGGCTGTTTATCTGTCCCAGACCAGTTTGCTGAAATAGAAAGACCAAATGAATGTGAAGTTGAATATTTAGATTACAATGGAAAAAAACAATTATTGAAAGCAGATGGATTATTGGCAACCTGTATTCAGCATGAAATGGATCATTTAGAAGGAGTTTTATTTATAGATTATTTATCTAAATTAAAAAAATCTATGATAATTAAAAAACTTTCTAAAATTAAGTCGAATAGAATAATCGTTTAAATGACAAAAAAAATTGTCTTCATGGGTACACCATTATTTGCTGTACCGATTTTAAAATCTTTGTATGAAAAAAATTATATAATACCTACTGTATACACACAGCCACCAAAAAAATCTCAAAGAGGTCAAAAAATAAATAAGTCACTAATACAAACTGCAGCTGAAGACTGCAATATAAATTGTAGAACACCAAATACATTAAAAGAAAATAAAGAAGAGTATGAATATTTAAAACAACTAGATCTAGATTTGGTAATTGTTGTGGCTTACGGTCAAATAATACCCAAAGAATTTTTGAATCTTGCTAAAAAAGGTTTTATAAATATTCACGCCTCCCTTCTACCGAAGTGGAGAGGAGCAGCACCCATTCAAAGATCTATTATGAATTTAGAAAAAGAAACGGGAATTAGTATTATGAGAATAGGAGAAAAACTTGATACTGGTCCAGTTTGCAATAGCTATAGAGTAGAAATTAAAGATAGTGATAATGCAGAAATTATATCAAATAAACTCTCAATTTTAGCTTCAGAAAAAATCATAGAAAATGTAGACAATATATTTGAAGATAAATTAACATTTAAAGAACAAGATGACTCAAAAGCAACTTACGCCTCTAAAATTGAAAAGTCAGAGGGTGAAATTCAATGGAATGATAATGCAGAAAGTATTATTGGAAAAATAAATGGATTATACCCAAGCCCTGGGGCCTTTTTTATTTTTAAAGAAGAAAGATACAAAATTTTAAAAGCAGAATTAGGCACTAAAAGTGGTGAGATAGGTGAAGTAATGACTAGTGATTTGGAAATTAGCTGTGGAAATGAAAAATCTATAAAAGTTATTGAAATTCAGAGACAAGGAAAAAAGCCTCAAAATATTAATGAATTTGTTCTTGGTTCTCAAATAACAAAAGGGTCAAGATTAACAAATGTTTAGATATCAAGTTTTAATAGAATATATAGGAACTAGTTTTGTTGGTTGGCAAATACAATCTAAAGGAAAATCAATTCAAAAAGAAATACAAGTTAAGTTATCAAAACTTTTAAAAGAAAAAGTGGTCTTGATAGGATCTGGAAGGACAGACACCGGTGTCCATGCAATAGAGCAGTCAGCTCATTTTGACTGTAAAAAAGAAATTCAAAATTTAGATAAGTTATTAAAATCAATTAATCATTTTATAAATGATAAAGGTATTTCTATTTTAGTAATTAAAAAAAGAAGTCTAAAATTTCACGCAAGATATTCAGCTAAACAAAGAATTTATAAATATATAATTTTTAATAGATTAAGTAAGCCTTCTCTAGAAAAAGAAAGAGGTTGGCACATAATTAAAAAATTAGATATTGAGTTAATGAAAAAAGGGGCAAAAAAACTTTTAGGCACTAAAGATTTTTCTACTTTTAGGGCATCAAGCTGTAATGCAAACAGTCCAATTAAAACTATGAAATCTGTTTTGATTAAATCAAATGGTGGAAGAATTGAAATACAATTTAAATCACAATCATTTTTACAACAACAAGTACGATCAATGGTAGGTAGTTTAAAATACTTGGCTGAAAATAAATGGAATTTAAAAAAATTTGAATTTGTTATTAAATCAAAAAAAAGAATTCTTTGTGCACCACCAGCACCTGCTGAGGGATTATTTTTAGAAAAAGTTATTTACTAGCTTTTTGTTGGCCGATACTAAATTTTTTATTAATTCTCCATCTAGACTCTGCTCGAACAATATAGCCACAACAATTTTTTGACTTACACTTGCATTTGAATTGTTTATAATCTTCATCGTAGCCAAAGCCATAATCGGCTGTTATCTCTTCACCTTTTTTAATATCTTTTATAGCAATCACCCATAATTTTAAACCTGTCCCGTTATAATCACAGTTATTAGAGCAAGAGTGATTTATTAAACGTGCAGGGTTCCATGACACGTCTCCATCCATGTCATATTTCTTATTTAAGTTAAATAAGTAGATAGGTTTTGCGTTATCAAACCTTTCAGTCGCTTCAGTTTGTTTCTTGGTGATAACTTTACCAACATAATCAACAATTCTAGTACCTTCTTTAATATCTTTTGCAGCATAAAGGCCACGTCCCTTTTTGTCGATGTCAGATTTTTGAATTTTATAAAGTTTCATTGTGAGTTCTTTAATGCGTATTGAGAAATTATCAATTAAATTCTAGTAAAGCTTTTACATGCATCTCAGTGCTTTCTTGAAGTGCTAATAGATCGTATCCACCTTCTAAAATTGACACTACTTTTCCATCACAATATTGTTTTGATAGCTCGAGTGTTCTTTTGGTAATACTATAAAAATCTTTTGACTCTAATTGAAGTTGTGCCAATGGATCATCTTTATGGGCATCAAACCCTGCAGAAAGTAAGATAAATTCAGGTTTAAATTCTTTAATTTTCTTAAGTACAAATTCATAGGCATTTAAATATTCTTCTGAGGTTGTTCCTGCTGGCAAAGGAATATTTAATATATTGTTATATTTTCCTTTTTCATCATTAGTGCCTGAACCTGGGTAATAAGGGTATTGATGAGTAGAAATATATAGAACTTTTTCATTATCGTAAAAAATATCTTGAGTACCATTTCCATGATGAACATCAAAATCAATAATTGCTACTTTTTTAAGTTTATATTTATTTATAAGATAATTGGCTCCAACAGCCACATTGTTATAGATGCAAAAACCCATAGCTTTATTTTTCTCTGCATGATGTCCAGGAGGTCTGACGGCACAAAATGCATTGTTAAAATTTTTATTTTGAACACCATCTATAGCTGTAATGATTGAACCCACAGCATCTGACGTGGCATCCTTACTTCCTGGGGAGACAATTGTATCTCCATCTAAAAAAGATAATCCTTTTTCAGGAAAAGATTTTTCTACAAAATTTATATAATCAGAATTGTGAGTTATTTCTAAAAGTGATCGGTCAAATTTTGAAGGTTTTTTCCAAACTAAATCTTTATTATCCAATTTTTTGAAATTATCAATAACTACTGTAACCCTATCAATTTTCTCTGGATGACCGTCGCCCGTATTGTGATTTTGATAAGTATCAGAGGTTATTAAACCAGTTTTCATTTAAGATAGATATTCTTGGTAAATAGTTTCTCGTTCTACTTTTGGCATTCCTTTGGTTCTTTCTACAAACTCATTACGTTGCTCTCTATTTTTAAAAACAAAAAAACAAACTGTATCTTTAGAGTGATAAATAGCTTTTAATTCATCATCAATATCATTTAGTTCTTTAGGGATATCTGCTTTAATACAAATCATTAAAAGTAATTTTTAAGAATTTCAGAATATATCTTTGTTAACTTTTTTAAGTCTGAAATAGATACTGCCTCATCTACTTTGTGCATTGTTTTACCTACTAGACCAAATTCTAAACATGGAGCAATTTTTCTAATAAATCTTGCATCTGAAGTTCCACCTGTTGTAGACAATTGAGGTTTAATTTTTGTAATTTTTTTTATTACATCTTGAATCATGTAAGTTGTTTTATTGGGCTTAGTTAAAAAAGCTTCGCCTGATACACGATATTCTACTTTAAAATTAGATTTATCTTTTTTAGTAATTTTTTTGAAAATTTTATTTAATCTATTCTTTAAGCTAGAAGATGTATGTTTATTGTTAAATCTTATGTTAAAGGTAGCTCTTGCAAGTCCTGGAATAACATTATCAGCTGTATTATCGATATTAATTTTTGTTACCTCTAAATTTGTAGGCTGAAAGTCTTTTGTTCCTTTATCAAATTTTATTTCTTTTATTTCATTTAGTATCTTGATCAATGAAGTTGATGGATTTTTAGCACGATGAGGATATGCAACATGACCTTGAGTTCCAATTATAGTCAATTCAGCATTGATACTTCCTCTTCTACCAATTTTAATCATTTCACCAAGTTTATTAGGGTTTGTTGGCTCACCAACTAAACAAAAATCTATTTTTTCTTTTTTCTTTTTTAAGTAATCAACTACTTTTTTAGTACCATTAATTGCAACACCTTCTTCATCACCAGTAATTAATAAACTAATTGATCCGTTAATTTTTTTATTATTTGATACAAAGCTATTTACAGCAACAACCCAGCTTGCAATTGCACTTTTCATGTCATTAGCACCTCTGCCAATAAGATGATTTTTTTTAATAGCTGGACTAAAAGGTTTAATCGTCCAATCTTTTATATTTCCTGGAGGTACCACATCTAAGTGACCAGCAAACATAAAGTTTGGTTGAGAATTACCTAATCTTGCATATAGGTTTTTAACTGGTTTAGAATTTTTATCTTTAAACTCTAAAATCTTACATTTAAATCCAATAGCAGTTAATTTTTTAGCTAAGAATTTCATTACTCCAGCATCAACTGGTGTAATGCTTGGAAATCTTATTAGCTCTTTAGCTAATGTGATTTCATTGTAAGTTGGCATTTAGTCTCTTAATAAGTCGTTAATAGAAGTTTTAGATCTAGTTTTTTCATCAACTTGTTTAATAATTACTGCACAATATAAAGCAGGTCCTTTACCATCTTTACTTGGAAGGCTGCCTGGAACTATTACTGAGTACGGTGGAATTTTTCCATAGATTACTTCACCAGTTTCTCGATAAACAATTTTTGTAGATTGACCAATAAATACACCCATAGATAATACAGATCCTTCTCCAACAATTACTCCTTCAACTATTTCTGAACGAGCTCCAATAAAACAGTTATCTTCGATGATAGTAGGGTTAGCTTGCATTGGCTCTAATACACCTCCAATTCCAGCACCACCTGATATGTGACAGTTCTTTCCTATTTGTGCACAAGATCCTACAGAAGCCCAAGTATCCACCATAGTTCCTTCATCTACATAAGCCCCAATGTTTACAAATGAAGGCATTAAGACAACATTTTTTCCAATGAAAGATCCATGTCTAACCACTCCATTAGGCACCATTCTAAAGCCAGCTTTTTTATGTTCTTCTCTTCCCCATCCTGCAGTTTTTCCTCTAACCTTATCCCACCATGTAGCGTAAGGGCCTGCAAGAGTTTGCATTTCATTAGTTTTAAAACTTAAAAGGATTGCTTTTTTAATCCACTGATGAACTACCCACTCATTATCTTTTTTTTCAGCAACTCTTAAAACACCTTTATCAACAAGTTCAATTGTTTCTTTAATTGCATTTAATATTGATTGGTCTGATTGACCATTAATTGAATCTTTATTGTCCCAAGCTGTATTGATAATGTTTTCAAATTCTTTCATAGTTTTATTTTATCGTTAGTAGGTTAGTTTTATTGTGCTTTTAATATATTAATTTCTTGAAGAAAAGAAGGCAAGTTCTTAATCTTATAATCAATATATGGTTTATCGGCATCTTTTTTTGCAAATACTTCATCATTCTCAAGCCAGCAAGTTTTCATTCCTAAGTTTTTAGCTTGTTCTAAATTATGAGCAATATCTTCGATCAATATTGATTTTGTTGGATCAAGATCAAATTTTTCTACTATCTTTTTATAAGGTTCAATTTTTGGTTTTGGAATAAAATTAGCATCAACAATATCAAACGCTCCATCAAACAAACCATCTATACCTAGTTGTTTAGTTACGTTTTCAACATGAGCATGAGAACCATTAGTAAAAATATATTTTTTTTCTTTAATTTTAATCAATTCTTCTCGTAGTAATTCATCTTTAGGAAGCCAGCTAATATCAATATCATGAACAAATTCTAAAAATTCATGTGGATCAATTTTATCGTGATTCATTAATCCTGATAATGTTGTTCCATACTCATAGAAGTATTCTTTTTGAATTTCTCTTGCTTTAATTAAATCCACGTTAAATTTCTTTGAAATAAAAGAAGACATCTTTTTATCAACTTCAGAAAAAACCTTTGTTTGTCCAGAATACAAAGTATTATCTAAGTCGAATAGCCAGTATTTAGTATCAATTAAATTTTTCATTCTCTAATTAAAGTTCCCGAACCTTTATCAGATAATAGTTCAAAAAGGAGTGAGTGATTTTTTCTTCCATCAATTATTACAACGGCCTTGACGCCATTACTTGCAACATCTAGACAATTCTTAATTTTAGGTATCATTCCACCAGAAATTACCTCTTGATCAATTAATTCATTAGCTTTTTTAGAGTTAATTTCAGGGATTAGTTTTTTTTCACTATCTAATACGCCTTCTACATCACTAATAATCATTAACCTTCTAGCTTTTAGTTCTATTGCGATCGATCCTGCAGCGGTATCGGCATTTATATTAAAAGTCTGATTATCTTTATCTGAACCTAAGGGTGCAACGACAGGTACTTCGTTCAATTTTATTGTTTCAGTTAAGAATTCTTTGTTAATTTCAGTAGGTGTTCCCACAAATCCAAGGTCTTTGTTTTCTTGTACGACAGTAATTATACTGTTTTCTTTTGATGTAATCCTTTTTGCTTTGCAGGCCAACTCATTTAAAGCTTCAACAATCTCTTTATTAAATTCGATTAATACATCCTCAACTATGTTGATGGTATCTTTATCAGTAACTCTTAGTCCATTAATAAAGTTACTTTTAATATTAACTTCAGAAAGTTTACTGTTAATTCTTTTTCCACCTCCATGAACAATTATAGGATTAAAACCAAGCTTGTTTAAAACGACCACATCTTCAATAAAAATTTTAAATAATTTTGGATCAACTAAAACACTGCCACCACACTTAATGATAATAAATTCATCATTATATTTTTCTAAGTATTTTTTTACTTCTTCAACTGTTGGGCCGTCTTTAGGTAGGATGTTTATTAATTCTTCTTCTTTTAACGATGACATTTATGTTGTTTTGATAGTCATTTTTCTTTGAACAATATATTGTTGAATCATTGTGAAGATGTTGTTGAAGCTCCAGTAGATAACAAGACCTGCAGGAAATGGTGCAAGAATTACAGTTAAAAATACTGGAAAGAACATAAATATTTTAGCCTGAATGGGATCTGGCGGAGTAGGATTAAGCTTTTGTTGTATGAACATCGTGATACCCATAATGATAGGCCATGCACCTATTAATAAGAAAGAAGGTGGATCCCAAGGAAGTAAACCAAAAACATTAAATAAAGATGTTGGATCTCTATCACTTAAGTCATGTATCCATCCATAAAATGGCATGTGTCTCATTTCAATGGTTACAAATAATACTTTATATAGCGCAAAGAAAACTGGAATTTGAACCAGAATAGGCAGACAACCACTCATAGGATTAACTTTTTCTTTTTTATAAAGAGCCATCATTGCTTGTTGTAATTTCATTTTATCATCCTTGTGCAACTCTTTCAGACGAGCCATTTCAGGTGCTAATAACTTCATTTTTCCCATGGACTTAAAACTAAAGTTGGCAAGAGGAAAGAAAGCCAATCTAATACAAATAGTGACAGCAATAATTGCTAAACCGTAATTACCAAGTAATTTAAAGAAGTAATCTAATACAAAGAATAAAGGTTTTGTGATGAAATACATAAAGCCCCAATCAATCGCTAGATCAAATTTATTGATATTTAAATTTTCAGCATAACCATCAATGACATTTACTCTTTTAGCGGCAACTATAATCTGAATTTTTTCTTCAACTGAACTGTTTGCTTTAACCTCAATACCTTTAGTTGATATGTAGTTCGCTCTGAATTTATTTTTATAGTCAAAAGTTGTTTTAAACTCTTTACCTTTAGGTGGTATAACTGATGTAACCCAAAACTTATCTGAAATAGCAACAAATCCTTCTTGTGCAATTTGAGTAAACTTCTTTTCCTGAATATCGTCGTAATCTTCTTCAATTAATTGATCATCAAGTACAGATAAAAACCCTTCATGCAAAATATAAAAGCCAGATATTTCTGGTAATTTATTTCTAATTATTTGTCCGTATGAGTAAAAATTATAAGATTTATCTGATCTGTTAATTATTTTTTCTTTTACAGTAAACAAAAATTGATCATCTAAACTTATATGTTTCTCAAATGTAATACCTTGAGAGTTACTCCATGTTAGTTTTACAGGATTATTATTAGTTAATTTTTTATTTCCAGAAACTTCCCAGACCGTAGAAGCATCAGGTATATCTATATTTTTATTAGTACTTACAAAGCCACTTTCAATTAAATAACCATCTTCAACATTTCTTGGGCTTAATAAGGTTATTTTATCACTTCCATTAAGTTCAACATTATATTCTTTGAAAGTTAGATCGTCTATCGCTGCACCTTTTAAAGAAATTGACCCAACAACACTTCCATTTTCAAATTGAATTCTATCATTTTCTTTTAAAGCATCTGTTCTTGAAAGTTTTGCAAAGTTTTCATTTTTATCTAAGCTAGGAGTGTCTTCATTATTTTCAATTTTATTTTGTTCAGCTAGATTTTTTTTAATAGTTACAGGATCAGGCTGAAAAAAAAGAGAGTATAAAATAATAACAGCTGCTGATAAGGATATTGCTGCGATTACGTTTCTAGTATCCATTATTTCTTAGCCTTTAATTCTTTGTTTACTGGATCAAATCCTTCACCACCACCCAACATCTTAATAGGATGACATGAAAATATTCTTTTAGTGCTTTTTGAGATCCCTTTAATGAGCCCATATGTTCTTAAACATTCAATTGTATATTCTGAGCAAGTTGGAAGATATCTACACGAAGGAGTTAAGTAGGGGCTAATAACCATTTTATAAAATTTGATCAGGCCAATTAAAATGTTTGATATAATATTCATTACTTAATCTTTTCTATGTCTTGGAATAAAGTATCTTTTATTATCGCATATTCATTGTTTAGCATAGTCATTTTCGCAATCACAAGGTAAGAATAATTAAAGTTTATTGACAATTTTTTTACCGCTTCGTTCATTATATTTCTTAATCTTCTTTTAACTTTATTTCTCTTTACGGCACCACGGATTAGTTTTTTTTTAGCTACAAAGCTAATATTTAGTTTTTTATTATCTTTATCTGCAAGAGGGCCAAAAAAAAGAGTGATATATCTATTTGAGATTTTTTTCTTCTTAAGTAAATTTTTGAAATCTTCGTTTTTAGAAAGAGCAACAATTTTGCTTTTCATTTAGTTTGGTTTATTTACCTTGAGGCTTTTTTTGAGTGGATGACACCGTAAGGTTTTTACGTCCCTTATCACGTCTTCTCTTAATAAGTTTTTTCCCACCTTTAGTTGCCATCTTTGATCTGAAGCCATGCTTCTTAAGACGTTTTCCAACTTTGGGTTGATATGTTCTTTTCATAGGATTTATTTAAGTTTTTTTAAATTTCGCCCTTTATAGTAATTATATGTATAAATAGCAAATAGAAGATTTTATAATACGACCAGTAAATTATGGAAAAATCAAAAAAAGTTAAGATAACTTTAGGTTTATTTTATCTTCTAGTTGTTTCATCATTTTTATACTTTTTTTTATCAAAATTCACCCTTGAAGAATTAACCAGCTATGAATTTATTAAAAATAATAGAGATTATTTTTTTGGATTAAAGCAAACTAATTTATTTTTAATTTCTCTAATATTTTTAATAGCCACAATTGTTTGGGTTGTTATGGCTGGATTTGGTTTGCCGGTTGCACTCTTAGCAGGGTTTATTTTTGGTAAGTGGCTTGGAACTTTTATTCTAATAATTGGAATGACTATTGGAGCAACAATTTTATACATCATTGGAAATTATTTTTTTAAAGAAATTATTAAAGAAAAGTTTTTAAATAAATTTAAAAATTTAGAAGCTAAATTTAAAAAATCAGAATTTATTTATCTTTTACTTTATAGATTTATTGGGGGTATTCCTTTTGCGTTATCAAATGTATTACCTTGTATTTTTAATGTTAGAGTAAGTAATTTTTTTTGGGCAACATTAATAGGATTAACTCCACCACTATTTTTAGTTGTTTCAATTGGAAGTGGACTTGAAAAAATCATAGAACAAAATTTAGAAGCTCCTAGAATCATCGATTTGATATATTCACCAGATATCTACATCCCAATGATTGCTTTTGGAGCTTTATTAATAGTTGCAATTGTTGCTAGAAAAATATTTTATAAAAAATAATCTGGTGCCCCCACCAAGAATCGAACTTGAAATTTATCCTTACCATGGACATGTTATGCCATTTAACTATAGGGGCTAATTTGTTATTTTATTCAAGTATTTCTATAATAAATCATTTTTTCAAAAAATTGCCTTAATTTTTTTCATATAATGATTTATACCTACGGAGGAAATTTTATGGGCATTCATTACGATTATAAATCTACTAAAGGCAATAAGCTTATGGAGAAGCAAGCTAAGAGAGAAAAAAAGCTTGCCGAAAAAAAAGCAAAACGTGAAGCTAAAGAGGGACCAAAAGTTCAAGAAGAACCAGAGAAAACTTTAGATGCATCAAAGCCTATCACTTTAGATTTTTTAACTAATCCAGATAAATAATGAATGATAAAGAAAAAAATGAGAAGTTAAGTCTGGCTCTTAAAAAAAATTTAAAAAAAAGAAAAATTTTTCAAAAAAAAAATAAGAAGAAAAGTAAATAATGTCAGTACTTTCCGATAAATCTATTAGGAAGTTAGCAGTCGAGCAGTCAATGATTTCTCCTTTTATAGATAAGCAAGTCAGAGACGGTAAAATTTCTTATGGACTTAGTTCATTTGGCTATGATGCAAGAGTAGGAGATGAATTTAAGATATTTCATAATGTTAATTCTTCTATCGTTGACCCTAAGGAGTTTTCTTCGGATAATTTTGTAACCAAAAAAAGCTCTGAATATATTATCATTCCTCCTAATTCCTTCGCCCTTGGGACTACTATCGAGGTCTTTAAAATACCAAGAGATATTATGTGTATTGTTGTTGGTAAGAGTACATATGCAAGAACAGGGATTATAGTGAACGTAACTCCAATCGAATCTGAATTCTTTGGAACAGTTACTCTTGAGTTTTCTAATACCACACCACTACCAGCAAAAATTTATGCAAATGAAGGTGTTGCTCAATTTTTATTTTTAAAAGGAGATCAGTCTCCCGAAACTTCATACGCTGACCGTAAAGGAAAATACATGGGTCAAACTGGAGTAACTTTACCAAAAGTATAATCATGAAAAAATTGGAAGTCTTTGGAGCAGCAAAGCTCAAGGGACACATTAGAATTTCAGGATCTAAGAATGCATCTCTTCCTATTCTAGCTGCAACATTACTATCAAATAAAAAAATATCTTTAGCAAACCTTCCAAGAGTAAAAGATATCGAAACAATGATACTTTTATTAAAGTCATTAGGTTCAGTTATTGATGATAATAAAAAAGAATTAATTATCAAAAATACCAAGCAAACAAAAACTTTTGCAGCTTATAGTTTGGTTAAAACTATGAGAGCAGGAATATTAGTTTTAGGACCATTGCTTGCTAAATTTGGTAAAGCAAAAGTTTCATTACCTGGCGGTTGTGCGATAGGAACAAGACCTGTCGATATTCATTTGCAAGCTCTATCAAAACTTGGAGTTAAATATAAAATTATTCAGGGATATGTTCACGCTAATGCACCCAAAGGGTTAATAGGAGCGAATATAAAATTTCCTAAAGTTTCAGTTGGTGCTACAGAAAATTTAATTATAGCCTCATGTTTAGCTAAAGGAAAAACAACCTTATCAAATTGTGCCATTGAACCCGAAATTAAAGATCTAGTTAATTTTTTAATTAATATGGGCTGTAATATTAAGTGGACTGCAAAGAGAACAGTTAAAATTGAAGGAGTGAAAAATCTTAAAGAATTAAATTATTCAGTAATGCCAGATAGAATAGAGGCTGGAACTTATTTAATAGCTGCAGCATTAACGGAGGGAAATTTGAAGATTACTGGAATTGATCCTAAGATAATAAGTACAGAAATTAATATCTTAAAAAAAGTAGGATCAAAAATTACTTTAAGAAAAAATGAAATCCTTATTCAAGGAAGTAAAAAGATTAAAAGCATAAATATTAAAACATCTCCTTATCCAGGGTTTCCAACAGATTTACAGGCACAAATGATGGTATTATTGTGTAAGGCTAATAAAAAATCTCATATTAAAGAAGAAATATTTGAAAATAGATTTATGCACGTTGCGGAGTTAAATAGAATGGGAGCTAAGATTTCTATTAATGGAAATAAAGCAACCATAGAAGGAAATATCAAATTTGAAGCAGCAGAATTAATGGCCACAGATTTAAGAGCTTCTGTATCTTTAATTCTTGCAGCACTTGCAGCTAAAGGAAAATCGGTAATTAATAGGATATATCATCTTGATAGAGGTTATGAAGATATAGAGAAGAAATTAAAAAAAGTAGGGGCTAAAATTAAGAGAATTAACTAATGAATAAAAAATATTTATCAAAAATTATAGCTACAGACAATGAGGGGCTACAAGTGATCTCAGCATGTTGCTCTGGAGCTGAAGTTAAAGTTGATGAAATTAAATATCTTCAGTCAAACAAGGTTTTTTTATTATCATTAAATAGATCTAAAGTAGAAACAGATGAGAAAGATAAAAAAGTTACCAGTATTTGCAAATTCGAATTTGTAGATAAAGTTAAATCTAAAAACATTAAACAAAACGACCCTGAGGAAAAATTAGAGTTAATTGGTATGGATTATTTAAAGAATAATGACAACTATGAGATAAACTTAATGTTTACAAACAACGCATACATTACATTATCAACAGAAATAATTGAAGTAACTTTAGACGACCAAAACAAAGCTGATTAATGATTAAGATATTAGATAGTAAAAATAAAAACTTTGATAAAACTTTAGATGCATTACTGTCTAAACGAAAAAATAAAGTTCAACTTAATTCAGTTTCAGTTATTAAAATTATTAAAGATGTTAAGAAAAATGGTGATAAAGCCATCTTAAAGTATGAAAAGAGATTTAATAAAAATAGCGTTATTGCCCCAAGTATAAAACAAATAAATAAAACTATTCAATCTTTAGATCCAAAGGTTAAAAAAGCAATCGATCTTGCTTATGATAGAATTTATAAATTCCACTCGTTACAAAAATTCAAAAATATTTCTTATACGGATAAACTAAAAAATAAATTAGAGTATAAATACGTACCTATTGAATCGGTTGCAATTTATGTGCCTGGTTCAACAGCCTCATACCCTTCTAGCGTTTTAATGAATGCAATACCTGCAATTGTTGCTGGAGTGAAAAGACTAGTTATGGTTAATCCAGGTCAAAAAGGTAAACAAAATCCAGCTGTATTATATGCTGCAAAGAAATGTAAAATTAAAGAGATTTATTCAATTGGAGGACCATCTGCTATTGCAGCTGTTGCATATGGTACTAAGAAAATTAAAAAAGTTGATAAAATTGTAGGCCCTGGAAATTCATACGTAGCTGCAGCAAAAAAAGAAGTTTTTGGAGATGTTGGAATTGAAGGAATGATTGCAGGCCCCTCTGAAGTAACAATTGTTTGTGATAAGTTTTCAAATCCTGAATGGATAGCAAGTGATCTAATAGGTCAAGCAGAACACGATAATCTTGCTCAATGTATTTTAATTTCAAAAGACAAATCAATTATTAAAAAAGTTAATGATGAAATTATTAATCAATTAAAAGAAATACCTAGAGCCGCAATTGCAAAAAATAGTTTACTCAATAATGGAATTTTAATTCATATGCAGTCTGACCAAAAAATTATTAATACAGTAAATAAAATTGCTCCTGAGCACTTAGAGCTTAATACCAAGAATTATAAAAAAGTAGTGGGTAAGATTAAAAATGCAGGATCTATCTGTTTAGGAAAATATGCTGTAATGGCAATGACTGATTACAATGTTGGCTCTAACCATGTATTGCCAACCAATTCCTCAGCAAGATATTCAAGTGGAGTTAGTGTTAATGAATTTTATAAAAGAATTTCATATATAAACCTATCAAAAAAAGGGATTGAAACCCTTGGTCCATCAGTTATAACACTTGCAAACTACGAGGGTTTAGCGGGACACGCTAAGTCGGTAGAAAAAAGAATTAGGAGAAAATAAATTTGTCAAAACAAGAAATGCTGTCGTTCTCAGGAATTGTTGAGGATTTATTACCGAATGCAATGTTCAGAGTTAAATTAGAAAACGGCCATATTGTTACAGCTCATGCTGCAGGCAAATTACGTAAGAACAGAATTCGAGTACTTCAAGGTGATAAGGTTCAAGTCGAAATGACACCTTACGATTTGACCAAAGGTCGTATCACTTTTAGAGGTTAATATGGGGCCCTGTAGCTCAGTTGGTAGAGCATCGGATTGAAAATCCGTGTGTCACTGGTTCGAGTCCAGTTGGGGCCACCACCACCTCTCTAAAAAATTTAAAAATAAGGTCAACGCCTTTAATATTTATGTGTTGAAAATTATTCTTAATTGTCTAAAAGACTGCTCATGATTATAAATATTACATATAGAGAGACTTCAAGAAGTACTCATAGACTTTGTTTCCATAGCCTTTAGGCTATTTATTTATAATATAATTTTAAATCCACACAAAAATAATATAAAAACAAGGAATGCCTGCGTAGTATAACGGTTAGTACGATAGTTTGTGGAACTATAGGATTTGGTTCGATTCCAAGCGCGGGTACCAAAAAAAATGAATAAAGAAAATAAACTAATTCCTGGGTTACCCTCAGGATTTGAAGACCGATGGGGCAAGAAATTAATTCTCAAGAAAAAGTTAATTAATATTATTGAAACTAATTTTATAAAATTTGGTTTTGCTGCTCTTGAAACTCCTTCATTTGAAATTTCAGAAAATATTGGATCATTTCTTGCAGATGATGATAGTAATTCTATGTCTGACGTATTCTCATTTAAAGATGGTGAAAAAAATATTACTCTTAGATATGATTTATCAAGTCCGTTAGCTAGATTTGTTGCTCAAAACAATCAAGAATTACCCTTACCTTATAAAAGATATCAAATGGGTGATGTCTGGAGAAATGAAAAAGCGGGTAATGCTCGTTATAGAAGCTTTTTACAATGTGACGCTGATATAGTTGGTAACGTTAACCCAGCCCAAGCAAATGCTGAACTTTGTAATTTAATTGCAAGTACTCTTCTTGCCTGTGGTTTAAAAAAAGATCAGTTCGTTGTTAACATTAGTAATAGAAAAATTGTTCAAGGTTTAATTGAAGACCTTAAAATATCTGAAGACAAAAAGATAAAGGTTATGAGAGCAATAGATAAATTGGATAAGCCTGGCTTTGGTTTAAGAGGAGTTGAAGATTTATTAAAAAAAGAAAGAGTAGATGTAAGTGGAGCGGTTACAAAAGGTGCTGACTTAACTGATGATCAAGCTTCACAAATAATCAACTTCTTAAAAGTAAAAGATTTAAAAGAATTAAAAGAAAATTTAAAAAACCCTTTATCTCAAGAAGGAATTAAAGAACTAGAAGACTTGTTGGAAATAGCAAGTTATGGAGATTATTTAGATCAAATAAAGACAAACTTTACAATTGTTAGAGGGCTTGCTTATTATGATGGGTTTTGTGTTGAAACAAATTTAAATTTTAAGACAACAAATAATAAAGGTAAAGAAGTTGATATAGGAAGTATTTGTTCAGGTGGACAATACAATAAATTAATTTCAAGATTTAAGGGAGTTGATATTCCTGGAACTGGAATGAGTATTGGTGTTGACCGATTATTATTTGCAATGATGCAACTTGATCAAATTGAAGTTGATGAGAAAAAACCAGCCATTATTTGTGTAATGGATGAAAAATATTTAAAAAATTATTATGAGATTTTAAAAGTTTTAAGAGACAATAATATTAACTCTGAAATATTTTTAGACAGTAAGAAAAATCTAGGCAAACAGTTAACGTATGCGAATAAAAAACAATGCCCAGTAGCTGTTATTTGTGGTGAAAATGAATTTAAAGATAATACGATTACTTTAAAAAACCTTTTAGGAGTTAAAGGTGAAAACAATCAAGTAACATTCCCAAAAGAAAACTTAATTGATGAAATCAAAAAATTTATCTGAAAAAATCCTTAGGTCGGTTAAATCTAAAGGGTTTAAATATATTGATTTACCTTCAGTAATTGAAGCTAATCATATTGTTCAACGATCTGGAGAGAATTTTAGAAAGTTTATTTTTTCATTTACTGATCAAAATGGTAGTGAGCTTTGTCTAAGACCTGATCTAACTATTGCATCTTGCTTGAGATATTTAGAAAATAATCTTAAAGGAAAAGAGAAAATATTTTATAGCGGTCAGGCTTATAGAAAATCAAATAATAAAAAAGATTCTATTATTAGAGACCAAGTTGGCTTTGAGATCATTGGCTCTAAAGATGAAAAAAAAGATGATAAAGAAATTATTAATACAGCCTTAAAATCTCTATCTAATTTACAATATTCATCAGGAACTTTAAAAATTGGTAACGTTGAGATTTTCAATTTATTAATTTCAAAACTAGATATTCCAAAAAGATGGAAATTAAGACTTTCAAGACATTTTTGGAGAGAAGAATACTTCAATGATTTATTAAAAAGATTGGAGACAAACTCTGATGTAGACCCAACAATTGTTGAAGTTGATAAAAAGAGATATCAAAAAATGTTAAAAGATAATCAGCAAACAGTAGTTGCGGGTAGATCAATTGAAGAAATCTTAAAGAGATTTGATAATAAGATTAAAGATCCAAGAAGAGCCAGTAGAGGTAAAAATGTTTCAAAAATTATTAAAGAGTTTTTAAAAATTAATTGCCCAATAGGACAAGCAGCTGAAAAACTTAATATCTTTTTTAAAAAAAATAAAATTAATTTAGTTGTGGATCAAAAATATTTCCCAACCTCATTAAACAAAATTCAAAAATTAAATGTAAAGTTCTCAGCGTCTTTTGGGCGTCAATTAGAATATTATACAGGTATGGTGTTTAAAATTGATATTAAATCTAAATCTAAAAATATTAACGTTATTAACGGCGGCAGATATGACAAACTAATTTCAGACCTTGGATCAAAAAAACAAGTTCCAGCAGTAGGAGCTGCTTTAAATTTAAACTACTAATGACAAAAAATATTATTAATATTGGAATTCCAAGCAAAGGTCGTCTTAGAAAAGATATTTTAAAGATATTTAAAAAAAATAAATTAAATTTAGTCTCAGAAAGAGGTGAGAGAGATTTATTAGGATCTATTAAAAACTTAAATAATGTTAAAGTGTTATATCTTCATGCAAGGGAGATAGTTGAAAGACTTGGAGATGGCTCTTTAGATCTTGGCTTTTCTGGATATGATTTATTAAAAGAGAGTGAAGTTAATATTCAAAAGAAGATAAGTGTTGTTAAGAATTATGGATTTGGTAAAGCAACATTGGTTGTTGCTATCCCAGACCCTTGGATTGATGTTCAAACAGTTGCTGATTTAGAAGAAATTGCTTTTGAATTTAAAGATAAAAAGAAAAAAAGATTAAGAGTGGCAACAAAATATCCCAATTTAACAAGAGAGTTTTTGTTTTCAAAAGGAGTTACTCAATTTAAGTTAGTTAGTAGTTTAGGTGCAACTGAAGCTTACCCTTTTACTGGGTCATCTGAAATTATAACTGACATTACTTCATCTGGTGAAACTCTAAGAGCGAATAATCTTAGAATTCTTAAAGATGGTGAAATTTTAAAGTCAGAGGCCTGTATGATGGCTTCAAAATCTTCTCTAAAAAATAGTCTAGTTAAAAAATTAGTTAAGCTACTTTCTAAGTAAAGTATCTTTTACGTAAATTAAAATAATCCTAATAATATCAAGGTTTCTAAGTACTGCATAAGCTGCAACAATAGCTCCAATAATAAGTAGTATTTTTAGTATTAAGATTAATTCCATAGAGACAGTTTTAAATAATTACATATATAAATCAAATTTTTACTATAAAATATCTCCTAGAATCATGGACATAGTTTTATTAACAGTATTAGTCTTATTGCTAGGAGTTGCTTTAGCAATCCTTTATCTAAACTTAAGATCTAAGCCAAAAGATGAGAGTGAAAATAAAGAAGCTGAAGAGATGGCTAATTTAAAGACAGAAATTACTTCATTAAAAGATACCTTAAATACTACTATTAATACTTCACTTGGTTCAATGTCGACTTCATTTAACAACCTATCAACTGGGGTGACTAAAGATATGACAGAGGCCTTAACAAAAGTTGATGAAAAAGTAGGAAACTTTAATAGTCAGGTCGAATTATTAAATAAAAGCCAAGAAGGTATAACAAAAATTTTAGCTGGAGTTAAAAAATATGGAACTCTTGCAGAGTTTTCATTAGATGCTCTAATCAAAGACTTATTACCTGCCTCTCAATTCATGACTAACGTTAAGATGAAAGAAGATACAGGTGAAAATGTAGAATTTGCAATCAAACTTCAGGGTGATGTAATGGTGCCTGTAGACTCACATTTTCCAGTAGAAAAATTTAAAGCAATTACCGATGGCTATGATGCTGATGATAAAAAAGCTGTTGCAGATGCAAGAGCAAAATTAGCTACTGCATTTAAAGCTAAAGCTAAAAGTGTTAATGAAAAATATATTGTTCCACCAAAAACTACAGATTTTGCAATAGTTTATGCACCAACTGAAAGTTTATATAAAGAATTAACTGAATACCAAGATCCAACTACTAAAGAATTATTAACTCAAGAATTAATGAAAAAATATAAAATTGTAATCTGTGGTCCTAATACTCTTTCTGCTTATTTGCAATCATTACACATGGGCTTTCAATCTCTAAAAGTTCAAAAAGGTGCAACAGAAATTTATGATCATTTAAAAACAATTAGTTCAAGATTTGGAAAACACTTTGATAATATAGTTTCTCTTAGAAAAAAATTAGAAGAAGCAATGATTGTTGTTGATAAGTTTGGAACAGATGCAAGATCGATCAGCAGAAGCCTAGAAAATATTAAAGATCCTGAACAAGTTGATAAAGCTGTTCAAACAGAAAACGTAGAAAAATTTGTTGACCATTCAAAACAAGCAAAAAATTAATTTCTTTTTTCCCTCAATACCGCTTATAACAAACTATATGCAGTGGAATAATAAATTTACTTATCCAAAATCCATGAGATCAATGGTGAGTGGCTCAAGAATGTATGCTGTAAATCAACAAAAACTTCCATCAGTAACTTCCATATTACAAGCAACACAAAGTGAAGAAAAAAAAGCATCTCTTGCAAATTGGAAAGCAAGAGTGGGAGCTGCTGAAGCAAATAGAATTAAAAATGATGCTTCAAGTAGAGGCACATCAATGCACTCTCATTTAGAAAAATATCTATTAGGTCAATTAAATTTAGAATTATTAGAAGAAGAAAATAAATCTAAAAAAATGGCAGACGAAATTATTGAACAAGGAATTAAAAATAAATTGTCAGAGATTTGGGGAACTGAAGCCACATTGTACTATCCAGGAAAATATGCTGGAACGTGTGATGCTTGTGGAGTGTATGAGGGACAAGAAACTATCATTGATTTTAAACAGTCCAACAAACCGAAAAAAGAAGAGTGGATTGAGGACTATTATCTTCAATTAGGGGCTTATTCATTAGCTCATAACGTTGTTTATAACTCTAATATCACCCAAGGAATTGTCCTGTTATGTACGGTTGATAATTTATTTCAAGATTTTAGAATTCAAGGTGTTAAACTAGAAGAATATCAAAATAAGTTTTTAGAAAAAGTCGAACAGTACTATCACCAAAGGAATACCAATTAATATGAATTTAGCAATATGGGACATTGAATCTAGTAGCGCCAATACTTCATGGGGAAGCATTATTGAAGTAGGTGGTATTTTAGTTGATCCAAATTTTAAAGAATTAGATCGTTTTAATTTTAGATGTAGATTGCCAGAAGGAGAGGTTCCTCAAGCAATGGCTTTAATAGTTAACAAAACTAGTGTTGATTTATTAACTAAAGGAAATTTAAGTCACTACCAAATGTTATCTCAGTTAGAAGCAACATTTAAAAAATGGAGCCCAGCAATGTTCATGGGTTGGTCAAACATTGGTTTTGATGATGAGATGATAAGAAACGAATTCTTTAGAGGAATTAGATATCCATATATTACAAATGCAACTCCCAACAAAAGACATGATGGTTTAAACATTGCAAGAGGTGCTCATGCAGTCGATGAAAGTGTTGTAAAAACAGAAATAAATGCAAAAGGTAATGCAGTTATGAAACTAGAATCGTTAGCTAGAATGAATGGATTTGAATCTAGTGGAGCTCACTCAGCTTTATTTGATGCAGAGTTAACTGTTAAGGTTTTAGGTTTAATTAAAAAAAATCAACCTCAAACTTGGGATACATTTTTAAGAACAGCAAACAAGAGTGATACCGAGACAATATTTAAAACAGAAAAAATGTTTACATTAGCCGAATATCATTTTGGTAAAAATTATAGATTTGTAGTTGCACCACTTCACCCAAAACATTGTATTCACCCAATCTATCAATGGGGCCAAGCTTTTGATCTTAAAATTGATCCGATCCCATTATTTGATATGTCAATTTCTGAACTTAAAAGTGCTATTAAAAAATTAAAGTTTTTAAGAACTATACGATCAAACAAAGCTCCTATAATTTTAGATGCAAGTTATGGACTACAAGTTGAACCATATAGCAAACTTGATCCTGATTTAATTAAAGAGCGTGCAAAATTAGTAAATAGTAATGAGAAATTTTCTCAAAATGTTTTAACAGCATTAAGAGAAACTGCTGAAGAAAAAGCTCAATTTGATTCACAAGTTGATTTATTAGCAGAGGAGACAATTTATAAAAAATTTACCCCTCAAAAAGATACAGCTTTATTTCCAAAATGGCATGCAGCTTCTTGGAAAGATAAATTAATATTATTAGATAAATTTGAAGATGAGAGAATGGTAAGTTTTGGAAAAAAGATAATATATCAAGAATCACCGGATACACTGCCTGCTGATATGTTTAAGACTATTAAACGTGGAATAGCTGAAAGAATATTAAGTGATGAGAAGGAAAAATGGTGGACATGCAAAGAATTTTATTTTGAGTGTGATAATTTAAGAGATAGATATACCAACGAAAAAGATGAGAAAAAGCTCAAGTTTTTAGACGAAATTAATGAGTTTGTTGAAGGTATTCAAAAAAAATACGAGCAGGCATAATTGACCTTTGTTAATTAACTAAAAAAATCCCTTTTTACATATTGAATAAATAAAATAAAAATTTATATAAGAAGCATGCTTATAGATTTTAAAGACGAAGAATTTGAAACAAAAATTAAGAATGAAGATATCTCTGTAGTTCAATTTTCTGCAGAATGGTGTGCTCCATGTAAGAGTCTTAAACCCATCATGGATAAGTTTTCAGATAGCTACAAAGATAAAGCTAGCTTTTATTATGCTGACATTGAAAATGGTGGAATTAATACTGGTTCAGCTGCTGGTGTAAGAGGTGTACCAACTGTTATTGTTTACAAAAAAGGTGTTGAAGTAGACAGAAAAGTTGGTGGAGTTGCCGAGAGCCAAATGAAAGAATTTCTAGATAAGAATATCTAGTTTAAGTTTAAAACTTCTCCCGCAAGATACAAAGACCCTGTAATTAAAATAATATCATTTTCTTGAAGATCAATTGAGTTAATTGCTTGTTCAACAGAATTTTTGTAATTAATATTTTCAAAATTTTTAATTTTCTCTTTAAGTTCATTTCCCTTAATAGCATTAGGTTGGTTAGGAATATCAATTGTTGTTAATGATTTAATATCTTTAAAGTAACTCATATATTCATTGTGGTCTTTGTTAGCCATCATTCCTAAAATAATATGTTTGTTACAATTTAGACTTTGAAGATATTCATTTAATACTTTTGCACCAAGTGGGTTATGAGACCCATCTACAAATAACAAGTTATTAGTAGTTAAATCTTTTAATTTTCCAGATTTTAACTCTTGAAGCCGTGCGATACTTTCTATTTTGATAATACCACTCTTAATATGTTCGTCAGTTATTTTATAATCTGTTAATTGTCTAGCAGTTGCAATTGCAGTAGAGACATTTTCTAATTGAAATTCTCCAGGTAAATTAGGTTTTGGAAGTTTAAGAGCACCAAATTCATCTTCAAAATAAAAAAAATCATTTTCTTTTAATGTAAAATTATAATTTTTATTAAAGATTATTTTTTTAGAAGAATTATTTTTAATCATATCTTCAATACTTTTACTAATTTCATTTGAGCTTTGTTTTGCAACAATGATTTTAGAGTTTAATAAAGTGGATGTTTTTTCAAATATTATTTTGTCAACTGTTTGCTCTTCTTTTGGAAGCCAGTCTAAGTGATCAAGACCAATAGCTGTTACAATGCTAGCTAAGTTTTTCTTTAAAATATTGGTAGCATCAAATCTATGAAATAGACCTGACTCAATTAAGTTAATGTTTTCAGGGTATTTCTTTGCATAATGAAGATAAGCAACAGTTAAAATTTCAAAGAAAGTAATTTGTGTTTGATTATTAGCTTCTTCTATTTCAGAAAAAAGATTGGCCAATTCATCATCTGTTAAAGGCTTATTGTTAAAGACAAATCTTTCATTAATTTTTTGAATGTGAGGGCTAGTATAAATATTACATTTATAATTTGCTTCTTTTAAAATTGCATAAAGTGCTTGGATTGTTGAAAACTTTCCGTTTGTTCCAACAACAGAAATGCAATTAATTTGGTCTTGAGGATTGCCTAATTTTTCTAAAAGATTTCTAGTTCGATCTAGGCTTAGATCGATCTCTTTAGGATGCAGCTTTTGTAAGCGTTCTACTATCTTCTGAAGTTTCATTTTCTGATGAATTTATAGCAGAATTTTTCTTTAACAATATTGATAATAATGAACCAATCTTTTCTCTTAAGTCTTTTCTCTCGACAATCATATCGATAAATCCTGATTTCTGAACGTACTCACTTCTTTGAAAGCCTTCTGGTAACTCTTCTCTTACAGTTCCTTGAATTACTCTAGCTCCTGCAAAAGCTATAAGAGCCCCTGGTTCTGCTAAGTGTAGATCACCTAACATTGCATATGAGGCTGTAATACCACCTGCTGTAGGATCAGTTAGCACAACAATGTAGGGTAAATTATTTTTCTTTAGTTCGTTAATTGCCAGTGTCGTTCTTGTCATTTGGCTTAATGATATAAGACTTTCCATCATCCTCATTCCACCACCAGAAGTAAACACTACAAAAGGTTGTTCGTTTTCTATTGCATGTTGAATTCCGTATAAAAAAGCTTCACCTTCAGCAGCACCAATTGAGCCACCTACAAAATCAAAATCAGATGCAATAGCTGTAATTTTTAAATTTAGAATATTAGTATTAACAACCATCATTCCACAATCCATACCAGTTTTTTTTCTAGCAGCTTTTAATCTATCTTTATAAGGTTTTGCATCATTCCAATTTAAAGGATCATCTTGAGGAATGGGTGTTTTTAAAACTTCATAATTGTTTTTGCCAAATATAATATCAAATCTTTGACGTGGGCTTATTCTGTGGTGTTTGTTACAAGATGGGCAAACCCATAAGTTTTCTTCTAAATCTTTTTTTAAGATAGGCCCCTTACAACATGAGGTCCAATCACTATTAGCTATTTCAGTTTTGGTTGCACGTTCTTTAATGATGGTTTTTATCTTCTCACCAAATCTTAAAGTTTTTTTAATCCAATTCATGCTATTTTATTTCTTAAGTTTAACACAATATTAGTTACATTTGTGACAGGATTTTGGCGTTTTTTAATAGAATTTGATATTTCTTTACACAAAGCACTACCAACCACTAATCCATCAGCCTTTCTTAAAGATGCTATAGTTTTTTCAGTGATCCCAAAGCCTATTACAATATTCTTATTCTTATTAAGGTTTTTAATCTTACTGTAACGCTCTAATATTTTTTTAGGTGAAACCTTTAGTTTGCCACCAGTTGTTGAGAGCATACTGATATAATAAACCATATCATGTGAGTCTTTTATAATCTTTTTCATTCTACTCGGAGACGTAGTAGGAGATACTAACTGAATAAAACTAATACCTTTTTTCTTACATTTTTTTGCAAATTCTTTATTTTCTGGATAAGGAAGATCGACAACAATTAATCCATCTACACCTACTTTTTTGCAAATATTTATAAAGTTATTATCTCCATATTGATAAATCATATTATAATAACCCATCAATATTACAGGCTTTGATTGTTTTGATTTTTTGAAATCTTTAACTATTGAAAAAACATCTTTAATTTTAATACCATTTTTTAAAGCTCTATAAGCACTCGATTGAATCTGACCACCATCTGCAATTGGAGTGTTATGAGGAAATCCTATCTCACAAATATCAGCATATTTTGCAATTGATTTTAATATCTCAAGAGATTTCTTTTTAGTATTATCTCCAGCTACTGTGTAAGTTAGTAATGCAGGTCTTTTTTCAGTTTTTACTTTTTTAAAGGCTAAGTTAATTAATGACATCTTAGTTAATTTTTCCCAATCTTTCTTTTAAAATATCACGATCTTTTTTAGCATCACCACAAGAGTTTACTATAATGATAGTATCTTTGTTTAGTTTCGGTGCAATTTTTATAGCTTCTGCAAAAGCATGGCTAGGCTCTAAACTTGGGTTTATTTTTTCAAGTTTTGTAACTAGTTTGTATGCATTTAAAGCACCTTCATCAGTTGCAGATGTATATCTTGCTCTCTTAGTATCTTTTAAGAAACAGTGAATAGGTGATACCCCAGGATAATCTAATCCAGCAGAAATAGAAGCGGTGTCATTAATTTGTCCTTCACTATTCTGACAAACATAGGCTGCAGCTCCATGCAATATTCCAAGTTTAGCACCATTAGTTAGAGGTGCTGCATGTAGTTTTGAATTTTTTGGTCCTCCAGCTTCAACACCGATTAATTCAATTTGTTTTTTATCATAATCAATAAACTCACTCCAAAAACCATAAGCTGAACTTCCACCACCCACACAATTAATAAGTTTAATTTTTTTAGGTATCTTTTTAAACTCAGACTGCATTTGAACTTTTAGCTCTCTTGAAATTTGAGCTGTACTCCAGCCACAAATTTTAACAAATATATTAGGACCAACTGTTGATCCAACACACATATGAGTATTATCACAATTTGAAACCCAATAGCGCATGCACTCACTAACAGCATCTACTAATGTTTGGCTTCCTGAATAAACAGGTACAATTTCTGCACCATTCTTTTTCATTGCGTCTACATTAGGCTTTTGTCTTTTTATATCTTTTGCACCCATGAATATTTTACATTTAAGGCCAAACTTTTTAGCAGCCATACTCAGCATCTTTCCAGCATAACCAGCACCCGTATCACCAACGACATATTTTTTTCCTGCCTTTTTAGCAATAAGGCAATGAACTGTTGCATTATAGATTTTATGAGCTCCTCCGTTCGCCTCTGACACCATTTTGGCATATATTTGGGCTCCACCAAGATGGTCTGATAGGTTTTGAAGTTTAATAAATGAAGTAGGAGAACCTATATAGTTCTTAAAATAATAATCTCTTTGTTTAAGAAATTTCTTATCATATCTAAGTTTTTCAAAAAGTTTAGTTAAGTCCTCAATGGGCTTTTTTAAAGTTTCAGGTATAAAATTACCACCAAACTTACCACCCCAAAATCCACTTTTATTGTGCTGATCAATTAAAGGAATTTTTTTTTTAAGCTTCATTGTTAATTAGTTTAATTTTGTTTAAAAAAATATTTATTTTTGAAATATCTTTTAATCCAGATGTTTCTAGACCTCCAGAAATATCTATAATGTCTGCTATTTCTTTATAATTTTCAAGGTTATCTTCAATTTGAATATTCCCAGCTAGCATCAATTCTTTATTAATTTTAATATTTTTAATTAATTGATGATCGAAGGACATACTTTTTTCATAACCTTTGCTATCGAATAGTATTATGTCTGCAAGCTCATTATACTCTAAATACCTAACTGTATCATTTTGATCCTTCACAGTTATCGCAACAATAATCTTTTTATTATATTTTTCTTTAATTGATTTAACTTCAGCAGGTGTGCAATCATAAAGTTGATAATAATCGAATGGTAAATCCTTTATTTTTTCTAATGTATATTTATTTGGTTTAACTAATAC
>OJDL01000193.1_pt1 | contig 27943 bp, 22 predicted proteins | sample 1592681 | NCBI WGS metagenome assembly OJDL01 (sample SAMN05416885, study PRJEB24817) | seawater metagenome | isolation source: Sea water | place: Canada:Atlantic | collected 2013-11 | reverse complement strand
CATATCGTCGGCAGCGTCAGATGTGTATAAGAGACAGTTACTATTCCATGTGATGTAGACCCCGTCAGACTTTTATCACAGAACTAACGGGGTTCGGTATCTAGATTTGACTGCAAAGGTTGGTAATTCGAGCCAAACGTTATAGCCTTTTACTTGTTCTCTCTTGCCTGACTTCTTCGGCGGCTTTATCAATAATGTCTCGTTGCCTCTTACTGTAACAAATTTTCTCTTTAATTAATTTCCCAAGTTTTTTCTCATAAGTACAAACAATGCCATCTTTATTAGCTTCTTCTGTACTAGCGACAAGCTCATCCGAAGTGGATGTTTGTTCCGCTTTGTTATTCGCATTAGACGCACAGCCTGAGCCAAAAATAACCATACACGCAACTAACGCTAGAGATTTGATCATGTACATAAATTCATCCTTTTATGTTTATATTTATATTTTACCGAAGTTCATTGTACGATATCTTTGCGAGATTAGACTATAAATGAACTCCAATTGCCGAATTAATTGTGTCCCACAACAGGTCAGTATAATAGCCGTAGGATATATAGCCCAGTCAACTATGTATAGATATTAATTTTGAGCTGTAGTTAACCCATCTCCCAGAGGAATTGCAGTGGAGGGGTTGGCGCACTTGCCAGACGCTTGCTGTGCTGACAACATTGCGTAATCGGTGAAATTCAAGGCAAGAATCATCCCAGCTAAGTCCCAAAAAATTGAGTGTCCCAGTGATAACTCGTTCCGGGTTTTTCACCAAATCGTCGTAGTCTACTATGTGGATTGTAGTGCCAAACAAAGATATCCAATGCTCGGTCAATCGATTTAATTCATTGGCATAAAAGCTAATATCCTCAAGGTCACAGGCATAATTCATATCTCGGCCGAATCGATGGGAATAAATTGAGAGGCAGTTATCCATTAGTTCACGGCGGGTTAATATTACACGAGCCTTGGGGAAGACGCTCTTAATGAGCCCTATATGGAGTGCGTTATCGGGCCGCTTATCGGTGACTTTGGACCCTGACGAGGAGATTTTACTTAAGGTTTGAGTATATTCTTCAGCTATAGATTCAAGTAAATGCTTGGAGTGGCCTGACTTAGGAGGATTGTCAGCATCGATTTTTTTTGCTGTCCTAGGAAAGTAATCCAGTTCACCCCCAGCCTCAATCTGAGGATGGGCGGCTAACATTTGTTCTAAAAGAGTAGACCCAGAGCGAAACATCCCGCCTATAAAAAGGGGCTCAACACTGTTTTTATGTTCGAACTTCTCATGCCAAAGAGGCGAATAAGTTTTAATCAGTGAGTCAATTCTATCCCTGAAGGCGCTACGATCAAACTTACCAACTGTTTTTTGATTGATTTTGTTAGCTGACAGCCAACTATTGAATGCGGCGTCATAGTCTTGATGTTGATCGTACAATTTCCCCAACGCATAATGGCAATCTATACGAGCATCAATGCTCACTGCAGAATGTTGAGTAAGCATTTCAAGTTCTGATATTAAGGTCGACGTATCACCCTTATTTGTCGCCATCGCTAATCTTGCGCTGGCTTTCCCGTGATAGGGGTTGAGATCACGTATCTTTTGAAACTGCTTTTTTGCGCCCTCCCTATTTCCAGAGTCTTCTTCTAAATTTCCTAGGTTGTATAGAGCATCAATATAGTTAGGTTTTATTTTAAGGGCCATCATTAAATGCTTTTTGGCTAAGTCAGGCGAAAACAACCAAGACGAATAGATATTAGCCATATTAAGATGAACTTCTTCAGAACCCTGAAGCCCAAGATCAATCGCTTTTTGATAATTTATCAAAGCTTTTTTGTACTCTGCGGCGCGAGTGAGGAACCAAGCATAATTGAAATACAAATCAGGGTGTTGAAATTGCGGCAGTAGTGATTCAAAGACTTCGGGAGCACGCCTAGCTTCGTCATTATCAAGATAAAGTTGAGCTAGTGTGATCGAGTATTGAAGATTGATTGGCGCTATGCCCACAAGGGATTTTAATGCAGATTCCATAATTTCGGAATTTTTAGAATGAACTCCAATTTGTACTTTTAGTACCTGCGCCGACTCATTTTTAGGGTCCTCATGAAGTATCTGCTCTATCAGCGACAGTGCCTCGTCGAAGCTCTTTTGCTGTGCCATAGCTTTCGCATGCCGCAAAATTGTGGATACAGAATTTTTCACAAGTCACCGCTTAATCATTAATGTCAGATCCAATAATTATAGCGACATTTGGGTCTCTTTAGGGAAATGGCACACATAAAAAAACAGCGAGCCTAGGCCCGCTGTTTTTGTCTTACTATGTAGCCGAAGCTTAGAAGCTAAAAGTTACATCAGCATATACATAACGACCAAGAACATCGTAGTTGCCGTAAGAGTTAGCATTTGTTGCATTTAAACCACCGCCTACCATTGGTGGCTCTTTATCCAACAAATTGCGAGCTCCACCGCTGAAAGTAATGTTTTCAGACAATGTATAGCTGCCGTTAAGGTCTACATAGCTAACCGCATCAAGGGCACCGTCAGATGCTAACACATCATTTGATCCTTGATAATCAACGCTACCGAAGTAACGCCATGCGGCACCCACAGTCCAATCATCCTTAGAATAAGTTGCAGACAAAGAATGTCTCCAATCCATGTTCGGATAAGTACACTGAGCATCATTGGCAATACCGTTACAGTCGACGCGAGTTGTCTCGACACCTGGTAGTACTAGGGTCTCTCTCTCAAGAGATCTAGAGCCATTCAACCTAAGGGCCAAATCACCACCACCAACTTCCATACCATAAGTAGCGATAAGGTCAACACCGGCGAAGTTAACTTCACCAAGGTTAGTTGTGGTGCTTGAAATGTAACCTGATGTTCCAAGCCACAATGTACCTGCGTTACCACGATTGATCAGTGCGCATAATGCTGCGTTGTTATTTTCAGCACACTCTTTAAGTGAAGTCGCCGCGCTAACAGAACCGATGGCATCTTCCAGCTGAACGCTCCACCAGTCAATAGAGACTGTTAGGTCTTCAATTGGGTTGGCAACAATACCAAAGGATATTGTGTCAGCAACTTCTGGGCCCACCTCAGTGTTACCACCATAAAGCGCGTTGTACTGGCTTGCTGGACTTGCAACGATGCTGCCATATTGACCAGCAGTAACACCCGTCAACGCACATTGTGCCGCAGTATAGTCAGGAGTCTCTCCAGCACACGGATCAGATCCAGCCCATAACCCTTGGTTTTGTGGTGCAAACATTGTAGTTATGTTAGGTGAACGAATAGTACGGTTGTAGCCCGTACGGATTGTTACCATGTCAGACGGCGCATAGGTAAAACCGAACTTATAGGTATTATGATTTCCTGAAGTACTGTAGTCAGATGCTCTAAAGCCAAGTTCAGCATCTAGATTTTCAAGCACTGGTATAGCCGCTTCAAAGAATACATCAGTCACGCTGTAGCTACCTGCAATACTCTTAGTAGCACCACCTTGACCTAACAACATACCTTCCTCAAAAACAGTATCAGAATCACGGTCATAGCTCATATCACGACGCTCAACACCCATTGCAACTTGAATATTGCTATCAGTGGTTGGCAAGCTTATGCCAGTATCACGACTTGCTTGAGCAAAGAAGATCTCTGTTGAAAGATCTGCACGCAACATAGCAACACCCGTTAGCATATTTGCTTGCTCAGAAGTAACACCGTTATAAGTGAATACACTGTAGGTATTATCTACTAGAGCCTCACCGATTCGCGGTGCAAAGAAGTCATTGATATAGGTGACACTCGAATCAACACTGTTCTTCTGATAGTTAACATCATAATCCCAACCTGCAGCCTCTCCTCGAGCACCCAGTACTACCCTGAATGAAGCGTTTGTCATAACAGAGGCACGTGGGCCGCCTTCAACATTACGCTTACCGATATAAACGGCGAACTCATCACCAGCTCCAAGACCCCAAGTATCAGTCAGAGCCTGACGTTGTGAATCATTTAACAGAGCAGACTCATAAGGCAGGTGGTATTCTTCAGCAAAGAAAGTACCTGACTCAGCAATCTGTGCTTTGGTGTTGTAGTCAGTTGCCATCACTTCAGCATAAAGTTCAACAGAATCATTGATCTGCAAATCCATCATTGTACCAACGCTCCACTTCTCATCGGGACGCATGAAGTGGTTAATAGGGGCATAGTTATAGATGTTGCCGCTCGATGGAATGAAGTTTGAGCCAGAATCAAGGGTCCAATACTCATAGGATCCCCAGTCGAGATTTCCGTTTGCATCAAGTTGTGATATGTAGAAGTTCGGAACAATTGCGTTTCCTGAACCACCACAAGAAGTTCCTGTGCTATTTAAAGCACATGAGGAATAATCACGTGCACCCTGACGTAGCTCGGAGCCTTTGCGCCAAGTAACATAAGTAGTAGCATGACCTTTACCATCTGCAAAACTGCTGCCCATTACCAAGTCTACTGTATCTGCTCGACCATCAGTGCCGCCGCCGCCTTTTGGATAATCAAAACCTCTAGCATCCATTAAGCCCGCAACATAGCTGTTGCTGTTGTCGTGCTGAAAACCACTAGTACCCATCTTCAACTCTACGCCTTCGAAATCTTTACGCATTACGAAGTTAACAACACCTGCAACCGCATCAGCACCATAAACGGTAGAAGCACCACCGGTTAGTACTTCTACTCTCTCAATCATTGCAGTAGGGATTTGGTTTGTATCAGCAGATGAGCTATACGCACTACCACCACCCATACGACGACCATTGATCAACGTCAAAGTACGGCTAGATCCCATGCCACGTAAATCAAGTGATGCAGTACCGGATGCGCCATTTGAAATATATGAATTTTGGCCAGCATCTAGCTGTGGAAGACTGTTTAAATAGTCTTCAATTTTGCTAATACCTGTAGCTGATATGTCAGCTGCAGTAGCAACGACAACTGGACTTGAGCTTTCAAATCCATCAGCTCTTTTGATAAGTGAGCCAGTGACGATAACTTCTTCAAGTTCAGCTTCTTCAGTTGTATCTTGTGCCATTAGTGGCATTGCAACTGATAACAGCAGCGAGGCCCCGATTGAAGCACGGATTGCTTTAGTTAATGGTGTAAGTTTCATTTAGTATCTCCCATGTATTAATTTTTACCTCTACAGGCATTACAAGGTATTTGCTGATTATTATTTTTCAATCAAGCGAACCCTTCAAAAAAACTTCCCCGTAGCGGCTATTTATTGACTTGTTATTCACATAATAATTACTGAGAAAAGGATAAGTTGCCATATCAAACGGAACTTATTCACCAAGTCTGGGTCAATCGTATACCAAAAACCCCAAATACGCATGCTTTTTGCCGCAAAATCACCCTCAAATCAGCCCGAAACTACCAAATTTAGTCCATATGACAGCGCTTTCTAAAATCAACTACGCATAGAACGGTAGTTACATACAAATACAAATCGATTAATGTCCGCTATAAAGGCCGCATAGTAGGGGTTGTAGGCAAAAAAGGCCGTGTATTTAGAGAGGCTTTTAAGATCAAAAATGCATAATAAATTTTTAAAATTAGATTTAAAAAAGATATTTATCTAAATAATACTAAATAACTTTTTAAAGCAATTTAAATCGGTGTTCATAGGCACCGTTCATCTTGAAAGTCGGAATAGCGCTTTAACCTGTGGGGAGAGTTGTTATGCCTACTCATGGTGTTGGTATTTAAAGACGCTTTGAGTAATTGAATCGTTTTATTGACTTATCCGGTCAGGATCGTCAGTAAGAGGGTTTTGATAACGATTAATAGATCTAAATTATTTCCTTGGATTTTAATGTTTTAACGGTGACTTCAGAATATTCTAAGTATTCTTGAAGAATTTCAATAGTTTGGTCGCCTAGCTGGGGGGGGGCCAAATCATATTCTATTTGCGATCGGCTGTAGTTTATTGGGTTGGCGACTAACTTTAGTTCACCTGCACGAGTGTCTTGCATTGTTAGAACCATCTTGCGCGACTGTATCTGGGGGTCGTCGAATACTTGATCTATGGTATTGATGGGGCCGCAGGGAACTGCATGGTCTTCAAATTTAGATAGCCAATACTGACTAGTTTGTTGCTTGAGATACTTTGTAATTTGGTCGCAAAGCGTCACGCGGTTATTAACACGTGCAGTGTTAGTGGCATAACGTTGATCATCAACCCATTGAGGTTGTTCTATCACTTGGCAGAAGCGCATGAACTGCTGGTCATTGCCCACGGTGATAATAATATGGCTGTCTGCGGTAGCAAATGCTTGATAGGGGACTATATTGGGGTGTGCATTGCCTAAGCGACCTGGGATTTGCCCACCAATGAGATAGTTACTAGCTTGGTTGGCCATGACGGCGGCCTGAACGTCGAGGAGAGCAAGGTCAATATACTGTCCCATACCAGAATGATGGCGTTCTAAGAGAGCGCCTTGAATAGCATTGGCAGCATAGAGCCCAGTAAATATATCTGTTACTGCGACGCCAACTTTTGTGGGGCTGCCACCATTTTGGCTGTCGGGTTCGCCTGTAACACTCATTAGCCCAGCCATACCTTGAATAAGAAAATCATACCCGGGACGTTGGGCGTAAGGCCCCGTTTGCCCAAAGCCAGTGATGGAGCAGTAGACCAGTTTCGGATTAACCTTTTTTAAAGAAGAGTAATCAAGCCCATATTTAGCCAGGCCTCCCACTTTATAATTTTCAATCAGCACATCAACTTTAGCGGCCAGTTTTCGGATAATATCCTGACCCTCCGGCTGAGTGATATCGACGGTAAGGGATCGTTTTCCGCGATTAGCTGCGAAAAAGTAGGCGGCATCTTCCGTGTCGTTGCCAGCTGTATCTTTTAGGTATGGAGGTCCCCAATGGCGTGTATCATCGCCTACCTTAGGTCGCTCTACCTTGATTACGTCCGCTCCTAGGTCCGCTAATAATTGCCCAGCCCAAGGGCCGGCTAATACCCGGCTCATATCCAATACGCGATAACCTGTGAGTGGACCCGCCATGATTTTCCTTATCTATGAGTCAATCTAGCTAAAGGCTTGAATGCCCGTTTGCGCTCTTCCTAAGATCAAGGCGTGGACATCTGCTGTACCTTCGTAGGTGTTGACGACTTCAAGATTCAGCATATGGCGCATCACTGGATATTCATCAGAAATACCATTTCCGCCATGCATGTCTCTCGCCATTCGAGCTATTTCCAGTGCTTTGCTACAGTTGTTACGCTTCAGTAGGGATATTAGCTCTGGGGCCAGATTACCTTGCTCTTTTAGACGTCCAGCTCGTAGAGACCCCTGCAAGCCGAGACTAATATCGGTCTGCATGTTGGCCAGCTTAAATTGAATAAGTTGGTTAGCGGCCAAGGGTCGATTGAACTGGACGCGATCTAGAGTATATTGCCGTGCTGCGTGCCAGCAACTTTCAGCTGCGCCTAAAGCGCCCCAGCTGATGCCGTAGCGCGCCGAGTTTAGGCAGCCAAAGGGCCCTTTAAGACCTTGTACATTGGGCATCAGTTGCTCATCGGCAACGAATACTTCATCCATAACAATCTCGCCAGTAATAGAGGCACGCAGTGCCAATTTACCTTCGATTTTAGGCGCAGAAAGTCCTTTCATGCCTTTTTCGAGTATAAAGCCACGAATAATGCCATCGTCAGTTTTAGCCCACACAACAAAGACATCGGCAATCGGCGAGTTACTAATCCACATCTTACTGCCAGAAATAATATATCCGCCATCCACCGTCTTAGCTCTGGTTTTCATGCCGCCAGGATCAGACCCAGCATCGGGCTCGGTAAGTCCAAAACAGCCTACCCACTCACCAGTGGCGAGTTTGGGGAGATACTTTTCTTTTTGTTGCTCAGTTCCATAGGTATAAATAGGGTACATGACCAAACTGGACTGAACGCTCATCATTGAGCGGTAGCCGGAATCTACCCTTTCAACTTCTCTAGCCACCAATCCATAGCTAACATAGCTAACGCCGGGGCAGCCATAGCCATCAATAGTTGAACCCAGCAAGCCCAGCTCACCCATTTCATTAAATATGTTTCGATCGGTTTTCTCTTGGCGGTATGCCTCAAGAACCCGAGGGGCTAGTTTTTCTTGAGCATAGGCTGCGGCTGTGTCGCGCACTAAGCGTTCTTCGTCGTTGAGTTGATCATCAAGATTAAACGGATCTTCCCAGTTAAATTTTCCCCAATCGCCTGCCATTACAGATTTCCCTATATAAAACGTATCAATTAATCGTTGTTCTAAGCCATGTATTATAACGCAGTCCGCACTAGAACTTTCTATACAGAATAATGTTCGGCTGTTTGATCCAGTGACTTGGTCGCTCGAGCGATCAATAAGTCAATTTCTTCGTGGGTACTGACAAACGGGGGGGAGATAATCATCGAGTCTCCCACCGCGCGCATAATCAAGCCATTAGCCACGCAAAACTCCCGACATATACCACCCGACTTTTGCTCAGGCTCAAGACGTTCACGGCTCTCTTTATCACGCACCAATTCGATCGAGCCAAGCATGCCAGCACCACGCACATGACCTACAATTGGGTGATTACCTAGTGCCGTCCACTGACGTTGTAGGTAGGGGCCAATATCGTCTGCCACGCGCTGTATAAAGTTGCCGTTTTCCATTATATCCATAGTGGCCAGGGCCGCTGCGCAAGCAATAGGATGCCCGGAATAGGTGAACCCGTGGCCGAATTCACCGCCATCACCAGTAATAACCTCAGCGACTTTTTCGCTGACCATAACGCCGCCTAAGGGCTGAAAGCCATTGGTGACCGCCTTGGCAAAGGTTAATAGGTCGGGTTCCATACCATAGGTTTCACAACCAAATAGTTTGCCGGTCCGTCCAAAACCACAAATAACCTCATCACTAACAAAGAGAATATCCCGTTCTTTTAAAATGCGACGAACTTCTGGCCAGTAGCTATCGGGAGGTACAATAACCCCGCCTGCACCCTGAATAGGTTCTGCAATAAAGGCCGCAACATTTTCTTCACCCAGCTGATCTATTCTTTTTTCTAGTTCTCGAGCTGCTTGAAGCCCAAATTCTTCTTCGCTAAGATCTCCGCCGCTGACATACCAGTTAGGGTCAGCGATATGCTGAACGTAGGGCAGAGTTTCAAATTGGTTATGGACAAATTCAAAGCCACCAAGGCTAGCTGAAGCAATAGTGCTGCCATGGTAGGCATTAGTGCGTGCCAAAATAATGCGTTTTTTCGGTTGCTTTTTCATATCCCAATAACGACGAATCAGGCGAATATTGGTGTCATTTGCCTCGGAGCCCGAATTGGTGAAAAAAACATGACTAAACTGCTTTGGCGCTAAGTTCACCAGACGATCAGCAAGTTCTACCGCTGGGGTATTACTGCATTGGAAAAAATTATTGTAGTACGGCAGTTGCTTAAATTGCTTACTGACCGATTCAGCTATAGCGGGTTGACTATAACCAAAGCTACAGCACCAAAGACCAGACATGGCGTCGAGCATTTGGTTGCCATCAGTGTCATAGATGTAAATATGTTCGGCGCGATCAATAATCCTCCCAGGATTCCTCTGGTAATCACCAAGGTCGGTAAAAGGATGAAGATGCCGCGTTGCGTCTAATTTTTGCCACTCTGCTGTCGTTCTGATTTTGTTCATAATTTCTCTCGTGGTAACTGACCCATTGTTTGTTTTAGCCTCGCTATATTAATGAGCGAACTAACCTTAAAAGAGTATGTTTAAATAGTCACTGGTGAATGATTATTTGACCACAAATTAAAGCTCTGGTCAGTCACCCAAAAGGGGTGGTGAATAAAGATAATAAATTGTTCTAAAGTGGGTGTTTTAGTACCCCATAAAATATGAGAAAACGCTATGCCTAAATCGCTACCCTTAGTAGGAATTGCTTGTGATGTGATCGCTAATGGTCTCCATCAATTTCACGGCGCGGGTGAAAAATACATCAATGCTGTGGCTCATGGAGCAAACGCAATACCAATGCTATTACCAGCTTTCGGTGAGGGCACTGATATTACCGATTTAAACACTCTATACACTGTGGAGGACTTGGTGAGCCAACTTGATGGTCTATTTCTAACTGGAAGTCCTTCTAATATCCAACCGCATCATTTTAAGGGTCCCGTCCACGAGGAAGGGACATTAGAAGACCCCCAGCGAGATAGTCTGACTTTACCGTTAATCAATGAATGCATGAGGCAAGGCGTGCCTATCTTGGCGGTATGTCGTGGATTTCAAGAGCTTAATGTTGCCTTTGGTGGAACGCTTAACGCTAAAATTCATGAGGTCGAGGGCTACGGCGACCATCGTGAAGATAAAACAAAAGACCGAGACGGTCAATATGGGCCAGTGCACTCAGTGAGTTTTACTGAGGGTGGCCGATTACACCAACTTACTGGTGAGACTACCTGGCAGGTAAATTCTCTGCATAGTCAGGGTATTAATGAGTTGGCAGAGAGTTTGGTGGTTGAGGCTGTTGCCGATGACGGCCTTATAGAGGCGGTTTCCCTGGCAGCAGGCCACAGTGGTCAATATAATTGGATAATGGGGGTGCAATGGCATCCCGAATGGCAGTTTGAATCTAACAAGGTCTCGACAGCTGTGTTCCAAGAGTTTGGCAGGCAGATCCGCAGTGGTATGGGCGCCAGGGGCAGATAGGATTCTATAAAATACCTAGAAGATGGCGCAGAAATAGATCTCGATGGCTAATCCCTTGGCGCGGCGTATATTTCTTGCCCGTCAAACCAGGTCGAAAGGATCTGCGTATCTGAAATGCGGTCACTTTTCCCTTGCTCCTCTAGTTTCAATAAGTCCTGGCTCAGGACCACAAAATCAGCTTTTTTGCCGACTTCTAATGAGCCCGTAATGTCTTGCTGATCGAGCATCGCAGCTCCATTGATGGTGTAGGCATCTAAAATATCACGAACAGAGATAGATTCACTTTTATTATATATGCGGCCACTTATTTCATTCTTACGCGTCACTGCTTTTTCAATGTTCAACATCGGGCGAGGATCGCGAGCTTCAACGGGCGCGTCACTGCCAGCTACTAATACGCCTCCGGCTTCAAGTACAGACCCAGCGGGATAACTGTTTTGGTAGACATAGCCGGCGGGATCGAACAGATCATTTTTAGACATAATGGGGTCAATAAAAGGCGATACCATCATTTGGTATTCCACGAAAGGCTCGATCCATGAGTACGTAAAGGCCATGTAGACGTTCAGATCAGCAATACGTGAGATGTCGTCTGGGTGCATTATTTGGGCGTGAGCCATCGATACCTTTGCTTTAGATTTAGGACTTTGTTTTTTGGCCTCAGTAAAACTATCCAACGCTAAGCGAACCGCGCGATCACCGATGGCATGACTATGAACATTAATACCCGCATCATAAAGGGCCAAAGTATAGTCTCGTATAAAACTTTCTTCTCGTTCATATACCCCGTTGAATTTCCTACATTGGAGAGGAGAAAAGCCCTGTTCAGCATAAAAATCTTTTGCCGACATGGTGGGTAAGTTGGCGTCGGATTGATGACGCAGCTCAACACAGGCCGCAGATTCTGTGTCCACATATCCAATGACTTCTAGCGCCTGAGTATTGGCATCCACCTTGAATTGGGGTTGCAAATAATCCGTTAAAGAGGCGGCATTTGGCAACGCTGGAGGGTTTGCATGGGGGTTACCTTCAGTAACGCCGTCAACGAAGATTTTTGCGGTATCAATTTTTAAATTTTCTACATTCTTATGTCTACGTTGGATAGCCGTAAATTCACCAATAAGACGTTCGATACTGATGGGTTTATCTGGGGATGGTCGATAATCTTCAAAATCCGCAAAAAAAGCGACAGTCATGCGATGAGTCAACGGCGATTGTTTAGCCCATTTGGCAAAAAGATCGATGTCGTGCTCTTTAAGTGAAGCTTCCATGGTCGATGTGATTCCTGAGGCGGCTAGTCGTTGACCAATTTTTTGATAAAGCGCTAAATCAATATCAGGGTAGCCCCAAAGATTAGGAACATTGACTAATTTACGTGCGTCTTCGTTGATCATGCCATTAGGGTCGCCCGAAGAATCGACGCCAACAAGTTCTTTAAAAGTTGCAAATTCCTTATTGAGTGTTTCTTGATTTAGACCGACCACATTGCCGGTGCTATCGGCAGCTAGGTTTAACGCATGGCTGTTCACAGCGCCATGGTGACCATCATTTCCTAGTAAAACGATCGGGTGTTTAGTTGACACGGCATCTAAAGCCTTACGGATCGTAGGCAGTTTTACCGAGGGTTCATTGCCTCCTGAAAACGCCCATTGCTCTACTGTTAACCAATCACCTGAAGGTAGTTGTAAACGATCAATGCATTTTTTTAAACGAGGTACCAGAGCTTCAAGAGTGAAGGGCTGGCTGGCTAGGTCGCAGGTGTCAGTTTCAACGATGCCGGCTAAATGAATATGTACATCATGCAGGCCAGGAATAATCATCTTGCCTTTCAAGTCAATAGTCTGAGTCTGCACACCAATAAACTGTTCGGCGGCATCTAGATCGCCAACATACACTAGAATATCGTCTTTTACGGCGAGAGTGGAGACCACTGATTGTTCGCTATCGGCCGTGTAGATCACACCATTGATAAATACAGTGTCCGCTGAGATTGATTTTTGTTCGGCACAACTCGATGCCATTAGCACTGATATCGTGGCTATTATCGTCAACATACCCTTGAACATCATCATATCCTTTAGATTATCAATCTTATACTAGCCAGATTTAGCCGTTGCAGAATACCCTCTAAGGGTAGTCCTACTGATGAACACCTGTCTCTTATCAGATACTATAGGATAATGTGGTTAATAATTAATAAACAGCTTGGAGTTTACGGTGAGTGACCTAAAGCTTGACCAGTTTTTACAAGACAATCCAGACATTGAAATATTTGAAGTCATTTTGCATGACCTTAATGGTAATCAGCGTGGCAAATGGCTTCCTAGGTCTCAAATTAGCAAGGTATTTGACGGTGGTTTTAAAATGCCCCTCAGCGCCTGTTCGTTAGATTGCTGGGGTCGCGACCAAGATGAGTTAGTCGAAGAAAATGGCGATACTGACGGTATTTGCAAGGCTCATTCTGAAACTTTGGCCAGAGTGCCTTGGGCCGACAAGCCTACTGCACAGATCATTGTCTCTATGGGTAATGCAACGGGCGATGCACCCTTCGGTGGAGACTGCCGGTCAGTATTGCAAAGCGTACTTGATCGATATGCAGAGTTAGGCCTAACTCCCGTCGTTGCCAGCGAGATAGAATTTCATTTGTTAACATTAGATCGAGATAAATTCGGCCAACCTCAGCATACTCAGCGCGCTTTAGATGGCAGCCCAGCATTAGGCGGGCAAACTTATGGTCTTGATACCATGCGAAACGCAGCACCATTGATGGATGCCATTGCAGATGCTGCAAAATTACAAAATCTGCCGATAGACACTCTAATCACAGAGTTTGGCCCATCCCAATTTGAAATTAACCTTTATCATCAAGACAGCGCAATGAGGGCTTGTGATCAGGGTAGTATGCTGAAACGAGCGATCCGCAGTGTTGCTCGTCAGCACGACAAGATTGCCTCATTCATGGCCAAACCCTTTGCGCAAGAAGTGGGCAATGGCATGCATATTCACTTTAGCTTGCTCGATGAGGAGGGCAATAATGTCTTTGACAATGGTACTGATCAAGGTTCTGATTTATTGCGCCATGCCGTAGCGGGTTGCGTTGATACTATGGCCGATAGCATGGCTATTCTGGCGCCAAATATTAATTCTTTCAGGCGAATGACCCCGGGATGTTTCGCGCCATTGTCAGCTAACTGGGGGTATGAAAATCGTACCACAGCTATCCGTATTCCCGGGGGCGATCATCGTGCTATGCGTATTGAGCACCGAGTGGCTGGAGCAGATGCAAATCCTTACTTAGCGGTGGCCGCTATTTTGGCGGGAGCGTTGTCCGGCATTGAGAGAAAGCTATCTGCACCAGAGCCTATTGAGGGTGATGCAGGTGATGTAAAGCCCACACTGCCTCATTTTTGGAACGACGCGATTGGTGTATTTGAAGACTCAACCTTTATTGGTCAATACTTAGGCGCTGAGTTGCAGAGAAACTTCACACTGTGTAAGCGTAAAGAAAAACATGAGTTTGATACACGTATAACAGCTTTGGAGTACGATGCTTTTTTGTAAGAGCAGAGCCGTCACTCCACTGCTGTTGAACTGAAACAAACTTGTACTAAAAACTACTGTTTACGTTTTAGTTTTAAGCTGTCGATATTATTTTCAGCAAGCTTGGCTCGAGCGGATGCCATTTTAGACGTATCCGTGAAGGGTCCTACTAATACTCTATGCCAAATGTCGCCATTCTTACTTTTAACGCTTTCACTTTCGGCTAACAAATTCATCAAAAGCAGTTCGACTTTGAGATTTTCAGCGTCCCGTATGTTTTTGAACGATCCCGCCTGTAATACATAGACAGCATCTTTTTCTGGGTCAGTTGTATTTGCTGAATCTTGGTCATCAGGTACTAATATCTCTGTTTCTTTCAGCAAGGTATAGAAGTCAAATTTGAGCTCTTTTAGATCAGCTTTTTTGACAAGTTCATTAACAGTTGCTGCAGTTTCACTTGGAGAGGACTCATTAATGAGAGGGAAAAAATACATAATCAAAGCGCCAATGACTAATCCGGACATAAACGCCGGGCGCGATGATTTTTCGGAGGATGGTTGTGCCCTCGCATAACGATTTGAACCATTTTTTGAAGAATTCTGTGCCATAAATGAGTTACTTTGTGCTGAGTAACGATTGTAGGTGAAATGTTGGGTTATTGGCAAAGGTAAAATAGAGTTGAGCGAATAATTAGTCTATGTCTTAGAGTTCTTGAGGATCCACATCAATAGACCAGCGCACTCGCCTCGACGCTTTATGGCTTTCAAGCTGCAATGCAAGAGCAGACAGCAATGATTGTAATAATGATCGTTTGGACGCTTCAACCTGCAATACGAAACGGAATCGTCCAGCCCGTTTTTCTAGCATCGCAGGCAGTGGTCCTAGATAGCTTAATAGAGGGGTTGGTGGGCTAATACTTTCGGCGATCTGTCGAGCCATTCGCAAAAAAGCTTCTGCTTCGTTGGCGCGCTCAGATTCAGCTCTGATGACTGACATATAACGAAAAGGCGGTAACTGGGTTAGTTCGCGCTCAGATAAAAGCTGTGCGGCAAAATAGCCGTAACCTTTTTCTATGAGAATTTCTAGAAGTGGGTGTTGCGGCTGATGCGTTTGTATTAACACTCGCCCCGCTATGGTTCCTCTGCCGCTGCGACCTGCGACCTGCGTTAATAGCTGCCCCATTCTTTCGTGACTGCGAAAGTCTGGGCTAAATAGACCAGAGTCGGCATCAAGTACTGCGACTAGTGTGACATTAGCAAAGTGATGCCCTTTGGACAGCATTTGAGTGCCAATTAGTATGCATGGCTCTCCCTTATCGACAGTATCAAAAACCTCTTTCATCGCGCCCTTTTTGCGTGTGCTATCACGGTCGACTCGCAATACTTTAGAGTCAGGAAAACATTGTTGTAAATAGGCTTCACTGCGCTCTGTGCCTTCCCCCGCAGCAATTAACTGGGCCCCCTGACAGTTTGGGCACAGATGAGGGATACGTTGCTGGTAGTCACAGTGATGGCAGATGAGACGGCTGCGTGCCCGATGCACAGTGAGGCGTGAATCGCAGTGATGGCAATCTGCTGACCAGCCACACTGATGGCATAGCATGGCTGGGGCAAAGCCGCGGCGATTAAGAAACACTAAAACTTGATGTCCATTGGCGATGGTTTGCTTGATTGCCGATAGGGTGGAAGAGGAAAGCCCAGCTTCGGTTCGCTCCGTTTTTAGATCGATCAGGCTCCAATCTGGCTGGGTAGCATTACCTGCTCGATGCTTTAGTAAGAGATGCTTATAGCGACCCATTTCGCAGTTATTAAGAGATTCAAGAGAGGGCGTTGCCGAGCCTAGAATAATAGGTATATCCTCCTGACGGGCTCTTATTACGCCGAGATCTCGAGCTGAGTAACGAAAACCGTCTTGTTGCTTGTAGGATTGATCATGCTCTTCGTCAAGAATAATCACACCAGGATTTCGCAAGGGTGTGAATATCGCTGAGCGAGTCCCTAAAATTATTTTCGCATCTCCAGTTTTGGCGCTCATCCAAGCTGCGAGTCTCTGTTTATCAGTTAAGCCGGAATGCAGCGTAACCAGAGGAGCATTAAATCGATCACGGAATCGTTTTTCGGTTTGCGGTGTCAAGCTGATCTCAGGAATCAAAACCAGCGCCTGACGACCGTAACGCAATGTTTTTTCAATGGCCTGTAAATAGATTTCTGTTTTACCGCTGCCGGTGACGCCATCCAATAAATAGGCATTAAATCCATGATCTTCAATACTGTTGATCGCTTGTTGCTGGCCACTATCGAGTGTGAGGGCGTCTTCCTTAAGAATATTGTCTAAGGAATGAGGTGGCGTTTCTACCATTACCGCTTCGATCAGTTTTTTCTCTTCGAGCGCGGACAATATTGATCTTGAATAGGCGGCTACAAGCTGTGCGTCATCTACCTTGCCTTTATTTTGCAATTCGTCAGTTAGTGCTTGTTGGCTTGGAGCTCCTTTCAGGGACGTAGGCCCTAATCCTTTGCCTTTAGTAGTGAGTTGCCAAAAGCGGCGAGAAGTCTCGGGAAGAGGGTCGCCTTTGCGCAATAACGTAGGCAGGGTGCTAAGCAAAGCATCACCAATTGGGTGTTGATAATAGTTAGCTGCCCAGACAAATAAGTTAAACAATGATTCTGGTAGTAGTGGGGAGCAATCAAGCAATCGTCCCACAGGTTTTAGTTTGTTAATATCAAATTCGCTTGTTGTTCCGGTGCCGACGATTAACCCCGTCATCTCGCGTCGACCAAAGGTTACCAGCACTCGGCAGCCAACCTCGGCCTTAGCTTCTGGGTTATCTTTAAGCACATGCTCAGGTACCAGATAGTCAAATACACGCCGTAATGGAGAGGGCACCGCAATGCGGACAACTAAAGGTGCTAAATCAGACATAAAAAATTGAGAATTCCTTTTGTAACTACTGCGGTTTCTGCTAGAATCCGCGCTCTTTAGAAATGGCCTACCGTGCTTTACAAGAACTGACCTGTTTTAAGGCAGGATTTTATCAGTTTAAAGATGAAGTGGCGGTTCGTAACTTGGAGTATAAGATGAAAACTGAGATTCACCCAACCTATAACGAATTGGTTGCAACTTGCAGTTGTGGCAATATTATAAAAGTTGGCTCAACACGTGCCAACTCAATCCATTTAGACGTTTGCTCCTCTTGCCATCCGTTTTATACGGGCAAGCAGAAAGTTGCTGATGCAGGTGGTCGAATCGATCGCTTCAACAAGCGGTTTGGCGCAGCCAAAAAAGAAGCTTAATCACTACCCAGAGCTTACTGTCAGTTTAAAAAATGCGGCGTAGAGAAAATCTATCGCCGCTTTTTTTGTCTCAATTATTGTTCGATTATTAATTCAAAAATAACACTAATGCGATCTGTAAAGGTAATATTGTCATGCAGATAGACGCCTGGTTCTGTATCTCCCCTCATTGAGGAAGATTGTCTTAGTTCGTTCATTGGCCTTGGGTAATGAATATCTGAATCTTGGTAGGTGATTTGAACGATAGGACCCAATGCTGCATCGTAGGACTCAGCAAGGTGTTTGGCCAGATTTTTTGATTGATCAATTGCTTGCTGTTGGGCCTGTTTTTTATAATGGGATTCATCTGCAATTTTGAAGTTTACCCGCCCCAGTTGATCTATTCCCACGGCTAAAGCGGTCTCCATAACTTGATTCAATTGACCCAGTCTACTAAGAGTTACTGTTACGTTTCGCGACGCGCGATAACCAACAAACTGGGGCCTTTTATTTTGGTACTCATACTGAGGATTTAATTGTAATGTGGAGGCGATTATATCTGTTGAGGTGATTCCGATCGGCACCAGAGCCACCAACAAGCGATTAAGCTGTGCATCGAGCTCTGTTTTGGCTTTATTGCCGTCTTTATTGATCGTTTGCAATTGCATATTAAGCTCGGCCATATCTGGCGCTACCGATACTTTCCCCTCTCCGGACGTGATAATCGTGCGCTCTGTTATCTGAGCATTACTGGACAACGACAAAAGACTCAATAGAGTAATAAACATTACTAATACTAATTTTTTCATAGGTTACAAATCCTTTTAAATATATTTAATATTAAAGTTGTAATGACCTAAATTTTAACATTTTTTATGTTTGGGCAAAAAAGTTTGCTGAATTTTTGTGGACTAGTTAGCCAAAGGTTACAATAGAGCGAAATCTTAATCTTGACTGAGGTAGCAAAGTGCGCGGTATTTGGCTGTTTATCAAATTTCTTTTGATTCTTGCTGTCGCTATGGTCGGTGCATTCTTTGCCTTGGAAAACAGCCAGTCGTTGGGTGTTAACTTCATTTTCATTAACGGACCCACTATGAGCGTCGGTGTGTGGCTGCTTGTTTTTTTTGCCTCCGGTGCATTTTTGGGAATGTTAGCTAGTTCGGTGATGGTTCTTTCCTATCGACGAAAACTAACCAAAGTCTCAAAATAAGGGTCACTAAACAATGATATCTGTTTCACCAAAAGTAATAGTGGCGCTAGATTATGACAATCAAGATGATGCCTTAGCGCTTGCTGCACAATTGGATCCAACCCAGTGTCGTTTAAAAGTGGGTAAAGAGCTGTTTACTATCGCCGGCCCTGCGGTTGTTGAACGCCTTATTAGCAGCGGGTTTGACGTTTTTTTAGATCTAAAATTTCATGATATACCTAATACGGTGGCTAAAGCGGTTGCTGCTGCTGCTGATTTGGGAGTATGGATGGCAAACGTTCACGCTTCTGGCGGTAGTCGTATGATGCGTGCCGCCAAACAGGTTTTAGAGGAAAAAGGCAGTAATATGATGCTGATAGGGGTGACTGTGCTGACCAGCATGGCCGATACAGACCTCGAAGAGATTGGTATCCAACGAAGCGCCAGTGATCAAGTTTTGCATTTGGCTCATTTAGCCAAAAGCGCCGGACTTGATGGTGTTGTTTGTTCCGCCCAAGAATCGTCAAGCTTAAAAGTCGCACTGGGGAAGAATTTTAAATTAGTTACGCCAGGTATTCGCCTAGATGGCAACGCGGCAGATGATCAACGACGAATTGTGACGCCAGTTGATGCCGTGGCAATGGGTAGCGATTATCTTGTCATTGGGCGACCTATTACTCAAGCGACCGACCCCTTAAAAACCTTGTTAGACATTAATCAGTCGATTTAGTTAAATTCATCAACGAAGATTAATGTGCCCGCCTGATCGTAGATGCGAACATGATCGATATCAAAGGTATCTTCTTTAAAGTCAGGATCAATGATATTTTCAATGGCAAAGTTGAGTAGCAGATATTGCGGGCTGTCAAAGGGCCAAGTGGCATTATTTTTTAGGGCTGGGTTATAGGTGTAATGATGTACTCCATCAACCTCAAAAACTAATTTCTCAGCTGTCCAATCTAAAGTGTAACTATGGAATTCAGATGATACCGTTGGTAGGTACTGCCCGCCTAGGTTAACTGTATTTCCATGGCTTGATCTGGTGTGAATTGCGCTTTGAGCATAGTTTTGATTACTGCCCCAATGCTCCATGATGTCAATTTCACCACAGTCAGGCCAAGATAGTTCGCCAAGTCCTAATGATTGAAAATAGGCGCCATGCCCACTGATATTCTTTGACAACATCCAAATTGCCGGCCATGTACCCTGTCCTGTAGGAACCTTTGCGCGAACTTCCACACGACCGTAGGTAAATGAAAATTTAGAATTTAACCGCGCCGACGTATATTCTTTAACCACACCTTGATCTTTAAACGTCTCTTTAATAGCTTTAATTTTTAAAGTGCCGTCACTGACATAGGCATTTTCAATACGATTAGTATAGTGCTGCTGTTCTTCGTTGTGCCAGCTACTGCCATCAGGCAGTAGCGTCTCCTGAAACCACTTTGCTGGGTCTATAGCCGCTACAGGTTGCAACGTCTCAGCCCAACCAAGGGCAGAGCATAGGGCTAGATAGCCGCCGAACAGACCGGCTAGAAAATCACGCATACTCTTTCTTCAAAGTCTTTTTCTCCTCAAGACGATATTTTTGGACGCCGCTATTATTCAACTAGTCCTTTTGAAATACCCGCACATAGTCAACCACCATGCGTTGAGGGAAGACTGTTGAAGAATTTGGATTTCCGGGCCAATTTCCGCCTACTGCAACATTAAATATAAAGAAAAACTCGGCTTGAAAAGCGGCTAGGCCAGCTGGGGTAATATCCATAATGTGATACTGCATATCATCGATGTACCAAATAAGGGAACTGCTTGTCCAAGCTAGGCTAAACACGTGATAACTGCTGGCTAGGGTTTCGCCGGCCGCCAGGGTTTTGTAACCACCATAATCCGCATTACTGCCGTCGCTATTAGACCACCAGGCATGTGCATTCACGGTGTTTTCTCGACCACTGCCACCGATCATTTCCATGATGTCAATTTCACCACTGTTTGGCCAACTCACCTCGGTGATATTCTTTCCCAGCATCCATAGCGCAGGCCACATTCCTTGACCTTCAGGAAGGCGGGCACGAATATCGATGCGACCATATTGGAAGTTTTTCTTTCCCTGAGTTTTTAAGCGAGAAGACGTATATTCGCGTCCACCATAATTTTCTTTATCCGCTCTGATGACTAACTGGCCATCTTTTAGGTAGGCATTGCGATTAGTATAGAACTCAAGTTCGTTGTTTCCCCAACCACCGCCACCAATATCATAGCCCCAGTCTTCGGTATTAATGATGCTACCGTTAAATTCATCAGACCAAACTTGGCTATAACCATCATAGCTGGTTGCTGATTGATATCCTGTGAAGTCAGGGATTTCCCACCCATCATCGCCACCCATTGGTGGTTCAGTCGAACCGTCATCGATGCCTTCCCAGCGAATATTGTCCAGCTGGAAGATAGTGTTGGTATAGGCTGTCGCCCAGATTACGATACCGGTGTCGACCGCCACTAGTTGCAAGCCTGTTGCTACGAGGTCTGCGACTGAAACCGTGACCGTTTCCCAACCTGAAGTCCCGTGACTACCGATTGCTTTGTCACCTGAGGTACAGGGATAAACGCAGTCAACCTTCATGGTGTAATTACTGTCACCGCTGACGGTTTTGAGATCAAATATGATATTGCCGCTGTAATAGGCGCTTAGATCCATCGGAGAATTAGTCTTAATAAAGAATATGGCCTGCTGTCCCGCAGAACTATGCTCGATCTGTAATACATCTCCACGGTCGACATCTTGTACGATTTCCCAGTTCAGATTGGGGCAAGCAAGGCCGCCATCTTGACTACATGAGGTGCCCCAGTTGTTAGTCGAATCTTGGCCGTTCAGGCCAGCGTCGAAAGCAACATTCGCTTGGCCATCGTCAAATACCGACTGACTAATAGCCTGTGGTGTGTCAGACGCAATGACAGTAACGGTTCTCGCTTCCGTAGCAGTGTTGCCTGCAGAATCGACAGCGGTGAATGTCAGGCTATAATCACCCAATTCAGCACCGACGGTCCCTGTGGTCGTCACTTCGACCGTCCCATCTACCACATCAGTCGCTGTGGCACCATCATCGACATAGCTCGTGCCTTGCTTATGAGAAACGTCCGATTCACCGTTCAAGGTGATAGTCGGTGGTTGAGTGTCTGCCACGGTAACCGTTCTTGTAGCTGCAGCCGTATTGCCAGCGGCATCAGATGCGCTATAGGAAATAGTATAAGTACCGGCGTCAGGGCCAACGCTTCCTGAGGTTGATACTGACACGGTGCCATCTACATTGTCAGAAGCTGTAGCGCCCTCATCGGTATAGGTGGTTCCCTGTTCATGGTCCACTGATGCTGAGCCCAGTAGCGTTATTACTGGCGCTGTTGTGTCTGGGGCTGGGGGATTAACAGGTGTAGATCCGCCGCCCCCACCACCACAAGCTACAAGAACTAGTGATAAAAATGAAATGGTAGTGAATCGTGAAGTCCAAGAAAATAATTTAACTGTATTCATTACTTACCCTAATAATCTAATAATTTATTTGTTGTTAGCGTGATTTTAATAGTTAAATCGTTTAAAAGCCTTACTTAAGGAGTAAAATCTGCCAAAAATAGGACGAGTAGTCATCAGGCTGCGGTAAAGAGGGCGCAGAAGGGGTGTTGGTTTCTGCAGGTTATAAAATAACGACCAAAGGACAAATAAATGTTTAGGGTACGATTCTTTCAGTTTTTGTTATTAGTGATGTCTGTATTTAATGTACAGGTCAATGCGCAAGATTACGATTTGGTTATAGCCAACGGACGAGTGGTGGACCCAGAAACCGGTCTTGATGGTATTCGCCACCTAGGCATTAATGCTGGCACCATTAAATCTATCTCATTCAAGCCGCTGATGGGAGTGAAGACGGTCAACGCTAAAGGCTTGGTTGTCGCACCTGGCTTTATAGATATTCATAGCCACACACCCACCAAACTGGGACAGCGCATGAATCTACTGGATGGCGTCACGACTCAGCTGGATATGGAGGCGGGCGCTTTCCCGGTGAGTTTTTTTGGGCAAGACTACAAAGACGGCGCCCAGCTAAATTACGGGGCGTCGGTGGCGCACTATGCTGTCAGGTCAAAGGTCATGGAAAACCTGAAGACAGAATACCTTTTCGGTAGTACTGATCCGTTCCGTATGGATGGAAAATCTTGGACAACGCCAGCCAGTAAAGAACAAATTCAAGCCATGCGAGTAATGATAAACCAGGGTATCGACGAGGGTGGTTTGGGTATTGGCCTACTGCTCGATTATCTTACCTCGGCGGTATCAGAGGATGAACTGCGCATGTTGTTTGAGGTAGCCGGCGATAGGCAGGTGCCGATTCACGTTCATGTTCGCCGCGGTTATACGGGCGATAACGCGGGTTTGATCGAAGTCATTAACCTAGCAAAAGAAACCAAGGCGCCGCTTTTTGTGGTGCATGTCACTCATAACGCTATGGGTAGAGTGGGTGAATGGTTGGAGATGATTGACAAAGCGAATCAAGCTGGAGCTAATATTGCTACCGAAACCCTTTCCTATGCTGCTGGCGGCACCAGCATCTCGGCCGATGTGTTTCGTCATCGTGATTGGCAGGGTATGTTTGATATTACCTATGAAGATGTTCAATGGATCGCTACGGGCGAATGGCTGACCAAAGAAACTTGGGAGAAGTATTCAAGAGAACAACCTGGAGGTTCGGTTAATCATCACTATGTCAAAGAAGAATGGATGAAAACGGCCTTGCAGTGGCCGAGAATGATGATCGCAACCGATGCCTTGCCTGCGGTTAATTTGAGCATTAAAACGAATCCTAATGTTGCCGGCACTTTCTCTCGAGTATTGGGTCATTACGTTCGTGATACCAAGCTATTAACCCTGTCAGATGGATTGGCCCGAATGAGTCTCTATCAAGCGCAGTGGTTAGCCCAAGCATCTACTGATTTTGATAAAAAAGGGCGCATTCAGCAGGGGGCCGATGCCGACATCGTTATTTTTGACCCCACCACTGTGCAAGCTAATGCAGTTTATGGCGACCCTTATCTGCGGCCCACTGGCATTCCTTATGTGATTGTTGGTGGTCAATTGGTGGTTAGTAATGGTGAGCTTGTTGAAGGCGTATATCCGGGTCAGCGGATTTTAGGAGATCGATGACTCATTACAAGGGGCATCAGGCAGGAAATTTATCTTGGGCTGGTATAATTAAATCTTGATTAGGGACTGATAAAAGCCTTGATTTGTTACAATGGCACCTTTAAGTATCATCGGTAACGCGATCATAAGTTAGGAATGTTGATGTCAGATAAATATCTCACCTGCGCGCTGTACAAATTTGTGTCGTTACCTGATTTTGAAGATCTTCAGGCACCGCTGCAAAAGCTCATGTCTGATTGCAATGTGTTTGGTACCTTATTGCTTGCAGGGGAAGGTATTAATGGCACTATTTCTGGGTTACCCAATGACGTGCAATCGGTGCTTACATGGTTAGAGCAGCAACCAGAGCTGTCCAATATCGATCAGAAGAATTCTTTTCACAGTGAAATTCCTTTCTATCGTTCTAAGGTGAAGTTAAAGAAAGAAATTGTCACTATGGGTGTTGAGGGCATAGACCCTAAACAGGTCGTCGGAACTTACGTTAAACCTAGTGACTGGAACGCGCTTATTTCTGATCCGGATGTAGTGGTTGTAGATACGCGTAATGATTATGAAGTTGAGATCGGTACTTTTAAAAATGCCATTGATCCACAGACAAAAACCTTCCGTGATTTTCCGGCCTGGGCTAAGAAAAATCTTGATAAAGAAAAACATAAAAAGGTGGCTATGTTTTGTACGGGTGGTATTCGTTGTGAGAAGTCCACGGCGTACATGAAAGAGCAGGGCTTTGATGAGGTTTACCACCTTGAGGGTGGGATTCTTAAATATTTAGAAGAAGTACCCAAAGACCAAACACTATGGCAAGGCGAGTGTTTCGTGTTCGACAATCGAGTTGCAGTAGATCATGAGCTCAAGCGCGGTTCTTATGATCAGTGCCATGCTTGCCGAATGCCAATTACGGAGCAAGAAAAAAGTTCTGAGTACTATAAGCAAGGCTTGTCCTGTCATCATTGCCACGATGTCGTAGCAGAAGACCGTAAACAGCGTTTTGCCGAGCGGCAAAAACAGGTAGAGTTAGCTAAAGGTCGAGGCGAAGAGCATATAGGCAGCGCGGCCTTTGACGCCACAGAGCGCCGCCGTGCCGCCAAAAAAGCTCTCAAAAATCAAAGTAAGGGCTAAAACTTATCCCGCACTGAGCAACAGGAAACCAATCGATGAATGAACTAGAGAGCTGGCATGCGCAAGTAATAGAGGAGATTATTGACCCTGAACGGCCAATTTTTGATCCCCATCATCACCTCTGGCGGGCGGATATGCCTTATGAAATAGGTGACCTGTGGGCCGACACTCAAACTGGACACAACATTGTTGGCACGGTGTTTATCGAATGCGGGGCTGAATATAGAACCGAAGGTCCACGGCATTTAAGGCCTGTAGGTGAGACTGAGTTTGTAAGAGCACAGGCAGAACAGTCTCAAAAAGGGACAAAGCCAGGAAAACCGCCGATCTTAGGGATGGTTTGTCATGCTGATCTAACTCTTGGCGCACAGGTTGATGAGGTTTTACAGGCCCATGCCGCTGCCGCTGGGGGTTTATTGCGGGGGATTCGTCACTCAACTGCTTTTTACCCGGATCCACCCGCAGTAGATAGATATGCGGGCAGAATTGAAAAATTAATGATGCGAGATGATTTCCGCGAAGGCTTTGCCAGGCTGGCACCTTTGAACCTCACCTTCGATGCCTGGCTGTTGCACAGTCAGATAACCGAGCTTACTGACCTAGCCCGAGCATTTCCAGAGACCACCATTGTTTTTGATCATTTTGGTGGCCCCCTTGGTATTGGTCCCTATGCAGGTAAACAGGCGGAGCTCTTTCCGCAGTGGAAAGCTGACGTTAAGGAGCTCGCTCAATGTCCGAACGTTGTAGCTAAATTAGGTGGCTTGGCAATGGAAATTAATGGTTGGGGGTGGAATGGACGTGATTTGCCCGCTAATTCAGATGAAATTGTCGCGGTCCACAGAGGTTATTATCTGCATGCCATCGACTGTTTTGGGCCTGACCGATGCATGTTCGAAAGTAATTTCCCTGTCGATAAACTATCTGTTTCTTACGCGGTGATTTGGAACGCTTTTAAAAAAATGACAATAGACTTTAACGAAGGCGAAAAAGACACTATGTTTCGCGGCACAGCAACCCGTGTTTATAGACCCTAGGTACGTTGAGGTGCTAATTACATGCGCTGATAGGTTTGGGTTACTTCAACGTCATTCATCATAAATGTTTGGCTAAAATGGTTATCATCTATGAGCGTCAGCTTTAATCTATGCTGTGTACCTGCGTAACCCTCAAGCGAACTAGTCATGCCAGTCTCAGTGGCACTACCGTCATCATTAACCTCAATGGTACCAAAGCCAAAGTGCTTTTGCGTTTCACCATCCATTGAAGATCGTTGTAACCAAATAAAGTGGCCGCCACCAATCATTTTGGTTTCGACAAAATCATTTGAGGTGACATTCTTGGCATTTCGGTTTTGCAACTGCCAAAGGCCATCAAATATCCAGCTTTTAGTCGATGCAGTATTCCACGTCTCGATCATATCTAATGATCGGCCATCATCGTATTTCAGGCCCATAATGGTTTGTACAAAACCGCCGTCGGTCTGCTCAATTGCTACATCAAAACTATAACCTTCCACCGGACCATCGTGGTTTACTGTGGGCACCTCTACCATAATGCCGTTTCTCCAAGTGGCAATGCCTGCGCCAACATCAATTCCAGACTCTGCGTTCATAAAGGCGAACATAAAACGATTTTTGGTGTAGATCTTTATTTGGTCGCGCAGCAGCAAGCTGACCCCACCATTCTCAGTCACCTTCACATCTTTTAGAAGATATGCCCCGTCCGGTAGGGCGGGTATTCCTGTCTCAGGGGTTACAGTCGTTTCTTTGGCGCCGCAAGCAGTGACCAAGAGACCAGCCAAAGACAGCGATAGAAGTTTTGGATTCATTGTTGACCCTGAGACAGTAAAAAACCATTAGTAGTGTCTTAAACCGTAGCACATGAATTTACAGGTCGATTAACACCTTGGGCCAGTTGACCGCAAAAAAAATGGCTTTTGTCGAATTGAATAATAATTGACTTGGTTCTATCGAAGACGTGACTGCAATTTCCCCTGGGTTTTAGCATTTCCCACGGGTGGCCAAGCTCAAACCTGAGCTCTTCTTCTCATCAATCTTTGCCAAAAACAAAAAACCCCACTACAGGAGCGGGGTTTTAGTGTTTGGTACCAGTGTCGGTTTCCGCATCATTTGCTACTTCTGCCTCGGATTCGACTGAGTGCTACTGGAGTAATCCCGAGATAGCGAGCTATATCTTTCTACTTAACCTTGTCGAGAAGTTTAGGCGAGTCTTCTAGCAGCGTTTGATATCGGGCCTCAGCAGATTGGGTTAGCAACTCTCGTTCCCGTCGCTCTTTTGCTATCCCATAGATAAGCAGATGATCGATGACTTCCATTGCGAGCTGCACACCGTCTTGGCTGTTGTTGTACAAACGCTCGAAATCAATCTCGACGACAACGCCAGCTTCCAAAGCGACCAAATTAAATGTACTAGCCTCTTTAGCGTGTGCCGAGGACAGGCTGCCAATTATGTCACCTGGGAAGATGAACGATTTGACCATTTCTTTGCCGTCGACAGAAATATAATACGCTTTCAAAATGCCTTCTGAGAGTATATAGATAGACCGACCCCGGTCTCCTTATCTGAAAACATGCTGGCCAGTCTCAAGCGTTAGCCGCTGTCCATATTCCTCGACGAATTCATTGAATCTCATTGACGTTAACCCAAGTTAATGCGGATTGTTCAATTCACATAGGACATTTTAGGAGCTTACATCTTCGTCAACAGCGAGGTAGGTGCAGGCTCTACTAGAGATCCGTATAGATCTTCCCGCCGGGTACGGAATACCCCCCAAGTTAGACGTTCATTAGAGATTTTATCCAGATCAAAATTAGCTACCTTTATGTCTTGTTGGTCTGATGACGCCTCTGCCACCTCTGTCTCTTATACACATCTCCGAGCCCACGAGACTCCTGAGCATCT